>MDTD01133059.1_pt1 | contig 12654 bp, 13 predicted proteins | sample 811221 | NCBI WGS metagenome assembly MDTD01 (sample SAMN05326646, study PRJNA326480) | marine metagenome | isolation source: seawater | place: Pacific Ocean: South West | collected 2011 | reverse complement strand
GTTCAATCATGAGAACTAAATATGGCAAATTTCCGCAGTATCACACTTCGGCGGACAACTTAAATTTCGTTAAGTCAAAAAAACTTAATGAAAGTTTTAAGGTGTGTAAGCAAATAATTGAAGAATTTATGAAAATTCAAATTCCTGAAAATTTAATAAGTTGTGAACCGTTTTTGACTAAATATAATATGTACCCAACGTTATCTACAAAAAAAATTGATAAAGAATCTCGAAATATTATCAATTTTTTATCTTATTCTGATGGTAAAAATGATTTAATTTCTATAGCAGAAAAAATACAACTCAATTATATTCAAACTGAGAGAATACATAAAATGCTTATCAAAAAAAAATTAATAAAGCTGAGTTGAAATATTTATATGAGGAGTATTAATTATCACATTAAAGAATTAAGAGAAAAAGGTATTACAAAAATAAAAAATATTTTAAGTGATAAAGAATGTGATTATTTCGTAGATAGATCTAATAAACTTTTTCTTCGATTACTTAAGAAAAATAGAACTCATACATTTAATAGTGAGTGCCAATGGATACAGTCACCATTTAGGTTTGATGATAAATTTTACGAGTTACTATATTTTAAAAAAATAGATAAAATTTTTTCTAAACTATTAGACAAAAACTATGTTTTAACAAATTCTAGTATTGTGAATAGAAGAATTTATAAACACAAAAAAATAAAAGGAATTAACATGGGTGACAAATGGCATACAGACTCCAGGTACTTAGATGGTAAAAGGCTTGATAAAGGTTTCGGTTACTTAGTAATAATTATGTTAGAAGATTTTAATAAGGATAATGGATGTACACAATATATACCAACATCTCATTTTTATAGAGAAAGACCAAAAAGGAATAAAAATTATAAATACAAACTTCTCACCGGTAAAAAAGGAACAATTGTTGTGATGGATACAGGGATATGGCACAAAGGAGGAAAGCCAAATGATATGAGTAGGTGGAGTATTTTTAGTTACTACTCACCTTGGTTTGTAAAACCTTATTATCAGTATGATAAAATGATTGGTCAAAAAAAAATGAAATCATTGAATAAGAAATTAAAAAAACTTTTGCACTTTAATTCAACACCCCCTATAAATGATGATAGAAGAATTGGTACAACTACCTAAAAACAAAATTAGACAAATTATAAAATTTAAAAAAAATAAATTTTTTTCTATTTCTTTTAAATATTTTTTTTTCTAAAAAAAACCTTTTAAACTTCATTGGTAAAATTAGCGATCTATTTTTTATATCTTTTAAATTTGGCATGTCTAAAATTCTGGTATTTTGATAAATTTTTCCTTGAAAAAGTTCATTATTATCGAATATTTTATCTATCTTAATTTTTTTTATTTTAAGTAGTTCTATTAGAATTCTTGAGCTAAGACTTAAGGAATAAATATTTATTATTTTATTTTTTAAGTTATTTTTTTTTAAGGTGGAATTAAGTTGTTCTAAGTTTTTGTTTTTAAATAATCTAATAATCAAATTTAAATTTTTTAATTTTAGTTTCTTCTTAAATAAATTTGTATTAGATAATAAAATTGAATACTCCTGGATACGTTTACTATTACAAATTAAAGAAAATAATCCAAAAAAATTTATGGCCTCAATTAGTTTTCTTTTTAAATATTTTACGAAATTAGGGTCTCGTGTTTTAAGAATTAAATGAGCAATTTCTTTAGTTATCAAAGCATAAGCATAACAAGAATGATGATTGGTTAGTCTACCCAAACTTTTGAAATTTTGTGTTCTTACGATAAACTTTTTTTTATAAAATGTATATTTTTTTACTTTTTCAAAAATTTTTAAAACAAATAATTGATCTTCGAAAACTTTTATATTTTCAAAAAAAATCTTTTCTTTTAAAACAAAGCTTTTTTTGAGAACATAGTTCCAACAAAAAAAAGATAGCTTATTTTTTGTAAATTGCTCTTTATAAAGTTTAGTATCACTATGTTTTTTGTTAATCTTTTTATTAGGGGCAATTATTAGTTGGGCATCTTTTTTTTTAATAATTTTATAAATATTTTCTAAATAAGTGCTTATAAAATAATCGTCACTATCTAAGAAAACTATAAACTCACCTCTTGCTCTATTGATGGCAAAATTTCTAGACTTTGAAACTCCATGATTTTTTGAATTTGAAAAAAGTCTAATTTTGTCATTATTCGCAAAAATTTTATTTTGTATTTTCTTTGTTTTTATATCTGATCCGTCATCAATAATTAATATTTCGAAGTTTTTAAAAGTTTGATTTAGCACACTACTTACAGAACGCTCTATGGTTTCGAGTGAATTGAAAGTTGGAATTATTATACTAAAAGTAATTTTTTTACACAATTTTTTTATATTCTAATGGTTTTTTTGTTTGAACTGCTGCAGTGATTGGTTCAGTTCTATAATCTCTACCGTTACAATATGAACACGCTGTTAAATATTTTTTGTCGAATGTTAAATATTTAATCATCTCTTTCAATTCAATTAAGCTTATATTCTCATCTATAAGATCAACCACATCTGATTTATCATCTGGAAAAGCTTTTATATTTACACCATTAGCAGAAAAAGGACATCTATACAATTTACCATGCAATAAACTTAACAAATCACTATTACAGCAGTTATTAAAAATATACTTTTTTTCCTCCTCGGTCCTTTCTTGAAAAGGTAGTACTCGCCCACAGTCCTGCCATTCAGTTGTAAGATACGTTGAGTACAAAACTCCATTTTCTTCTAAAACTTTTACAATTTCGTCATGTTTATTTGAAATTTCTCCATAGTTTGTACAATCTACTATAACTCTCGGATCCTTTAAGCAGTTTAAATTTTCACCTTTAGGAATAATTCTACCGTTTGTATAAACAATTATTTTTTTTACTTTATCATATTCTTTTAATTTATTTACTACTTTATACATCTCTTTATTCATAAAAGGATCACCGCCTAAGATCCTAAATTCATAAATTTCATCGATGCATTCCATAAATCTTTCTATTGATTTAAATGTAATATCTATCTCACTGTTTTGTGGAGATGTATAATACTGCATTAAATTTGAACAATTGGCACATTTTAAAGAGCATCTTTCTGTGATTTGAACATCTAATGATTTTAAAACAAGTCTTCTGTTTCTTAAATAATCCTCTTTCAGACACATATTCTTGTAAAAAGCAATTCTTCTTTCAATTTTAGGACCCGGCAAAGTTTTATAAACTTTATTTATTGGAAAATCTGTATTTTCGAGTAATTTCACGCAATCGAAAATATTTTGAAAATTAGCTTTTAGTAATTCATTTTTAATCTGGGAAATATAATTATTAGTGATGAAAATATTTACTTTTTTATCTAATTTTAATAATTCGTTAGGTGAAATTATTTTTATACCAAAATAATCTCGACCAATTTTTTCTTTATTACTGTCACAATAAAAATCAATTTTAATTTCAAGTTTGTCTAAAGCAAATTTAGTTAATTCACCTAAGTCTCCCGCGCCGTATAAAACTAATTTTTGAGAATTTGAATTAAGCGTTTGTTTTAAATTAGCAATATTATAAATATTCATATAAATTTAACTTTACGTCTCTAATTAATCCTTTTTTTATTAAAATATAAACAAACATACAATAAAAACATTCAGGCTCAAACACTAAAACACAAGTATAATTTGATTGTTTTTGTCTCTTTTGCTATATACGTTCAATATTTGAACATTTTGTTCAATATTTGAACACAAGTGATATGTCAACTAAAATTATAAAAAAGATATTACAACTAAATTTAAATTGATACAGAAAATTGATTATAAGAAACTTTTATCTCGTTTAGGTGTTAAAAAAGGAGACATGGTATATGTGGCATCAAATATTTTACCAATAATCTTAAATTTTAAAAAATATAAAATCGATTTTAAAGTTGATGCGTTAATTAATGATTTGCAAAATCATGTAGGTAATAATGGAACATTAATTTTTCCAACTTACAATTGGGGATTTTGTAATAAAAAAACTTTCAATTATCTTAAAACCCCGAGTAAATGTGGGGCACTTTCTAATTTAGTATTAAAAAGGAGTGATTTTAAAAGAACTAAACATCCAATCTACTCATTAGCAGTATGGGGGAAACATAAAAAATATTTGTGTAGTTTACAAAATAAAACCTCATGGGGCGAAGGATCACCATTCGATTTTATGTATAAAAAAAATTGTAAAAATCTTTTTATAGGTCTTGATTACAAGGAAGCATTTACAATGGATCATTATTTTGAACAAAAAGTAAAAGTAAATTATAGGTACAACAAAACATTTACTTCAACTTATATTGATGAATTTGGAAAAAAAAAAATTAAGAGTTATTCTATGTATGTGAGAAATGAAAATTTATGTAAAACAACAAAAATTAGTAAATTATTAGATAATAAATTATTAGAAAATAAAAGCCTAATTAAGTTTAAATTTAAAAATATTCTTTTTTCATTAATTGATTTGAAAAAAACAAGTAAAATAATTATTGCTGATCTTAAAAAAAATAAAAGCATATTTATTTTTCCTGTAAAGGGGAAATTGTAAAATGTCCTTTTTAAAACACATATCCAAATTTGGAAAAAAAATTGCTATCACAGATGGTCAAAATAATTTAAGTTATGAAAAATTAATTCAAGAATCTAAAAAATTTACCAACAAAATTGAGAGTAAATCACTAATTTTTTTAATTTCAAATAATGACATAGAAACTATATGTTTTTACCTTAGTTGCATTTTAAGAAAAATACCTACAGCCATAATAAATGGAAATATAAAAAGTAAAAATCTTAAAAAATTTATATCAAAATATAAACCAAAATATATAATTATAAAAAATGATAATTATATAAAGGGTTACAGAATTATTGATCACAAACAAAAATATTTTATTTTAAAAAAGAAGAAAAAAATTAAATATAAAATTTCTAAGAGTTTGGCGTTATTACTTACTACATCAGGTACAACTGGCGATCCAAAATTTGTGAGACTCTCTTATGAAAATTTCCTAAATAACATTAGAAATATTATTAAAAGTATTAAGATTAAAAAAAGTGATAGTGTGATTACTACACTTCCAATAAGCTATTCTTATGGTCTTTCAATTATAAATACTTTTCTTTATTCTGGTTCAAAAATTTTTATTAATGAAAAATCAGTAATGGATAAAAATTTTTGGAATTTATATAAAAGATTTGAACCTTCGCATTTTTATGGTGTTCCTTTTACTTTTGAAATATTATCAAAATTTAATTTTAAATATCTATATTCAGTCAATCTAAAAACAATTGCTGTTGCTGGTGGGAAACTAGATCAGGCACTTTTTAAAAAGCTTGTGAAGTTCACTTTGAGTAACAAAATTAAATTCTACAATATGTACGGTCAGACTGAAGCATCTCCAAGAATGGGAGTTTTAGATGATAAATATAAAACTAGAAAAATTAATAGTATTGGTAAAGCTATTAATGGAGGAAAGTTTATTCTTATTTCAAAAAAAAATAAAAAGATATTAACTCCATACACTGAGGGATTATTGATTTATTTTGGAAAGAATGTTTTTATGGGCTATTCGAATTCTTATAAAGATCTCCATAAAGAAAATGAAAAAAAAAATATGCTAAAAACAGGAGATATAGCGTTTTTCGACCAAAATAATTTTTTCTTTATTACTGGAAGAGAGAAAAGATTCATAAAATTGTTTGGTAATAGAATTAATTTAGACGATGTTGAAAAAATGATTAATCATAAGGGTTTTGAAAATAAGTGTGAAATAATCGATAATCTAATAAAAGTAAATTATAATAATAATGAATTTAACATTAAAGAAATTAGAAAACTATTATCAAATGAACTGGGTATAAATCAAAATTATATTCAGTTTAATTATGTCAAAGATCTCTTTAAAAATGCAATATTGAGGAAATGAATTTAATCCAAAAAAACCCCTTTGTTCTTAGTAAGAAAGAAAAAAAAGTTTTTTTTACAAATGAAATAAATAAATTAACAATACATCATTTTAATCATTCCAATACATATAAAAAAATTTTAGAAGGACTTAATTACAATTCAAGGATAAAAGATCTAGAGAATTTACCTTTCTTAACAACGAATTTATTCAAAGAACTTAAGCTTTTAAGTATTAAAGAAAAAGATATTTTTAAAACATTAACATCTTCTGGTACCTCAGGAGCTAGAACTTCAAAAATATATCTTGATAAAGATAATGCATCTAATCAAAGAATAATTTTGAAAAAAATTTTTGAACATCATTTTGGAAAACAAAGATTGCCAATGTTGATCGTGAGTAAAAATCCAAATATAAATAAAAAAGGGTTCGATGCAAAGACTGCTGCAATTTTAGGGTTTTCTATCTTCGGAAGAAATCACACATATTTATTAAAAGAAGATAATACTGTAGATGAGCAAATTTTAATTGATTTCCTAGAAAATTACTCAAGTGGAAGATTTTTAATATTTGGTTTTACATTTGAAGTATATGAATTTTTTTTTAAGAAATGTAAAAATTTAGAAAATATAAATTTAAAAAATGGTATCCTTATTCATGGTGGAGGATGGAAAAAACTTAACAAAAATAAAGTCTCTAATAAATATTTTAGAAAACAATTTCTACTAAAGTATAACCTTAAAGATGTTTATAATTACTATGGTTTAATTGAACAAATAGGTTCTATATTCTTTGAGTGTCCTAAGTGTAACTTATTTGTTTGCTCAGATTTTTCTGAAATTTTAATAAGAGATAAAAATCTAAACATTCTTAACCATGGAAAAGGTTTAATACAACTTTTTTCACTTTTGCCTAAAAGTTATCCAGGTCACAATATTCTTACCGAGGACATTGGAGAAATAATTTCTAATAATACTTGTAATCATAAAGGTAAATGCTTTAAAGTTTATGGAAGAGTCCATGAGACAGAGATAAGGGGCTGCAGTGATGTTTAATATAGAAAATAGGGATGTTAATTTTTTAGTAGGTCAAAAATCTATTCAAGAAGAAATTTTAAAGCCGTTTGATAAAAATGTTTGCATGTTGTTATCAGAATTTTCTTTAATGCTCTTAAAAAATAAAGATGCAAAAAAATTTAGTGATTTAATTTTTTTATCTTTTTGGTGTAGGAAAAAACATTTAGAAAAACTTAAAAATGAATTTAAAGAGGAAAAGATAAGGGTGGGTAGAGGTGTTATCTTTCATATTACACCTTCAAATGTTCCCACAAACTTTTTTTATTCTTTGATATTTGGTCTGATTTCAGGAAATACTAACATTGTAAAGATTCCATCTAAAAATTTTGAGCAAACTAAGATAATTTGTAAAATTTTAAAAAAACTACTTTCAAAAAAAAAATATTCTAAAGTAAAAAAAATGATTAATATTATAAAGTACCATGATAGTGAAATTAATAAAATCACTCAAAATATCTCCAAAAAATGTGATGGTAGAATTATTTGGGGAGGAGATAAAACTATAAAAAATGTCAAAGAATTTGAGACAAAACCTCTAGCGAATGACCTTACTTTTGGAGACAGATATTCAGTATCATTAATCAATAGCTCTAAAATTGCTAAATACAATGAAATTAAAATGAATAAATTAGTTTCAAATTTTTACAATGATACAATGATAATGGATCAAAATGCTTGCTCATCCCCGCATCTTGTATTTTGGACTGGAAATGAAAAAAATAAAGCCAGCAGCAAGTTTTGGAGTGCATTTGCGAATAAGATTAAAAAAGATTATGATTTTCCCGAAGTCGCCTCTTTAGAAAAATTCAACACTCTTTGTAAAGATATTTCGGTAAATAAAATTTACCACACAAAAAAAATTTATAAAGACTGTCTTTATGTAATAAAGTTAAAAAAACTTACCAAAAACCTTGAAAATTTGAGAGGAAAATGGGGATATTTTTATGAGTATAATTTGAAAAGTATGAATTACTTAACTCCATTTATTAATAGAAAGTTTCAGACTCTAACTTACTATGGGTTAAATAAAAAACAAATTGTCAATTTTTTTTCAAAAAATAAAATAAAAGGAATTGATAGAGTTGTACCTATTGGCCAAGGGCTGGCTATTGATTTATACTGGGATGGATATGATGTTGTCAGATCACTTTCTAGAATAATTAATATATTATGAAAACAACCTTAAATTTAGATAAAGACCAAATCAAAGAGTTTCAACAAAACAGAGAGCCATACCTAATGATTGATCATGCAACAGAAGTAATTCCCGGCGAGAGTTCGAAGGGTTATAAAATTCTTAAAGAAGATGAATGGTTTTTTAAAGTACATTGGCCAACTGATCCTAATATGCCAGGCATGCTTCAAATAGAGTCCTTAGTTCAAATGTCTGCCTTAAGTATCCTAACTCTTCCAGGTAACAAAGGAGAAATTCTTTACCTAGTGAATGCAGATAAGATTAAATTTATTAAAAAGATTATTCCAAATGATAAATTAGAAATAGAAACCAAAATTAAATCTTTTAAAAGAGGTATTGCAAAGTGTGAGGGGACTGGTTATGTAGATAACAAGCTAGCATGTAGTGCTGAATTTACTTTGATATTGCCAAAATTAATTAAATCATATAACCTTAAATTAAACACATAAATCTATGCCAATAGCCTCGTCATTGTTAAATAAACCAAAATTAGTTAAAAAATTAAAAGATTTTTATGACTACGTTCAAAAAAACGACGGCAAAGTAGGAACTAAAACAAGAGGAATTGATTTAAACTTTAATAATGCATGTAATTTAAGATGTAAATACTGTTTTACCAATTCACCGAAGGGAGACCATGTTAAAGAGTACTTGGATATTGGCGCTATAAAAAAATTAGCTGATGAAGCTGATGAATTGGGTTATTTTGAATTTGATTTACAGGGAGGGGAGTTGTTATTACAACCAAAAAAATTATTTGAGGTTCTTGAAGCTATTCAGCCTGAAAGATTTTATATGTATTTAACAACTAACGGTTTTTATTTGGATGAAGCAATGGCAAAAAAGTTAGCAAGTTATAAAGTAAGTAGAGTTTCAGTGAGCATTGATAGTATGGATGAAAAAATTCATGATGAAATTAGAGGTAGAAAAGAGTCATGGAAAAGAGCTATTAAGGCTCTTGAACATGTTAAAAATGCAGGAATGGATCCATACCTAAATATAACCGTCGGGCATTACAACGCTAATACTGATCATTTTAAACAACTTTTGGATTATTCAAAACAAAAGAGGTATAAAACTCTTTTGAATGTAGCAGTTCCATCTGGAATGTGGCAAAACGCAGAGGAAATTATTTGTGATGAGAAAGATAGAGCATATTTAAGAAAAATTAGAAAAGAGTACAAAAATCTAGTAAGAAATATTTGGAACCCATTTGATAAAACAAATGAAAAAATACTTGGTTGTACTACTGTTAATAGAGTATATGTAACACCTATAGGCGATGTCTTAGTTTGCCCGTATGTTCATATAAAAATTGGAAATATATTTGAGCAATCTTTAAAAGAAATAATTGATCATGGTTTTAGTATAAAATATTTCAGAAATCACAGTGATTTATGTTTGGCTGGAGAGGATAAATCATTCATTAAAAATTTTATGACCAAGAGTGGTCAGACGATTTTTAAGCCAGCTTTAGCAAAAGATATATTTTCTGAAGAAGATTATGTCAAATAATGCTTTTAAATAACAAAACTTCAATAATAACTGGTTGTAATAGAGGAATTGGGAAAAAAATTTTAGAGGTCTTTTCAAAAAATAAATCAACAATTTTTGCTTGTGTAAGAAATGTAGATGAAGAGTTTGAAAATTATATTGATGAACTTGTTAAAAAAAACGGCAATAAAATTTATCCAATTACTATTGATTTTGAAGATACCGAGTCGGTCAAATCTGCTGCTCAAAAAATAATAGATACCCAAATTCCCATTGAAATATTGATCAATAACGCTGGGATAGTGGAAAATTCAATTTTTCAAATGACAACTTTAAAGAGTCTTAAAAAAATTTTTGAAGTAAACTATTTTACTCAAACACTATTTACTCAATACATTTTGAAATCAATTATAAAAAATAAAAAAGGTAGTATAATTTATATTTCATCTACGTCAGCTTTAGATGGAATTGTAGGAAGAAATGCATATTCTTCCTCTAAAGCAGCGATAATTTCTCAGGCAAATACTCTCTCGAGGGAAATTGGTAAAATGAACGTTAGGGTAAATGTTATCTCTCCTGGACTCACAGATACTGATATGATGAGAAATAATACACCAGATAAAATTTTAGATGCAACAGTTGAGAAATTATCCCTTAAAAGAGTTGCTTCAACTATAGAAATAGCAAATGTTGCATTATTTTTATCCTCTGATTTATCAAGTTATATTACTGGACAAACAATTAGAGTAGACGGTGGGATGTGAGAATGGAAAATGAAATTTCGAAAATTAAAAAATTTAGTAATAACCTAAGAATTAAAATATTAACAATGGCATTAAATGCTGGTGCATCTAGTGCTCACATTGGCGGTGCACTCTCAATAGTTGATATAATTTCAGTATTATTCAGTTACAAAATGAACTTAAATTTAAAAAAAAATGAAAATTATAATGAAAGAGACAGATTTATTTTAAGTAAAGGTCATGCCTGTTTGGCATACTACGCTGCAATGAATGAGATTGGTCAAATTAGTGATGAGGAAATAAAAACATTTGAAAAAGATAACAGTAATCTAGCTGGCCATCCTGTTAAAAATAAAGATTTGGGTATAGATTTTTCAAATGGATCTTTGGGAATGGGATTAAGTCTTGGAATCGGTGTTGCGATTGCCTCGAGTAAAAAAAAAAATCCATGCGAAATTTATGTTATTTTGGGTGATGGCGAATGTAATGAAGGATCAGTATGGGAGGCAGTTATGGCAGCTCCAAAATTTAATTTAGAAAAATTAAATGTAATAATTGATAGAAATAATTACCAACAAACTGGTGCTAATAAAGAAATCTTAGACTTGGGTAACTTAAGTGATAAATTTTTTAATTTTGGTTGGGATACTCATCAAGTTGATGGTCATAATTTAAAAGAAATTATTGGATACTTTAATAATAAAAAACTTAATAAAAAACCAAAAATGCTAATTGCAAATACGATTAAGGGTAAAGGATTTAGTTTTTCTGAAGATAACAATAATTGGCATCATTCAATTATTACGAAAAAAATATATGAAACTGCGATTGAAGAGATAAAAAAAAATGGAAATAAATGATCGAAATATTAAACTATTCTCAACTGTAGGTCCTAGAGCAGCTTTTGGACTTTGGATTACAGATGTAGCCAAAAAAATGGAAAATTTAATGGTTGTTACTTGTGATGTTTCAACATCGGCAGGTTTAGATAGATTTAGAAAAACTTTTCCCGATCAGTATATTGATCTTGGAATTGCTGAGCAAAACATGATTGGAGTAGCTGCTGGTTTATCTAGTGAAGATTTTAAAGTTATAACAACAACTTTTGCCCCCTTTCAAACAATGAGATGTTGCGAACAAATTAAGGTAAATCTCGGTTATATGAAAGAAAAAATAACAATGGTTGGATTGGCGAGTGGGCTTGTATTAGGAAATTTAGGATATACACATTGTTGTATAGAGGACATAGGTGTATTAAGATCAATACCAAATATAAATATCATTTCACCCTCTGACTCTCTAGAGACAATTAAGGCCGTTGAGGCTTCATTAATAAGTAAAAATTCATGTTATATAAGACTTACAGGTGGCTCAAATAATCCAATTATAAATAAGACTGATTACAATTTCAAAATAGGAAAATCTATAACTCTAAAAGAAGGAAAAGATATTGTAATTTTTTCATCAGGGTCAATTCTTAATGAAACTTTAATGGCTGCTAGATCACTTCAAAACGAGGGTATTTCAACAAAAGTTGTAAACATGCACACGATTAAGCCAATTGATGAAAATGTCATTAAAAATGCTATTCAAAATTTTAAGTTAATTGTTTCAGTAGAGGAACACAATATTATTGGTGGATTAGGATCTGCTGTTTCGGAAACATTATCAAAATTTAAAAATTCACCACCACAATTAACAATAGGTATAAATGATACTTACTCTAAAAGTGGTTCTTACGATTTTTTAAAAAATTACCATGGACTTACACATAAAAAAATACTAATGAATATTATTAAAAAATTAAATGACTGAGCTAGAAAAATATAAAAACTCGTTCGCTGAAAGTCTTAGTTTAGACAAAAAAATAATTAATGATGATCTTAAATATAATGACGTGCCAGAGTGGGATTCAATTGGGCACATGACTCTAATGTCGAATTTAGAGGAAACATTTAATATTACATTAGATACAGATGACATTGTAGATTTTAGTGATTTTAAGAAAGGTAAGGAAATTTTAAAAAAATATAAAATCGTAATTTAAATATAAATTATAGCAAAATAACAAATCAAATAGAGATTAAAAAACTTTAAAACAAGTTTTAAATACCTCAGTATTTCATATAAAAATTTTTTTCAGTGCATAAATCAAGCCAATTGAGCTATTAGTACTGGTCAGCTGCACGCATTACTG
>MDTD01013993.1_pt1 | contig 12654 bp, 13 predicted proteins | sample 811221 | NCBI WGS metagenome assembly MDTD01 (sample SAMN05326646, study PRJNA326480) | marine metagenome | isolation source: seawater | place: Pacific Ocean: South West | collected 2011 | reverse complement strand
TGAAAAATTTTCAGCAATTGAAACTAGATATGGAAGCGGGTATAGATGGAATGTTAGTTAATGAAACCAAAAAAAACAGCTTCGATATTAAAAAAGTTTTTACTTTTTAATTTCACCACTTTTTCTATATTAGGTTTATTTACAATATTTTATCTAAAAGCTATTCAACCGAATTTGGTAAAGAAAAGAGCAATTGATCACAAAATCATAATTAGCAATACAGTGGACCATCTTAAAAGATTGGATGTAGAGTATAGCGACAATGGTATAAGGACCTTTTTGCTCTCGACAAGATTTTTATTTCAAAGTTTAGATAGAGTTCAATTTTACAATTCTGCTGGAGATATAATTGGTGATACTAATATTTTAGATTTAGATCAAAGTGTATTTTCCAGATCAGATATTATCATTGAAGAATCTATAGACGGTGAACAATCTTCAAAAAACCTCTACAAAAGTACTTTAGGTGATGTTAGTAAAAACTCTATTAAAAAAATTTTATTAGAAGAATTTGATGGAACACCTCTAACAATATCACAGACAGAAAAAAACAATTTTTTTGTAAAAACCTTGAGTGAAATAAATTTAGGAGATAATAAAATTGGCTATATCATTGTATCTGAGCAAGCTAATGATATTTTAAATGCAGTTCAGGAAAGAAAAGACTTTATAATTAGAACTGTTTTTGCAGTAGCACTTGTAATTTTAATATTTTCATTATTTTTAAATAAATATATCTTAAAGCCTATAGGTTTGTTAGTTAAGTACAGCGACTCAATAAAAAAGAAATCTTCCGAAAATATAAACATAAAAAAAGTTTTTGTCAGAGACGATGAAATCGGAAAACTTACTATGTCGATTGATGAAATGACTAAAGAACTTCAACATAGGATGAATAGAGCTGAGACATTTTCAAACGATTTAGCACATGAAATTAGAAATCCATTAGCCTCTTTAAAAAGCGCCTCCGAACTTCTAGATAAAACTACTGCAAAAAACGAGAGTGAAAAACTTCTAAAAATAATTAATCATGATGTTGAGAGAATAGAGAGACTAATTACAGATTATTCACAAATGCTTAAAGATGAAGCTTCTCTATCAAGAGAAAAAATGAGTAAAATAAATTTGATAGATGTAATTAGCAACGTTGTTGAAGATTTTAAACAAGATCTTACTAATCAAAATAAGAATATAGATATTAAGATGAAAGAAAAGATAAGTTCAAAAAATGGTAAATACATTTTAGGTATAGAAAATAGATTAGAACAAGTAATCGCAAACTTACTCGATAATTCAATTTCTTTCAGTCATGACAATCAAAAAATTGAAATTAGTATAGAAGAAACAACAAAAAATCTTGTTATGACAATTAAAGATGAGGGACCAGGATTTTCTGAAACATCACCACAAAAAATATTTAAACGATTTTACAGTAATAGACCAAAAAGCTTTGGAAAACACTCGGGCTTAGGCTTAAATATTGTTAAAAATATTGTAGAACTACACAAAGGTACAATTGCCGCCTCTAACAGACTAAATTCGAAAGGAGCTCAAGTTGAGGTATTGCTTCCAAAATTTTCTTAGCGTTCTTTCTTGCTAAGATAAGCTTATGTTGATATTAACAAAAAATAAATGGCACAAGATTATAAAGTAAAAGATATTAATTTAGCTGATTTTGGTAGGAAAGAAATTTCATTAGCCGAAACGGAAATGCCTGGTTTGATAGCTTTGAGAAAAGAATATAAAGAAAAAAAACCACTTAAAGGCGCTCGAATTTTAGGCTGTTTACATATGACAATTCAAACTGCAGTGCTTATTGAAACATTGGTGGAACTAGGCGCAGAGGTAAGATGGTCTTCTTGTAATATATTCTCTACACAAGACCATGCAGCAGCAGCAATAGCTAAAGCTGGTATACCTGTTTTTGCTTGGAAAGGCGAAACAGAGGAAGAGTATTGGTGGTGTGTTAAACAAACTATAGAAGGTAAGAAAGATTGGAAACCTAACATGATTTTAGATGACGGTGGAGATCTGACCGGCTTAATGCACAGAGATTATAAGAATTTGTTAAAAGAAGTAAGAGGTGTTTCAGAAGAAACTACTACGGGCGTTTTAGCTTTAAAAAAAATGGAAGCGTCTAATCAATTGCTTATTCCAGCCTTTAATGTGAATGACTCAGTCACAAAATCAAAATTTGATAACTTATATGGTTGTCGCGAAAGTTTAGTAGATGGGATTAAGAGAGCCACAGATGTCATGATGTCCGGAAAAGTTGCAATTGTTGCAGGTTTTGGTGATGTCGGCAAAGGAAGTGCTGCCTCTTTACGTCAAGCAGGCGCAAGAGTAATGGTAACTGAAACAGATCCTATTTGTGCTCTTCAAGCAGCAATGGAAGGGTATGAAGTAGTTTTAATGGAAGAAGCAATTCAAGATGCAGATATAGTTGTCACTGCAACTGGTAATAAGGATATTGTTACTGCTGACCATATGAGAAGCATGAAAGACAGGGCTATATTGTGTAATATTGGTCACTTTGATAACGAAATTCAAGTCGAAGCTTTAAAAAATTATAAATGGGATGAAATAAAACCCCAAGTTCATGAGATCGAATTACCCAGCAAGAAAAGAATTATTTTGTTAGCCGAGGGAAGATTAGTTAACTTAGGATGTGCAACGGGTCACCCAAGTTTTGTTATGAGTGCATCATTCACAAATCAAGTAATTGCTCAAATAGAATTATGGAGTAATTCTGATAAGTATCAAAATAAAGTCTATGTTTTACCAAAACATTTGGACGAAAAAGTAGCTACATTACACTTAGAAAAAGTTGGCGCGAAACTAACCAAGATGTCAAAAGAACAAGCAGATTATATTAGCGTTAAACCATCAGGACCATTTAAACCAGATACTTATCGCTACTAAAAGTAGCTAATGATTGTAAAATCCTTAGACCATTTAAATAATATATCTAAAATAATCTCCCAAAAATTAGAAAATGGAGATTGCATTGTCTTGATCGGTGAAATCGGCGTAGGCAAAACTACTTTCACTAGATATTTAATCAACAACTTACAAAAACAAAAAGGTCTTAAAGAAACCGAAGTTTTAAGTCCTACATTTAACTTATTATACGAATATGAAATCAAAGATCTTAGAATTATGCATTATGATCTTTATCGTATTAAAAAAATAGATGAGCTTAATAATTTAAGAATCCTATCTGATAATAAAAAAACCATTAAAATAATTGAGTGGCCAGACTTAATTCAAACATCATTAGTAAATAAATTAGAAATTAATTTAGAATATAAAACAAACGAAAATGAGAGAAATTTGACTTTTAAAGGTTTAGGAAAATGGAAAAATATAAATAATGAAGTATGAGTTAAAAAAAATTTCTGGCGACGCCTCTTTTAGAGAGTTTTATAGATTAAAAAAAAATAATAAAACCTCAATAATTATATCGGCTAGAAAAGAAAAATTTAAAAACCTATTGTTGTATTCGGCGATCAACAATATATTAAATATTAATAAAATAAATGCGCCTAAGTTATTAAGTAATTACTATAAAAGTAATATAATCGAAATATCTGACTTTGGCGATCAATCTTTCTATGATCATGTAATTTTTCAAAAAAATAAACTAAATTCTTATAAATCTTTAATTAAATTACTAATTAAAATACAAAAGATAAAAATTAAAAAAAACTATAAATATGGAAAATTTAAAATTAAAATACCAAAATATACTTTGTCAAATCTTCATAGAGAGTCTGATTTATTCTTTGATTGGTATTTAAAATATTTTCTAAAAAATAAAAAAAATAATAAGATTAAAAAAATTATAAGATTTGAGTTAAATAAAGTGTATAAAAAATTGAATTATGAAAATAATACATTTGTACATAGAGATTTTCATGCTTCAAATATAATGTTATACAAAAAAAAATTAGGAGTAATTGACAGTCAGGACGCAATAATTGGGAATCCTTTATATGATGTTTCATCTGCTATAGATGACGTTAGAATAAAATTACCAAACGAATTGCAAAAAAAAATTTTAAAATTTTATCATAAAAATTCAAAACTTAAGAATGATAAAATGCAAAAATTGAAAAATGACTTTGATATTTTGTCAGTTCAAAGAAATCTAAAAATATTAGGAATATTTACCCGTTTATACAAAAGAGATAAAAAAGATTATTATCTAAAATTTTTACCTTATACATGGGCACTTATCGAGAAAAGATTGAAAAACCCAGCTCTAAAAAATTTAAAAATACTATTTTACAAACACTTGCCTATTAAAAAGCTAAAAAAATTAAATAAAATATGAAAATTAAACATGGAATGATTTTGGCAGCAGGATTAGGACAAAGGATGCGTCCTTTAACACTCAAAACTCCAAAACCGTTATTAAAAGTAAATAATATCAGTTTAATAGAAAGAGCGATAAATTTACTAGTTAATCATGGGGTTAAAGAAATAAGTATTAATATCCATCATCTTCCTGAACAAATACAAAGATTCGTTAATAAAAAAAAATTTAAAACAAATATCACTATTTCCAATGAGGCTGATTTGCTTCTAGATACAGGAGGAGGAGTTCTCAAAGGCACCGAAAATTTTGGCGATAATCCTTTTTTTGTAATTAATCCAGACACAGTCTGGAGCAAGAATTATTTACAGGATATAAAAAAACTTGAGTCAATTTATTTAAAAAAAGAGAAACCAATTTTACTATTAGTAGATAAGAAATTATCAATGGACCAATCTTTTATTGGAGATTTTAATTTATTTGATGGTAAAGTTTCTAAGGAAGATGAAAATAAATTTATTTTTACTGGACTTCAAATAACAAAAAGAAATTTTTTGATTGAAGAAAAATTAAGAGTTTTTTCAATGAATAAAATATGGGATAGATTGATAAAAGATAAAAATTTATATGGTTTAGAAAGTAATCAAAAATTTTACCATTTAAATACTTTCGATATGTATAAAAAAATTCAAGATCTTAAAATTATTGATTAAAAATTATATCTTTAGCTCTAGACTTATCCAAGTAAAAATATTTTTCAATTTTCAAATTGTCTATAAATTCAATTACGAGAGGATTGCCAGTCGGTATTTCTAATTCATTTATTTTAGTATCTGAAATATTGAATAAGTATTTACATAGTGCTCTAAGAGAATTTCCATGGGCAGAAATTAAAATATTTTTATTTTCTACAAGGTGTTTCTTAATTTCATTTTTATAAAAAGGTACAACTCTGTCGTATGTACTTTTTAAAGACTCCGTAAAAGGTGTCATACCTAAAGGAATACTTGAATTAAGAGGACTAAATAAATTTTGGTATTCACTTTTCTCATTCATAGGGGGAGGAGCAATATCCCAAGATCGTCTGTAAATTTTAAACTGCTGATCACCGATTTTCTTTTTTGTTTCTTCTTTATTTAAACCAGTTAAAGATCCATAGTGCCTCTCATTAAGTTGCCAAGCGGTATTGAATTTAAGTTCTAAATTATTTTTTTGAAGAATAGCCGTAAGAGTTTTAATTGCTCTTTTTAAATATGATGTATAAGAAATATCTATTTTAATATTTAAATCCCTAATTAATTGACCAGATTTTTCAGCTTCAAGCACGCCTTTACTTGATAGATCAACATCTACCCAACCTGTAAACCTGTTTTCAGCATTCCATAAGCTCTGCCCATGTCTTGTGAGAATTAATTTAGCCATATTAGTTAAAACATTTATTTTGTACTATATTAAAACAATAATGAATAATATTATATTTAAATTGGTTGAGTATGTTTACTATTTTTCGTTCATAGTTTTGCTTATTCTATATTTATTTCCAGGAAGCTTAATTGGATTATTCATATATGGAAATTCAGGTCAACAGCCAAATTTAATAATGAACCCAATTGGAACCTCGATTAATCATCTAATTTTTTTTTCTTATATTACTGTATTGTCAATTATAACTAGGTCAAGAATCAAAAATATTTTTACTAATTACAGACTTATTTTATTTACGTCGTGTATTTTAGAAATTTTACATTTAATAGTTCCAAATAGAGCTTTTGAGTTATACGATTTAATAGCTAATATTATTGGAGTAGTATTAATTTTAATAATTAATAATTTTATAAAATGGTCAAAAACTCCTTAATACTCATTATACTATTTTTGGTAAACCAAACATTATACGCTACTGAAATTTATGGATTACCAAAAGTAATTGATGGTGACACTGTGCAAATTAATAATAAGAAGATAAGGCTAGAGGGAATCGATGCGCCAGAAATTAAACAAAAATGTAAAAAACCAATTTTGAAAATTTCAGCTATTATAGGTTTTGAATTTAATAAGAATTTTTCCTGTGGAATTTTATCAAAGACAGAATTAATAAATAAAATTAATAATTCAAAAATAAAATGCTTCTCCTCATCAAAAGACAGGTATAAAAGATATTTAGCTACTTGTTACAAAAATAAGATTAATCTCAATAAATGGATGGTTAGAAACGGTTACGCAGTAGCATATAAAAGATATTCAAAAGATTATGTGCGCGATGAAAAATACGCTAGAGAAAATAAGATAGGATTGTGGAAAGGAACTTTTACAAGACCAGAAAAGTGGAGAAAGCTAAACTAATTTTTAGTATAAACTAATTAGTGATTCATTCAAAAAAAATTATATTAATCTTTTTTTTATTTATTGTTACTGCCTGTTCTTCAATTCCAAAAAATACACAAAATAGCTGTGCTATTTTTGAGGAAAGATATCTCTGGTATAAACACGCAAAAGCTTCATATGTTAAATGGGGAGCGCCCATCCACCTTCAGTTAGCATTTGTTAAAAAAGAAAGTGATTTTAATTGGTTGGCTAAGCCGCCACGAAAAAAATTATTTAAAGTTATTCCTTTTAAAAGACCATCAAGTTCATTTGGATACTCTCAAGCAGTTAAAGGAACTTGGGAACAATATAAACGAGAAACAAATAGCCCATTAGCAACTAGAGCAAGATTTAAAGACTCAGTTGATTTTATTGGTTGGTATATTCACAAAACTAATAAAATTTTAAAAATTTCAAAGAGGGATTCCTATAAGCAGTATTTAGCCTATTACAAAGGCTGGGGTGATTACAAAAATTATCCTAAGGATAAAAAAGCTATAATTTACGCAAGGTCTGTGAAAGATATGGCTAATAGATATAGAAAGCAATTAGTACTATGTAAGAAAAATTTAGATAAAAATAAGTATATTATTTTTTAAGCTGCTTTTGTAATTCAATCTCAACAGCATCTATTCTCTTTGTCCCTTTCCCCACTATAGTATAAACAGTAGGTATTACGTATAAAGTGAAAAAAGTTGAGAACAACATTCCACCAAATATTGTTATACCAACTGTTAATCTACTTGCTGCCCCTGGACCAGTTCCTAAAATAAGAGGAAGAACACCGATTATTGTTGATATACTTGTCATAAGGATAGGTCTTAATCTAATCGAAGCTGCTTCAAAAACTGCGACTTCTAAATTTTTTCCCTCTTTTCTAAGTTGATTTGCGAACTCTACAATAAGAATTCCATTTTTAGCTGACAATCCAATTAAAATTATTAAAGCTATTTGACTATAAACGTTTAGTGAAGATCCAACTACTAAAAGACCTAACAGCCCTCCTAATATTGCCATTGGAACTGTCAACATAATTGTAAGTGGGTGTCGCCAACTTTCAAATTGAGCGCTCATTGCCAAATAAGCAGTTATTAATGCAAGTGCAAATATTACATAAAGTTCTGTATTAGTTTTTTTATATTCCTCGCTTTCACCTTTATAAGCAATTCTAGCTTGAGGGGTATTTTGCTCAACGACTTCAACTAAAAATTTTAACGCTTCATCAAGAGAATAATCACCAACAAGTCTTGCGGAAATGGTTACAGCTTTTTGTCTATTATATCTTGCTAAGAATGGTGACTGACCTTCTTCATCGTAATTTACTAAATTAGATATTGAAACAAGTTTTCCATTATTTTTTGATCTGACAAAAACTTTACTTATGCTATCTGGTTCTTGTCTATCTTTGATATCACCTTGTAAAATGATTGAATATTCTTTTCCATCCCTCGAAAAGTTTGTCACTCTTTTAGATCCAAATATAGTCTCAATAGTTTTTCCAATATCTTCAGTAGAAACACCTAAATCAGCAGATTTTTTTTGATCTATTTTAACGTTAAGTTGTGGCTTGTTTAAATCAAAGTCATCTTGGATTGATGTTAGACCAGGATTCTTCCTTGCTTCTCTTTTTATAATTTCTTTCCATTCAATTAATTGTTCGTAAGTATTTCCTAAAATTACGAATTGGACTGGACTTTCTATCCCGCCAGTTCTTATTCCTTGAGGCATTATTGGAAAGGCTAAAACTCCTGGCACTTTCCCTATTTCTCCAAAAGACTCCCTCATAATTTCCACTCCGTGGCGATCTCTCTTTTTCCAGGGTTCTAACAGAACAATTATAAATCCGCTGTTTACTTGCTTTGCTGATTTTCCAAATCCTGGAACTCGCATTATCAATCTTCTATATTCACCTTGTCCAACCTTTGGAAGCAATAATTTTTCGATCTCTTCTGCTCTATCTTTAGTAAAGTTGAATCCAGAGCTCTGAGGAGCTTTAACTATTACAAAAAAAGCACCTCTATCCTCCGGTGCTATTAATTCTTTTTTTGCAAAACTAAAAAAGAAAATAGTAAGAGCTAGCGTGCCAAATAAAAAAATTGTTATCGTTTTCCTTTTTTTAATCCATTCTAATAATGAAACTTTGTACAAATAAGTAATATTTTTTAAAAAATTCTCAAATTTTACTACCGTTTTAGACTTTTCCATATTTTTTCTAAGAAACTTGCTCGCTAGCATCGGACTTAGTGAAAGAGCTACAAAACTTGATATGATTACCGCCGAAGCGAGAGTGATTGCTGTCTGAGTAAAAAGTACTCCTGTTATCCCTTTAATAAAAATTAAAGGAACAAAAACAGCTACCAGAACTACAGTAGTCGCAATAATTGCAAAAGAAACTTGCTTGGCTCCTTTATAAGCAGCAACTAAAGGAGTGTCTCCTAATTCAATTCTTCTCACAATATTTTCAAGCATCACTATTGCATCATCAACTACTATTCCGATAGCTAGAACTAAAGCCATTAGTGTGAATAGATTTATGGAAAAATCAAAAATATATATTGATAAGAATGTTGAAATTAACGATACCGGCAGAGCTATTAAAGGAACTATCAAAGCTCTAATGTTCCCTAAAAATAAATAAATAATTATAGTTACTAATATTAGAGCAATAATAAGAGTTTTATAAACTTCTTTAATTGCAGTTTTTATATAATTACTTCTGTCAAAAGATACATCTAAAGTTGTTCCTGGAGGCAAACTTGGTTTAATCTCTTTCATTTTTTCTTTAATTCCATTGGCTACATCAATAGTATTTGCATCTGATTGTTGGTATATACCTATCCCAACTACTTGCTTTCCATTTCCCTTAAATATTGTTCTAGTGGACTCTGCTCCTAGTTCTATTCTTGAGACATCAGACAAAGTGATTATTGATCCATCTTTAGCTCTCTTAAGTGGTAAATTTTTATAATTATCTAGGTCTTCGTAAGCTTTATCGAGCTTAATTGTTAAATCGATATCTTTAGACTCAATCCGCCCTGCTGGAAACTCAACATTTTCTTTTCTTAAAACTTCTTCAACCTCTTGTGTTGTCAAATCTCTTGCAGCTAAAGCTAACGGGTCTAGCCAAACCCTTAATGAGATTTCTCTTTCACCCCCAAGTCTCACTCTACCAACACCGTTTACTGTAGAAAAGGTATCCGTCAAATATCTATCAGCATAATCAGTCAGTTCTAGATCAGTCATAGTTTCTGAACTAAAAGATAGCCACATAGTAGTTCGCATTTGACCACTTTGTTTGAAGATTTCCGGTTGTTCCGAGCCATCAGGTAAATTATCTAAAACTCTAGAGACAGAGCTTCTTACGTCATTGGCTACATCATCTAGGTCTAAGTCGTTTTCAAAAGTTAATGTAATTCTTGAACTTTCATCTTCACTGAAAGAATCAATTGTTTCTAGACCTGGAGTTCCTCCAACAAAGTCTTCAATTTTTTGAGTTATTTGAGTATCTACAATTTCTGCAGATGCTCCTTTGTATTCAGTTTGTATAGTTACTACAGGTGGTTGTACATCTGGCAACTCATCAGTTGGTATTTCTTGAAAAGTTACTAGCCCGAAAATTACAAGTACTAAACTCATAACCGAGGCAACAACAGGTCTTTTAATGGATAGGTCTGTTAAAAACATTTTATTTTAAGGGTTTATAATTTTGACTTTTGCTTTATTTCTCACTTTTGATACACCTTCACTAATTACTAAATCACCTTCAGCAATTCCTGATAAAATTGAAACTTTACCAAAGTTTCTTTTTCCAATCATGATATTTTTTTTTTCAGCTATTTCATTATTTACAACGTAAACAAATGCTGTATCACCTTGAATCGTTACAGCGCTTTCTGGAACACCAATTTCATTAGTTTCTTCGTAAATGATCTTAACAGTCATTAATTGACCAGGTATTATTTCAAATTTTGAGTTATCTACTATCACTCTAGATAAAATTGATCTTGTAGATGGATCTATTCGAGAACTTATAGTTTCAATTTTACCTTTAAATATCTTGTTAAATGCCGAACTTGTAATTTCTGCTTTTAAATCAGGTTTAAGAACGCTTACATAATTTTCCGGTATTTTGATATCAATTACAACTTTCTTCAAATCATCAAGGGTTATAATTAAACTTTCTGACCCCAAAACACCCTGAGCTATCTCTCTTTTTCCCAGTTTTCCTTCAAAATCAGCAACTACGTTTGTTCCGTCTTGAAGTTTTACAATTATCTCGCCTTTTTTTACAAATCTATTATCAATATTCAATTTTCCAAAAATATCAGCTGTTTTAATTCTATATGACTTAGAATTTTGGGCTATCGCTGTTCCAAAAGTTTCAATGCTTTTATAAAAAGTAGATTTTTTTACCTCCTTTACGATAACTCCTGGAGCCGGTCTTACGCTAAATTTTTTTTGAAAATGTGCTCCAATAAAATGTCTAGCTGCGATTATTGCAAAAATAGCAACAAAGAAAATGATTATAAAAGCCTTCAGTTTTGTTGAGGTTTTCATTATTTTTCTAAACCGTATTCAGCCCACGAACCGTCATATATTTTTGGTTTTGTATCAGTTATTATAGAATTGGCTAGTCCTAAAATACAAGCAGTGATACCAGAGCCACAGCTAAAAACCTTATCTTTATGAATAGAAATTTCTTTCGCTTTAAAGATGCTTGCTAATTCATCCATTTTTTTAAAAGTTCTATCTTGATTAATCAATAATTGAAAGGGTAAATTTTTGGAACCTTCAACGTTGCCACTTCTTATCCCTTCTCTTGGCTCAGGTTGTAAACCTAAAAATCTTTTTTCTCCTCTTGCATCAATTAATAGAAACTTCTTCTTTTTAATGTTTTCATTAACTTGATCTTTATTAATTACTAAAGAGGTATCTTCTGTTGCCTTGTACTCTGATTTATAAATTTTCATTTTTTCTATCGACGTTGGCCTTTTCTCATTAAGCCATTTATTAAAATCACCATCCAAAACCGAAACTAGATTTGGATTATGACCAAAGTAAATAAAGCTATACCAAACACGACAAGCGCTAAATACCTTTGAATTATCATAAACAATAATATGATCAGAATTTTTAATTCCTAGGCTTGATATAATATTCTCCCAATTATTTTTAGAAGGTAACATATGAGGTATTTTTGAATTCTGATCAGAATATTTATCTATGTCAAAAAAAATTGAGTTTTTAATATGATTAGCTTTATACTCTTCTTCAGCATTTCTTTCTGAGTCCGGAAGATGCCATGAAGCATCTAATATCTTAACTTTATCTATATTTTTTTCTAACCATTCAGTAGAAACCAATTGTCTCATTATCTATTTTTTTCAATATATTTTTGATGATATAATTCTGCTTTACAATAGTTCTTAATTTTCGAAATATTTGTTTGGATTTTTCCATCAAATTTTTTATTGTATTCATCAAAAATTTCTAAAGCATCTTTTTTTTGTTTCTCAGTCTCATAGAAGATTTCACTTCTATATTGAGTTCCAATATCAGGAAACTGCATATCCTTTTGTGTTGGATCATGCATTTTGAAAAACAAATCTAGTATCTTTTTAAATGAAATTTTATTCTCGTCAAAAGTCAACCTCACCACTTCGGCATGGCCTGTTTTTCCAGTACATACTTCTTCATAGGTAACTCTATCACTTTGCCCTCCTGCGTAGCCAACTTCTGTTTGAATTATACCTGGTTTAGATTTAAAGTTCTCCTCAGGCTTCCAAAAACAACCAAGTGCGAGTGTACATTTCTGCATAAGTTAATTATTATATTTTGAAACTGAAAGGATAATAAATTGTTAACCCAAAATCAAATAGGCGTATTGTACATGGTAGGCAGTGTAATTTGCTTTTCTATAATGGATATTTGCGTTAAATGGCTTGATTATTATCCTGTTGGACAAGTTTTGT
>MDTD01162300.1_pt1 | contig 12656 bp, 1 predicted proteins | sample 811221 | NCBI WGS metagenome assembly MDTD01 (sample SAMN05326646, study PRJNA326480) | marine metagenome | isolation source: seawater | place: Pacific Ocean: South West | collected 2011 | reverse complement strand
GCCCAGGTACTCAAGCATGATGAGGAACTGGACAAGTCCTTGCCGCGGTGATGAAACTTAAAGTCGACTGTGGATAAGCTGTCATTTAAATGGAATGGAGCACGGTTGATTCTGCAAAAATTTCAGGATTGATTGCAATTTTGTTGTTGACAGGACCAAGCTGAGCCGATTACAGTAAACACAACCTACCTGAGCTGCGCGTCTTAAATGACACCCCACAGCGGCTCGAGCAAGCCACCCAAGCACGCAAAGTGCACGACGGAAGAGACACTAACCCCAAGTTGGAAAGACAATTATCCAGAATGCGAACAAAGCGCGAATTTTGGCCCCAGAACCGCCTGTGGATATTTGACACTCCGATCTTGTACAAGTAACTTACCCTAAGCGTTTTACTATCCTTTTCACACTTTTACGAGGTACTTATTGATGGCTAACAAAGAAGAACAGCAGTCGGACACGATCGAAACCGTTGCAGCTGCCAACCAGCAGCCCAACAGCAAAGTCCAACTTCAGATTGACGAATCCAACACGCCGGTGACCTACAGCACCACCGTCCGCGTCTGGGGTTCAGCTGAAGAATTCAATCTTGACTTTGCAGGTCCGCTGCGTCCGGCTGGTCAGAACGTCGCTCGTCTGAAAATCGACCAGCGCATGGTTCTGAACCCCTGGGCTGCCAAGCGTCTTGCAATCGCACTTGGCCAGGCCGTTGCTCGTTACGAAGCAACCTACGGCGGTCTTGAACTTGAAGAACGCAAGCGTCGCGTGGCTGCTCCTGCCGCCCAGGCCGCTGCTTCGGCCAAGGCTTCCGAAGCCAAGACTGATGCTGCCAAGGAAGACAGCAAGAAGTAAACCCACCTATTTTTGCCCCAAATCCTGGTTCGCCTTTGAATCAGGTAATTGATAACTGCAAAACAACCGGCAGGTGTTGGGAGGTCAACCTTCCAACACCTTGCCGCGCAGTTACTTTGTAATCATTAACAAAAGGTAGTCGCAAGATTGCCGCGTCAGATGATTAAACAATCGGCTCGCAACGTGAACTGTCATGAGTTTTTTACGACAGGGGCCAATTGACGCAATGTCGGATCCAGGTGACAGAGAGAGAAACACCCAGCCCAACTGAATACCCCGCCCACCATTCAGCCTCCCTGCCCGAGATCCAGTTTTCATCTGACTTTTGAAGAACCAACCATCCGTTCTTTACAGGGAGTTCCACATGCCACGACGGATCAAGCGATCGGCTCAACAGCGTCACAACAGGAAGTCATTACGCAAGAGCTTTCGCAATCTGCTTCGCAAACGGCAAGCCGTTCCGACCATCTTCAACCATGAGCTTGAAACGCTTGAACCACGCGTCCTGCTCACCACGTTAGTCGGCGGCGATATCTTCGAATTCAAAGCACCTGATCCGACCGACCCGGATGGCGAAGGCGTCACGATCCGCGTCGTGATCACCGGCGATACCATCGTGGAACTCATCGGTGCTGATGTCCGACTTGAACCGGATGAATTTGGCAATCTGCGACAGGTGGTCAATCTCGGCGACCTGCCGGGCACCATCTACGGTGAAGACTCGGCCGCAGGCAGCGACAACATCGAAGACGGCATCGACGTACTGGGTGGTGTCGGTGGCGCAGACGGTGTGACGCCCTTCTCTCTGAATGAACTCAGCGGCGCATTGATGAGTATCCTTGATCCGCTTACAGGCAGCATTATTCTGGCCACGGAGGATGGTACCGACCAGATTGATATGCAGGCCATCGCGAGCATGGGCCTTTTGGGCAACGGCACCACGTTCGGCATCAATGTCGGCCAGATCCAATCCGGCTCAGGCACCAATGCCACCACACGGCAGGTTATCCAACTCGTTCAGCTGGATACCACCAATGCCGATGGGCAACCCGATACCGATGGCACGGTTCAAGCCATCATTCAGGCAGCAACACTCCAGAACGATATCCAATCCCAGCTGGTTAACTATCCCTCGGGACTGAACAATCCTGACGCCTATGCCATCGACCCGACGACCGGTCTGGCCTATGCCGTCTCCAATGAAGTGCTCTACCGAATCAACCGTTCCAGCGGTGCGGTCACGGTCATAGGCAACGTCTCCAGTGAAACATTGAGCTTTGAAGAAATCGTCGGTGAAGTCTCGGATGATGTCACCGGCCTGGGCGTCGACGCGGCTGGTAACTTCCTGTCAGTCTACATCGACTCACTGCTCAACCATGCCCTGTACACCAGCAATGGATCGGACGATCCCAACCCGCTGGCAGCAGTGCTTGGCGACTATGGTTCAAGCGTGAACCTTACCGCCATTGCTGTCGATGCCGACCCCGACTCACCGGCCTGGGGGGTGGTTGAATCCGGTGGCACGAATTTCCTGGTGCGCTTCACCCGTGTCAATGGTGAAATCCAATCGCAAACCGTCATCGGTGCGATCCAGGACAGCCAGGGACGTAACGTCTCTGAAATCGAATCCATCGAGCTTGAATCCACAGGCGATCTTTATGTCGTGGCCACACGCCCCACTGTCAATAGCGGTGGTACGCGCGAAGTCTTCCGCATTAACTCCAACACAGCAGTGGCATCGGCAGTGAATGTCGTGGTCTTTGCAGATGGCGTGCTTAATGACGATGTGACTGGTACGGCAATTGATGAGTCCAATGGTGCAGAGAACGGCGTGCTTTATGCTACCGTGCGCATCGGCAGCCAGGACATGCTCATTCGCATCGACCGCTCGATCGCCGTCTCCCCAAGCGATTCGCAAGCGGACTCGGAGGATGGTGCAGTTGCTGACAACACCGACGGTCTTGCCAACGATGAACGTTTCCTGTTCTACTCGGTGTATGACAATGCGGTCATCAACCCCTCACTGATTTCAAGCACGCTTGACCTGGTCCCGCAGGTTTCTGTTGATAGTGACATCGAAGGCGGGGGCGACCTGCTTGACGCTTATGATGTCACCGCATTGACGGTCACCACGGGGGATCGCCTTCTGGCTGTGGTCAACGAAGCCGACGGTACGACCGCCATCTATGAAGCGGTTCGCAACTCCAATGGGGGTGCGATTCAAAGTTTCACCAAGCTCGGCAGCCTGACGTTTGATCATGATGGTGACGCTGGTGAGGACGCGCCCACTGACGAGGTGAATATCCTCAATATCCAGGCGATCGAATCGCATGTCAGCAATGGCAACAAGGTCTATTTCATCGGCCAGGTCGACAGCAACAGTGACGGCATTGCAGACGGCAATGACATGCTCTTTGAATTGACCTTCTCTAATGATGACACCTACACCATCACGGCATCGGAAGTGACCGTCAGTGGTGCAACCACCACCAGTCAATTTACGGCTTTGAGCTTTGCCGAGGATGAAGATGGTGACTTGAATCTCTATGGTGTCCGTCGAACCAACAACGGCGATCAATTGGTGAATTTTGCAACGGTCAACCAAATCCCTTCTTCCGATTCGAGCGACGTCTTTGACATTGAAGGTACGACATCAGCTATCCACATCACCGCCCTTGACACCTTTGGCACAGGAACCCTGGTTGCCTATCGCGATGATCAAACGGATGTCAATGACATACAACGCGAACTGGTCTTCGTCGAACTGGATGGCAGCGTTGAAGAACGTCTGGCTGCGGGTGTGATCAATTCCCAACTCAACGGCCTGGCCATTGATGCTGACGGTCGTGTCTATAGCGTGTATTCAACCGATGACGCTAATTCTCAGGTGTGGCAGTCGGATAGTTTTTCGCAATTGCCCAGCCTTGAAAATGGTGACTCGGGCACCCTCGGCAGCATCATGAACGTCATTGCCTTAACCATTGGCACATCAGGTTCAACGTTCATTGTCACCAACAATGACACAGGCTTTACGCTTGAGCAGGTTCAACGCGATGCCGACGGTAGTGCTTCGGGCACCGAGAACATCGGGCAGATCATCGGTTCAAACACGTTTAACAGCATCATCGATATTACCGGCTTGGACATAAATCCTTCAAGCAATGGTTTATGGACCGTCGGTGTTGATTCCTCGACGCTAGCGCCGGACACCAGCCTTGGGCAGGCCGATACACTTTACGACGTGATTGACGTGGTGGTTACCGACGCCCTGGATGCCAATCAACGCCAGCGTGTCTTTGCCATGGTCGACAATGGTAACGCGATCGATCTTTACGAAATCACCCGCGATGTGGATGGGACCGTCGAAGACTTTAACCTCATCGGTCAGCTTACCGATGCTTCAGGCAATGCCATTCTCGCTGCAACCGCCATTGAGTCGAACAATAACAACACGTTGTTTGTCAATGGTTACTCGGCAGATGATCTGCTCGATAGCACCACCGTCAATTCGGGCATTCTCGATGACATGACCATCGTGCAGGTTGCAGCAGTCCCCGGAACGACCAACGCCATGTACGTTCTGACGGATGATAACGAGATTTACCATATCGACAGTACCGGCGTTGAAACACTCATTGATATCACCGGTCTGAACGGCATACAGGGCATTGCCTACGATGCGACATTTGAGCGACTGATTGTTCTGGGGCGTATTGATAATTCCACGAGTTACAATCTTTATGCCATCGATGCAGCCACAGCATTGGATCCAGATACGGTGGACTTCACCAGTCTTACGAGTCTGTTTTATGACCAGACCACCAGCTACAACACCAGCAACAGTTCTTTTGCGGGTATGACCTGGGACAACGAAAATAACCAATTGTTCTTGATCCGCAACGACGAAGTAACCACCACCAACGGACAGTTCCTGGTGACCGTCAGCTTCGACGATGTCACTGGTGATTACATCAGTGCATCAAGCAGCACCAACAGCATCCAAAACGAATTGACCCAGGAGAATATGACTGTCTCACAGGTCACGCTGCACAACGGCACACTGATGGGGATCCACCAGTCGGGTACCAGCCAGTATCTCGTATCGGTGGATTTGACCGATCCTGCTCAATCACGCATTCTCACCAGCGCACTTTCCGGAGATCAGATTAATGGCCTGGCAGACAATGATAGTGGCAGCCTGTTTATCGTCACCAACAACGGCGCAATCAACAACTGGCGCGTGAGCAATGCAACCCCCACAACGCGACTATTCACTGTAAGCGATGTCAGCTCCCTGGCAACCGGTGGTGGTGCCCAAGCCAACGGCAGCGGCGTGGCATTGACCGATCTGGATGGCAGGATCGTCAGCTTTGCGATCGATACCGATGCTGATACCAGCGTGCTCTATGCCGTAACCCAAAGTGCTGTGGATTCAACCCATCACCTGATCACCATTGATACCGACAACGCGATCGATGACGGCACCGCGGTTGGCAGCATTGTCGACCTTGGGGCGATCGAAGTGAATTCAAGCCGTGATGGTACCGGGACGCAAATCAACCCAACCATTGTGTCTGCTGATATTCGCAATGGGGTGCTTGTGGCCATTGCCACCGGTATCTCATCGGCTACAGAGCGTCAGATCATCGGTGTGGACCTTGAAAATCCGTCAGAAGACAGCGTTTACTACACCATCCCTGATACCCTTTACATCGGTGATGAGTTGGTTGGCCTGTCAGTCGATAATAACGGCAATCTCTTTAGTATCAGCAACTCCACCAGCGTCTCACGCCTGATGTCCTCAGATGTGCAACAAAGCCTCTTTACCGTCAGTCAAACCAATGCCCTTGCAGGCGAGATTGGGACCTTGACCGATAGCAACGGTGATGCTGTTACCGATACCGTTTCAGCAGTGAGTTTCTCCAAGGCTGGTGATGTGCTCTATGCCATCCTGCGTAATACGGATGACGGGCAGGATCGCCTGGTGACGCTTGACATGTCTTCTGCACAGGTCGACGAAGTCGGTAGTTACAGCAGTATTATCCAAATCGACGGGGAAGATACGCATATTGTTGCCTTGGAAACCAGCCCCACAGGCGAACTGCTTGGCTTTGACGATTCACAGGAAGCCGGACGCCGTCTGATTCAGATCAATCTTGATGACACGGAAAACTCCTTGCAAGGTTCCTCAGCAGATAGCGATCTGAGCAATCTCATGGGCTTTGCGGTCGATAGCAATGGTCGATACTTCAGCCTTGCTGACACAACGACTCAAACACGACTTTACAGTTCGCTTAACAGCTTTGTCCCACAGGGCCTGTTTAATGGCGGGCTTGGTGCAGCCTTTGATGATATTGCCGATCTGACGGTGAACTCTGCTGGCCAGGTTTATGCCATTCGTTCGGCAACAGGTGGCCAGACAAGCCTGCTGTACAAGGTCAATATCGATTCCACATCCGGAGCGATTCTCTCCTTTGACCTGATCAACCAGATCAGCGATTCGGAAGGTACTTTAATTGTCAATATCACCGGTGTGGATGCCAACCCTGAAAATGGTTTGCTGTATGTGATCGGTGAGTACCCGGTCGATGAAGACGATGTCGATTATGGCAAGCGGGTTCTGTTTACCGTTGATCCAAGCACCGGGCTTGCCACGGATATGGGCTTTGTCACCGCGTATAACGATGACGCCGATATTGTCACCACCGAGATCTCCTCGCTGGCTTGGGATAACACCGGCACGATGCTCTTTGGTATCGTCGAGGACTTTGACGGATACGAAAAACTCATCCGTATCAACCCGGCCAATGCGACTTATACCGATGCGGGTACCGATGCACCCAACGTTGCCATCTCCGGCAGTGCATTCAATCTCGATAACGCCATTGCCATCGCAGCGGCTGAGAACGCCTCTGCCAGCTCCGACCACACCGTATGGGCACTGGACCAGGACACCAACACCGGTGCTTATCGTCTGACACAGGTCAATATCGTGGATGGTGCCATCGACAGCGTCGGTACGACCTTTGTGCTGACTGACAGTGACGGCAAGCAATTGTTGGACGTTAATTCCCTGACGCTTTCAGAAGATGGCAGCAGCCTGTATGTCATCGGCACCATTGATGATGTTGATGTCAATGGTCAGCAAAGCGTCTATACGTTTGCACTCAACGGAAGTGGCGATCTGGCTGATGGCCAAGCAGATGGAGACGCCATCGCCCTGTGGTTTAACAACGTCGCCATGACCGACACGTTTAATGCGCTGGTTGCTGTCGATGGCAACACGCTCCAGGGCATTCGCAATATCGATGGCACCGACTGGCTGGTCTCCATCAACCTCGAAAACGTCGACGCTGAAGATGTCAAAGCCAATGTGACCAACGTCGGTGACGGCGAAGTGAAAATCGACGAAACCGGCACATCCATCTCCGCGCTGACCTACAACGTCTACGGCGAACTGATTGGACTGGACACCACCGACAACGGCTATCGCCTGGTGATGCTCAGCGAAGTGAGCCCCAGCAGCCTGTCGGTTGCATTGACCCAACAAGGCATCATGGCCGACAACATGATCGGCCTGGCTACCGACGCCCAGGGCCAGTATTTCAGCATCCAGGCTGATACTGACGGTGAAGTTTATGCGTTTACGACCGTTGGTGCGGTGTCATTTAATGCTGTACCGGCTAATAATGATGTGCTGGCCATGGCGATGTCTGCGGATGGTTTGACGGGATATGTGGTAAACGACAACGGCACAAACCTTGAACTGCACAGCATCACCCGTGATGCCTCCGGACAAATCACCGGTACCGCACTGGTTGGCAATATCACCGATGGCACTGGCGCCCTGTCGAACATCAGTTCGATGGCGTATGACAGTGACAACAATCTGCTCTACGTCATTGCACAAGACACTGATGGCAATACCGGCATCTACACTTCCGACGGCAGTACATCAGCCTTCACACAAGTCGGCAGTGACTTTGCTGATGACGATGTGATGCGCATTGTCGATTCGGTCTCAGGCCTGGCCTTTGACAGTGATGGCAATCTCTACGCCACCGGTGCCGTGGGAACGGCGACCATTGAGTTTACCGATGCGATTGCTGCTGGTGATACATTGACCATCAATGATGGTGTCAATAATGTGATTTATGAGTTCTATGCTCATGGCACGAACTATGTTGGTGGTAATGTGGGTGTGGAACTGGGTAATACCGTTTCCCAGACCATTGCGGCATTAATTGCACGTATCAGTGAACAGAATCCGGACGTGGTGGCCATCAACACCTCCACAGCAAGTGGCAGCAAGATTCGTCTGATGCACGTAGATGATATTTCAGATTTTGCTTCGACAGACTTGTCCACCACCTCCTCTGGTCTGACAGTCAGCAACTATGACGATGCGGGTAACAACCGTGACCTGCTGTTGGCCATTGACACGACTGACGGTTCTGCCTCCCTGGTTGATTTCATTGAAATCGACGGAGCTGGTACTGCGATCTCCGCCATCGCCTTCGATGCCCAGGACAACCTGTTGGCGTACAACGATGCCAACGGTGCTGGCAATCGTTCGATGATGCAGATCGATCTGACCAACCCGCAGACGCACTCAACGCGTTTGACCGATGACGGTGAAGTGGCTGACAACCTCGACGGTATGGCCTTTGACGGTTCAGGCAATCTTTACACCATTGCAGGTGAATCGAGCCTGTTCACGACCGCCCATAATCATCGCATCGCCACCAACGCTGCCGGTAAAGCCTACATCGAAGTCGGTGCTGGCAACCCGACACAAGGTATGGACCTGCATTCGGAAGCCGAGCAGGCTTTGCTTGATGCCAACTTTGAAAACGGCGTGGCAATCGCATTGGGGACCAACAGTGGTTATGCCATTACGCTTAACGACAATGGCACCAATGATGTTTCGGATGACACCTATAGCATTTACAGCTTTACTTATAACGCGGCTGACGGCACGATCAGCAACATCAACGATGAAGGCACCGTTGTCGACGCTGGAACCGACGAACTGACAGCCATCAGTAAGCTGATGTATAACGAAGCCGGTGCAACCCTCACACTCGTGGCCAGCGATGACAGTGGCGATTGGAATCTCTATACCGCGACGACCGCTGCTGCACCTGTCTTCACGATCAGCCAAACGCTGGAAGATACCCAGGCGGTTGCATACTACGAAACAGCCACGTCACGCATCACCTATGTCATCAACGACAACGGTGGCGCCAATCTGCAACTCTACAGCATCATCCAGAGCCTGGAAGATGGCCATATCACCAGTGTCGAACTGGTGGGTGACGGTGATACCGGCCTAAGTGATATTCAGGCCATGACCATGGATGGTGATGATCTCTATGTCATCTCCGACGGTGGTGTCTATACCTATGATGTGACTACAGGCGCTGCCAGCCCCACCTTTGCAGGTGCCAACTTCAATGCGGGAGATTTCGGACAGATTGTTGATGACGTTACCGGTCTGGCCTTTGACCAAAATGGCAACCTCTACGCCGTCGGTGCGGTCGGTTCTGCAACGATCACCTTCACAGGTCAACCGCAGGTCGGCGATACGCTGACAATCAATGATGGCAACGGCACCAATATCACTTACGAGTTCATCGCCCAGGGAACGATTTACAACGGCACGAACACGGCTATCGTGATTACCGATTATCTCAATGACACCATGAATAGCCTGATCGCGCAGATCAATACCGATTTTGCAGGTTCGGCTTATGCTCAGGATGTTTCGACCACAACGGCCAAGACCATCCGCTTGATGCATAATGTCGGTAATTCGGCAGGCTTGATGATCACTACCTCCGATGCGTTGGTGGTGACCAACTTCGGCGAAGCGGCCCAGCGTGACGTCTTGATGAGCATTGATGCCAGTGGTGCGGCACCTGTGGCTGAATTCATCAGCATCATTGAAGTCGATGACCAGGGTACGCAGATTTCGGCCATGGAATTCGACTCGGCCAATCACCTGATTGCCATCAACGATGCGTATGGCAGTGATCAACGCATGCTCATTCAGATCGACCTGGAGGATGCCTTTGACCGCAGTATTGCGCGGACAGCCGTCGGCTCGGTTCGTCAAAATATCGTCGGTCTGGCAGCAGACTCACGCGGTCGGTTCTACTCGATTGATGACGATCACATTCTGCGTGCCAGTGGTATTCAATCCACGGGTATGGACTTCTCCGAATCCAACAGCCTGGTGGTCATGGATGATTCGCTTAACAGCGATGCCCAGACCACAGGACGCCGTCGTTTGATCTTTGTTGACGTCAACACGCCCACTCATTCGATCCAGGCCACGTATCCTGGCGCGATTTCCGATCGCCTGCAAGGGTATGCTTCGGCATTGGACGGCACGTATTACGCCATCTTTGACAACACGGCTGCTGATGGTGGCCAAACCAACAACCAACTCTTCCGTTCGTTGGCTGACAATGCGCCGAACATGACTGTCAACGGCGATCTGGGTGACAACTACGACTTTACCGCTATCGCAGTCACGCCGGACACGATTGACGGACCAGGCATTGTTTATGCCATCAACTCCAGTGCCCAAGGCGGTACCGAGTTGTATGTGCTTGATGATGACCGTGAAAACGCCTCGGCAGCACGTTACCTGGGCAAGATCACCGACAAGTTCGGTGCTGAGATCACCGACATTCTCTCGATGGATTCGGATGAGAACGGCATTCTGCACCTTGTGGGCTTTAACAGCCAGGCACCCAATACCACGACCACAATCGGTCAGACCAGTGAGTTCTCTGCCATTAGTGAAAACTTCGAGCCGGTGGCCATGACGGTGACGGATACCGGTCGCATTTTCATCATCAACGACAACAAGGCTGATACCGATGGCGATGGTGTCAAGGATTACTCGCTGATCGAAATCACCCGCACAGCCAATACGGACGGCGGCGTGGCAACTTCCATTATCAATCACGGCATCATTCAGGATCCCAATGATGCTCAGAATGGTGAGGATGTTCAGAATATCTACACCATTGAAACCGATCCCATCACCGGCAAGCTCTACACCGTTGGTACAAAGGGTTCGTCCGACAGCCAGATGCTCTTTGAGGTCAACCCGATCAACGGCGTGGCCCAGATGGTCGGTACGTTGCAGGATGAAAACGGCAACGATATCACCGAGTCAATCAAAGCCTTGGCCGCACAGGAAGTCACTGATGAAGTCCCCGACCAACTTGATACCGTTTGGGTTATCGATGTTTCGGACAGTACCGTGCTTGACCAAGATATCTTTGATGTAGCAACCTTTCCTGTCGGTGATGTCAACGGTGACGGTTTGGCCAACACCATTCTCGATGCTGAACTGGCAGCCCTGATCAACCTCAATGAACAACTCATCGAGCAGGGGCAGGGAGACACATCGGAAATTTCCATTGTCATATTCGGGACCCAAGCCCAGATTCTGGATATGAATCCTGAGACGGCAGAAATTGATTTGGTTGCCACCCCCGGACAGGATGCTGATGGAAATGGCATTTCAGATATCATCGATCTGCTCCGTGGGATTCAGGCCGGTGAATTTGTCGGAGCAAGCACCAACTACGAAGACGCCTTGCAGAAATCCGCTTCGGTCTTTGAGCAACGCAATACCGTTGCTGGTGATGGCGTGTTGGTGTTCCTCTCTGACGGTACGCCAACGGTGGGTAACCTGGATGGCAATGACGAAGGTGAAGATGCTATTTGGGAGCCGTTTGGCTTTGGCGACCCGCTTGAATATGGCGATGATGTGACCGTCCTCCAGGACATGGGTATTGAAATTAATGCCTATTCCGTGGGAAGCGCAGATGCTTTTGCAAACCTCCAGCTCATTGATCCAGATGCCGTCCTTGTCAACACAACTGACGAACTGACTTCTTCGCTCGAATCAGCCGTGAACGTCAGTTTTGTCGAGTTTCTGGCGGTAATGGATGATTCAGATGGCCAGGGACAGCAGCTTGTTGAAATCAACATCAACCCGATCGATAGTGACGGCGATACCGTCTTTGAAGAAATTCGTGTCAGTCAGCGTGGCCAAATCGAATATGACGTGAATACCGACACGCAGGATCAGACGACCGACATCGTCGATTTCGACTTTAACGCTCAAGGCGAACTCATTGCCATCGAAGAGTCGGATTCGGGTTTGCGTGCCTTGCTGCTCATTGACCAGGCCAATCCCGATACCGGTTCGCGCTTGACGACGGACTTTGGTGCAGTGGATGGCAACCTCATGGGTTACACCTCCGATGCTGCGGGACGTTTTTACAGCATCTATGATGCCGATGACCAATCGAACCTGGACATCTGGACCAATGCGAGCCTGCTGTACTCGATCGATCCGTCGGACCTCAACGGTGCGAGCTTTACACCTAGTGCGTTTGTGGACACCGATGCTGACGGCGTAGCAGATATTTACGATGCCATCGACGTTAACGGTGACGGTTTGCCTGAAGAGGTGATTGCCACACCTGTATCAACGCTCAGTCGCCCCAATCCGATCAGTACGGACTTCGTACCGATCGCCACTGTCAATAATATCATGGAAAACACCGGGATCCTGACCAACAGCAGTGACCTGGTGGTCAGCGACTTCAGCTCCCCGGCCACCGGTGATGTGGTGCGCGGCACGATTACCTTTGATGACAATCCCACCGACGGCCAAACCATCACCATTGATGACGGTTTTACAAGCATCACCTTCGAGTTTGATTCCAGTGATCCAGAAACGATCAAGCTCAGTGAACTGGGGATCGCTAACGCTG
>MDTD01071955.1_pt1 | contig 12656 bp, 12 predicted proteins | sample 811221 | NCBI WGS metagenome assembly MDTD01 (sample SAMN05326646, study PRJNA326480) | marine metagenome | isolation source: seawater | place: Pacific Ocean: South West | collected 2011 | reverse complement strand
GTATCCTTGTAATGTAATTGTAATTATTACAGACTCTTTTTGAATAGTTTCTTCAATATTATAATTTAAAACAGCATCTATTATTTTGGTTCTTCTTGGAATTGAAAATTTATCTTTTATATTTGTAAGTTCATTTGATATTAATTTATATAATTCTTTTTTTGAGGAAAGTAACTTATTATATTTAGTAATCAATTTAGATAAATCATTTATTTCAGTTTCTATTTCACTTATGCCGAAAGCAGTAAGTTTTTGTAGTCTTAATTCTAAAATTGCTTCTACTTGGCTTTCAGATAAAACATAAGAAGAAATATTTCTTTTTTTTTCTATAGATTGTACAAATTTGACACTTTTTTTAATTTTCCACTTTTTTGACAATAAATCTTTTTTTGCAATAGCTATATCTTTTGATTTTTTAATTATTTTAATTACTTCATCAATATTTTCTACAGCGGTAGCTAGTCCGATCAAAATATGAGCTCTTTTCTCTGCTTTTTTTAAATCAAATTTAATTCTTTTAATTACAGTTTCTTCTCTAAATTTTAAGAATTCAGTTATAAATTCCTTTAGATTCAGAATTTTTGGTTTATTGTCAACTAAGGCTAAAGTATTAAAACCAAATGAACTTTCGATGCTTGTAAGTTTATATAATTGCCTTCTAACTGTTTCTGGTTCAGTATTTCTTCTTAGCTCTAAAGCTACCCTTATACCCTCCCTATTTGACTCATCTCTTATGTCGCTAATACCTTCGATCTTTTTATCTTTAGCTAGTTGTGCTATTCTTTCAATTAGTGTTGACTTGTTAACTTGAAATGGAATTGATTTAATTATTAGAACTGATCTTCCTCCCTTTTTTTCCTCAAATTCAATCTCACCCCTAATTTTGAAGGAGCCTCTACCCTTATTGTATCCTTGTTTGATAATATCTTTTCCGATTATAACTCCTCCAGTCGGAAAATCTGGACCAGGTACATGTTTCATCAGTTGAGATATTGTTATTTCTTTGTTTTCTATTAAAGCAATAGTAGCATCAATAATTTCACCCAAGTTATGGGGTGGTATACTTGTCGCCATTCCAACGGCTATCCCACCAGCACCATTTACCAATAGATTTGGAAATTGTGATGGCAAAACTGTTGGTTCTTTTTCTGTTTCATCGTAATTATTTCTGTAATTAACTGTTTGTTTTTCTAAGTCTTCAGTCAAAAATTGGGCAATTTTTCCTAACTTTGTCTCAGTGTATCTCATTGCTGCGGGAGGATCTCCATCTATAGATCCAAAATTTCCTTGTCCAGTAATAAGAGGCAAACTCATAGAAAAATCTTGTACTAAACGAACTAAGGCATCATAAACAGCTTGATCTCCATGAGGATGATATTTACCAATTACATCACCTACTATTCTCGCAGATTTACGAAAAGGTTTTGTCCAATCGTAACCTCCCTTATACATCGCATATATTATTCTTCTATGAACTGGCTTTAAACCATCTCTAACGTCAGGGAGAGCTCTGCTAACAATTACACTCATAGCGTAAGAAAGATAAGAAGAACTCATCTCATCTTGAACTAATATTGGTTTATAGGAATCTTTTAATGATTGATTATTTTTTTCCATAAAATTTAAAATGGAATTTCGTCGTCTAAATCAGAATTATCTTGATTTAAATTATCATTTGGTAATGAGCTTTTTGAGTCTGAAACTGGGCTTGTATCAGTATTTTTATTTTTTCCATCTAACATTGTTAAACTTGAATTGTATCCTTGTAGAACTATTTCTGTTGAATATTTGTCTTGTCCAGTTGACTCGTCTTTCCATTTTCTTGTGCTTAACTGTCCCTCAACATATACATTAGCACCCTTTTTTAAGTATTGTTGAATGACGTTAATGAGACCTTCATTAAATATTACAATTCTATGCCATTCAGTTTTTTCTTTTCGTTCGCCAGTATTTTTGTCTTTCCAGCTTTGGCTAGTGGCTAAACTTAGTCTTGCGACGTTTTTACCGTTAACCATTTGTTTAATTTCTGGATCTGCTCCCAATCGTCCTATTAACAATACTTTATTTAAACTACCAGCCATATCAATTTTGAGCTATTATTAGATTTTTAAAATAAATATAATTATATTTATAACATAATAAACAAACTTATTTAAGATGATAATTGTATAAGAGCAAGAAAAATGTTGAAAAAAATCCTTATAAAAGGCGCCAAAGAACATAATTTAAAAAATGTTTCTTTAGAAATTCCAAAAGACAAATTAGTTGTCATTACTGGGCTTTCAGGGTCGGGAAAGTCATCCTTAGCATTTGATACTATCTATGCTGAAGGACAAAGAAGATATGTTGAGAGCTTGTCAGCTTATGCGAGACAATTTTTAGATAAAATGAAAAAACCGAATGTTGATATGATAGAGGGGCTAAGTCCAGCAATATCGATAGAACAAAAAAATACTTCTAAAAATCCAAGGTCTACAGTAGCAACAGTTACTGAAATTTACGATTATATGAGAGTTTTATTTGCGAGAGTAGGAACACCTTTTTCACCGTTTACGGGTAAGCCTATAAAGTCTCAGTCAGTTAGTGATATGGTAGATAGAATTAAAAACTTGCCTAAAAATTCCACTATTTATCTTTTGGCTCCAGTAGTTCGTGGAAGAAAAGGTGAATATAAACAAGAGATTTCAAATTTTAAAAAAAGAGGTTTTCAAAGAATAAAAGTTGATGGGAAATATTTAAATATAGGAGATTTTCCCAATCTTAATAAAAAAGTAAAACATGATATTTCCATTGTCGTTGATAGAATTGTCTTAAATTCTTCATTGGGAAATAGGTTGGCAGATAGTATTGAAACAGCTTTAAATTTATCAGGTGGTTTACTTGTAGTAGAGTATGAAAATGAAACATTACCAAAAAAATTTAGAAAAATTGAATCTGTTACTTTTTCATCTAAATTCTCATGTCCAGAAAGCGGTTTTACCATAGAAGAAATTGAACCAAGATTGTTCTCATTTAATTCACCGTATGGTGCTTGCGAAGAATGTGAAGGAATTGGAAGTAATTTAAATGTAGATCCAAATTTAGTAGTACCGAATACACAAAAAACTCTAGGTGATGGAGCTATTTTACCATGGTCAAAATCTACATCATTATATTATGCGCAAACTCTATCTTCTTTATCAAAACATTATAAATTTTCACTAGATGTACCTTGGAAAAAATTAAGTAAAAAAATACAAGATATAATATTATTTGGGTCAGATGATGAAGAAATAAAGTTTAAATACGACGATGGATATGAAAGTTATTCAACCACAAAAACTTTTGAAGGAGTTGTTAATAATCTAGAAAGAAGATATTTGGAAACTGATAGTGAGTGGAAAAGAGAAGAAATATCTCAATACCAAAGTGAGTCACATTGTGAAAAATGTAAAGGAATGAGGCTTAAAGATGAAGCCTTATGTGTAAAAATAAACTCAAAACATATAAGTGAAATTACTATTAAATCTATTGACGATGCAAAAAAATGGTTTGATGAGCTACCAAAGTTTTTAAATGATAAAGAAAATAAAATTGCACAACATGTATTAAAAGAAATTAATGAAAGATTAAATTTTTTAATAAATGTTGGATTAAACTATCTTACTTTGTCTCGTGAGTCAGGAACATTATCCGGTGGTGAGTCGCAAAGAATTAGACTAGCATCTCAAATCGGTTCTGGACTTACAGGTGTTTTATATGTCTTAGATGAACCGTCAATAGGTTTACATCAAAGAGATAACAAAAAACTAATTAAAGCACTAAAAAAATTAAGAGACCTAGGAAACACTGTTATAGTTGTAGAACATGATATTGAAACAATGGAAAATTCAGATCACATAATTGATATTGGTCCTGAAGCAGGTGTTAATGGTGGTCAAATTATAGCTCAAGGTGAGGTTAATGAAATAATTAAAACTGAAAATAGTATCACCGGAAGTTATCTTTCTGGAAAAAAGTTCATACCTATTCCAAATAAGAGAAGAAGAGCCAAAAATGGAAGGTTTATAGAAATATTAGGAGCTACAGGAAATAATTTAAAAAATGTTGACTTTAAAGTACCTGTCGGAACCTTTACATGTGTCACTGGTGTTTCTGGAAGTGGTAAGTCAACTTTAGTTCTGCATACTTTATACAATGCTCTAAATTTGATGTTAAACAAAAATAAAAGTAGAAAAATTCCAAAAGCTTTTAAAAATTTTAAAGGAACCGAACTTATCGATAAAATAATTGATATTGATCAGTCTCCAATTGGCAGAACTCCTAGATCAAATCCAGCAACTTATACAGGAGCATTTGGGCCTATAAGAGATTGGTTTGCAAGTTTACCGGAGTCCAAAGCAAGAGGTTATAAGGTAGGGAGATTTTCTTTTAATGTTAAAGGGGGAAGATGCGAGACTTGCGAGGGAGATGGTGTTTTAACTTATGAAATGCACTTTTTACCTGATGTATTTATTCCATGTGATACCTGCAAAGGCGCTAGATATAATAGAGAAACTTTAGAAATTAGATTTAAAAATAAAAATATTGCTGATATTTTAGATATGACAGTTGAGGAAGGATGTGATTTTTTCGAAAATATTCAATCAATAAGATCCAAACTAATAACGCTAAAGCATGTTGGTCTTGGTTATATGAAAATAGGCCAACAAGCTACTACTTTATCTGGAGGAGAGGCACAGAGAATTAAATTAGCAAAAGAATTATCAAAGCGTTCAACGGGTAGAACATTGTATATTCTAGATGAACCAACAACTGGTTTACATTCACATGATATAAAAAAACTTTTAGATATTCTTCAAGCTTTCACAAATACAGGTAATACCGTAGTAGTTATAGAACATAACTTAGATGTTATAAAAACAGCAGATCATATTATTGATATGGGTCCTGAAGGTGGTGTTGAGGGAGGTGAAGTTGTAGCTCAAGGAAGCCCTGAAAAAGTAGCTTTAGAAAAGAAAAGTTATACCGGTCAATTTTTAAAAGAAATTTTAAATAACGGAAGTATGAAAAAAACTGCATAAAACGTTTAAAATATGATATAACGTTTCATGATTTCAATATTGCAATCATTATCAAAAACTGTTCATCTTTCTATTGGATTGGCTGTATTGCTTTTTCTAGGTCTATATTTTGGTGAAGATGGATTCTCTTTTGATAGATATTTTTTAAGTTGGTTGTTTAGATACTTACATGTTTTATCTGGTATAATGTGGATAGGTTTATTGTGGTATTTTAATTTTGTGCAAATTCCATCAATGCCAAACATCCCAGACGAACAAAAACCAGCTATAGGTAAAGTAATTGCTCCTAAAGCTCTTTTCTGGTTTAGGTGGGCTGCCCTAGTTACAATAGTTACAGGTCTAATAGTTGCATATTTAAATGGGTACTTGCACCAAGCAATGGTATTAGGCATCGGAGAAGGTTACGGAAAAAATACTGCTATTGGGATTGGTATGTGGCTAGGAATTATAATGGCTTACAATGTTTGGTTTGTAATATGGCCAAATCAAAAAAAAGCCTTAGGCATGATAGAAACCGCTCCTGAAGATAAAGCAAAGTCAGCAAAAACTGCAATGATTTTTTCTAGAATAAATACTTTGTTATCTATACCAATGCTACTTACAATGGTAGCAGCTCAGAATTTATATTAATTTTCCTCTTTTTCTAAAGTTTTATAATTTACTTTAAAATATTTTAAAATTGGTGATGCAACAAATATTGAAGAATAGGTTCCAATTATAACTCCTAAAATCATTGCAAAGGAAAAGCCTTTAAGAATAGCCCCTCCTAAAATAAATATTGAAAATAAAGCTAGTAACGTTGTTACTGAAGTAATTAAAGTTCTTGATAATGTTTCGTTAATTGAAATATTTGAAATTTCATCAATTGAAATTTTATTATATTTTGATAAATTTTCTCTTATTCTGTCATAAATTACTACAGTATCATTCATTGAATATCCCACGATAGTAAGGACTGCGGCAACAATAGAAAGATTAATCTCTATAGAAAATATGGAAAAGATACCAATAGTAATTAAAACATCGTGAAATAATGCTATTATAGATCCTAAACTAAATTGCCACTCAAATCTTATCCATATGTAAAATAACATTGCAAGTAAGGCTAATAAAATTGAGATAATTCCAGCCTCTAACAATTCAGCACTAACTTTTGGACCGACAGTCTCAACTCTTCTATAATTAATATTATTGTTTAATTTTTCATCAATAGATTTTTTTAGGTTTGGAATAAATTCAGGATTAGTCTCTTTTTTTTCTATCTTTATAAGAAAATTACCATTTTCTCCGAATTCTTTAACGTTTACATCGCCAAGATTCAAAGATCTTAAAGATGTTCTTATTGTCGATATATCAATATTATTTTCAGTTTTTATTTCAATCAAAGTTCCTCCCTTAAAGTCTATACCAAAATTAAGTCCTTTTATAAAAATAAAAAATATACTTGTAAAAAAAATTATTAAAGAGAAAATATTTGCTCTTTTAAAAAATTTTGAAAAATTAATTGTATTCATTATAAATTTATTACCTGATTTTTATTTTTTAAAACAATCCATGAACACAAGTGTCGTGCTATAAAATATGCTGAGAATAAAGTAGTTATAATTCCAATACCTAAAGTTACTGCAAAACCTTTAATAGGTCCTGAACCAAAAAAGAATAAAATTGCAGCAGCAATTAAAGTAGTTATATTTGCATCAAGCACTGTAATTTTTGCTTTTGAATAACCAATATCAAAAGCATGAATAATAGATTTTTCAGTTTTTAGTTCCTCTTTTATTCTTTCAAATATCAAAACATTTGCATCAACTGCCATACCAACAGTCAAAATTATACCTGCTATACCGGGCAGTGTTAATGTGGCCTCTAATATGGTTAATATTCCAATTAACATGATTAGATTGGACAAAAGAGAGAAGTTAGCAATTATTCCAAATTTTCTATATTTATAAAACATGTAAAGAATTACCAGTATAAAACCAACTATAAGGGAAAATGTTCCAGATCTTATTGAGTCTTCTCCTAGATCAGGACCAACCGTTCTCTCTTCCACTATATTTATAGGAGTAGGTAAAGCTCCTGATCTCAGCAGCAACGCAAGATCAGTCGCTTCTTGAAAAGTAAATCCACCAGAAATAGTCCCACTCCCACCTGTGATAGACTCTCTAATAGATGGCGCGCTTATAATTTTTTTATCAAGGACAATTGCGAGTCTTTTTCCAACATTTTCAGATGTTGCTTTTGCAAATTTTTGAGAGCCAAGCCTATCTAAATTGAAATATACGATTGGTTCATTAGATTGGTTATCTAGTCTTGGCTGAGCATCAACAAGATTTTCTCCACTCATTACAATTTTCCTACTGACTAAAAGTTCTTCTCCATTTTCTGATAAAAGTTTATCATTTCCAAAATCATTATCACTATTTGAAACTAATCTAAAATTAAGTTTTGCTGTTTTGCCGAGAAGAGCTTTGATACGATCAGGGTTTTTTAGACCTGGCAATTCAACTAATATTCTTTTATCGCCTCGCTGAAGAATTGTTGGTTCCTTTGTTCCAACATCATCTATTCTACGTCTTACTATTTCTATAGATTGTTTTATTGCATTATTATTCAATTGTAACAAACCATACTTAGAAAATTTTATTTGAATTTGTTCACCTTTTTTTATCAAGTCAAATTTATGTGTTCTGTATTGATCAATATACGGGTTTAGATCATTTTTAGTTTTTAAAAAAAATTTAGAATTTAAATTTTCAAAATCTTTCTCTTCTATTTCAAAATAAATATTATTTTTTTCAATTTTAAAATTATCAAATTTAAAATTATTGGTATTTAAAAATTTTTTTGTGGGAATTACTTTATCTTGAATACGCTCTTTAATAAGTGATGTTGTATCTATTTCAAGTAAAAGATAAGATCCACCTTGTAAATCAAGACCTAAATTTACTTTCTTATCAATAAAGGAATTTTGATTATCTAATAAGTTTAAAGATGCAAAAGAACTTACTAATATTAATATTAAATAAATTGTGAAAACTTTTATTTTTGAAAAATTCAGCACAAAAAAAACTATTTTTTAACTTCTTCTTTTTTTAATAAGCTTGTAATTGTTGATTTAATTACTTGAACCTTTACATCTCCTGATATGATTATTTCGATCCTGTCATCTTCCATTACCCTATCAATTATACCAATTATACCACCTGAGGTAATTACTTCATCGCCCCTTTTTAAACTTTCAACCATAGCTTTGTGGTCTTTTACCCTTTTTTGCTGAGGTCGTATTAAGAAGAAATAGAATATTACAAATATTAATATTAAAGGTATAAATTGTGCAAATCCTTGACCATCCATAATAGCTGAATAATTATATTAAAAGACTAATTTAAACAAGGGAATAATAATTAGATTTTATCTAAATTATTCATATATTTTTTTAAAACTTCAGGAATATTAATTGAACCATCTTTATTTTGATTATTTTCCATCAAAGAAATCATCAGCCTACCAACAGCTAAACCCGATCCATTTAATGTTCCTACAAAAGATGAGCCATCTTTCGTCTTTAGTTTTGCAGACATTCTCCTAGACTGAAACATCCCGCAAGATGAACAACTAGAAATTTCTCTATATTTATTTTCTGAGGGTATCCAAGCTTCGATGTCATAGGTTTTTTCAGCACTAAAACCCATATCTCCGGATGAAAGAAGTATTACCTGATATGGAATGTTTAATAATCTTAAGATCTCTTCAGCGCAGCCTAACATTCTCTCAAGTTCTTTCGAATTATCAGTAGGATTAACAATACTCACAAGTTCTACTTTATAAAATTGGTGTTGTCTCATCATTCCTTTAGTATCTTTGCCATAACTGCCTGCTTCCTTTCTAAAACAAGGGGTTGATGCAACATATCTCAATGGTAATTCTTCTAAATTTAATATTTTACTTTTTACAAGATTTGTCAAAACTACTTCTGCAGTAGGTATCAGAAATTTTCGGCCTTCTGATTTTTCTAATTTTAATTCGTATTGATCACTCTCAAATTTGGGAAGTTGGCCTGTTCCAAACATTGTATCTTCATTTACAATTAATGGTGGTGAAATCTCTTCATACGAAAATTTTAAGGTATGAATATCAAGCATAAAATTTATAAGAGCTCTTTCTAATAAAGCTATATTCTTTTTTAATACTACATATCTTGAGCCTGATAATTTTGATGCTAGATCAAAATCAATAGAATTATTTTTTGAACCAATTTCTACATGAGATTTAACTTCAAAATCAAATTTTTTTGGAGAACCAACTTTTTTTATAAGTTTATTTGATTTTTCATCTTTACCGACTGGAACGTCCGCTAAAGCAATATTAGGAATTTCATGTAAAATTTTGTTTAATTTAATTTGGATTTTTTCCTGATTTAAGACTAAATTGCTTATTTCTAATGATATTTGTTTAGATTTTTCAAAATTTTTATTATCTTTGGATTTGGATAATATTTTCTTTTCTTGTTCAAGTTTTTCTTTTTTTTGAATAAACTCTCTATTTTGTTTGTCTAATGAGCTTAATGTTTCAAAATTAATATCAACGTTTCTCTCTTTAATTTTCTTTTTAAAATTTTCAAAATTTTTTCTTATTTCTTTTAAACTATGCATTTTTCTTTTTTTCTAAAAATTTTACACTCCAGATCGATAATTCATATAATAATAATAAAGGTAATGCTAAACCTATTTGAGTAATTGGATCTGGTGGAGTTAAAATTGCTGCAAATGCAAAAATTATTACTATTACATACTTTCTTCTACTTTTTAAATAATTTGAATCAATAAAACCAACTCTAGCCAATAAGCTAAGAACTACTGGAAGTTGAAAACTAATTCCAAAAGCAAAAATCAATCTCATTATAAGAGATAAATATTCATTTACTTTAGCTTCTAGTTGAATAGCTATCATATTTGTATTTCCAGAACTTTCAAAACTTAAGAAAAATTTTATAGCTAAAGGCATTATTAAATAATAAACAAGAAAACCCCCTAGAAGAAATAGAACTGGTGTTGCGATTAAATAAGGAAGTAATGCTTTTTTTTCATTGTTATACAATCCAGGTGCTATAAATTTCCAAATTTGTGTTAAAAAAATTGGACTTGTTATAAATATTGACGCAAAAAAAGCTACTTTTAAATATGTTAAAAAAGCTTCGTGGAGTGCTGTAAAGATAAGTTTTCTATTCAAATTATTATTTATAATTTCATCAGAATACGGTTTAACTAAAAAACTATAAATTTCTTCAGAAAAATAATAACAAACTGCAAAAGATATTAGTAAAAAAACAAATGATTTAATTAATCTTGACCTAAGTTCAGTCAGATGACCAACAAAACTATTCTTATTCTCTTCTTTATTATTCTTCATCTTTTTTATTGCTGTTTCGATCAGATGTCTGATCTTCTAGGTTCGTAACTTCATTCACATTTTTTTGTATTTCAGAAAAATATCTTTTTATTGATCCAACCCATGATCCAATTTTTTTCAATACATAGGGAAATTCTTTAGGTCCAATTACTAAAATTGCAATTATTACTATTATAAGTAATTCGAACCAACCTATCTGAGGCATTTGAATTAATTCTTATCTGAATTGTTATCTTTGTCTGTATTATTGTTAGAAGAGTCAGGGTTATCTGACATGCCTTTTTTAAAGCTTTTGATACCTTTTGCTACATCTCCCATTAAATCAGAGATTTTTCCTCTTCCAAAAAGTAAAACCACTAAAACTACTACAATTGCTATTTGCCAAAATCCAATACTCATATTTATTATATATACAATATTTTATATGAAATAAATAACTTTATTCTTCAGATTTTTGAGTTTCATCTATCACTTTTTCGATATCTGAATAGATATTTTCATTCTTTTGTGAGGATTGATCTTTAAAAAACTTACCAGTACCAAAAATTGTAGGATCAACGGCTGATGTATCTATGAGACCAGCTGAACCTAATTCGTCTAAAGTAGGTAAATCTGAAAGCTGTTTAATATTAAAATGATTTAAAAAATTTTCAGTAGTAGCATACTGAATTGGTTTGCCTAAAACATCTTTTCTTCCAGCAGGTCTAACCCAGTCAAGTTCCAGTAATATGTCAAGAGTGTTAGTTCCAAAGGCAACTCCACGAATTTCTTCGATCTCTGATCTTGTAACAGGTTGATGGTAGACAATAATTGCTAAAGTTTCAATTGTAGCTTTAGATAATTTTTTTTGTATAGATTTTTGTAAAGCCATTGTTTTAGCTAAATCTTCAGAAGTTCTAAAAGACCATTTATTTCGTGTACAGATTAAATTAATACCTCTATTTTTATATTCATTTTGTAACTTGACTAGAATTTTACTGACATTAACGTTTGAGGATAACCTTTTTTCAATTGTTTCTAGATCTAAAGGTTCTGAGGCTGCAAAAATTATTGCTTCAACTTTTCTTTCAACTTTCGAAATATTTGATGGAAATGAAATGATATTATTTTTTTTTGTTTTTTTAATCATATTAAATTTTTTTCAAAAAGATTTTATCAAAAGGTTTTTCTTGAGAAATATTTATTTCACCTTGTTTTACAAGCTCCAAACTGCCTGAAAAGAGACCTGCAATATTAGTTTTGCTCATTTTTTTATCGTTTTTCATAACTATTGGGATTAGATTTGTAATTTCATTCCACTCATCCAAACTTGATATATTATCCAAAATTAATTTTATACCTTGTTCAGTAGTTAATACCGGCAATTTTGGTATATTTATTTTTTGGAACGATTTTTGCATGTTAATAGTTGCATAAGTTTTTAAAAGCTCGTAAAGAGAAACATCATAAATAGGAGTGTTTATAGATTTTATTCCACCTTTCATTCCTCTATAATAAATATCTCTACCTATCCTTTTTCTTTTTAATAATTGATCTGAAAGTAGTCTAATAAGTTCTAATTTTTTTAGTTGAATTTTTAATCTTTTTGCAATTTCTAAAGCTTTAAAATCATCGTCCTCATCTTCAGGTAGTAATAATTTAGACTTAAGATATGCTAACCATGTAGCCATTAACAAATATTCAGAGGCTGTTTCTAGATTAATTTTTTTATCTGATTTAATAAATTCTAGAAAATGATCAGCTAATAAAGCAATTGATATCTCAGCTAAATCCACTTTTTGATTTTTAGCAAGGTCCAACAAGACTTCTAACGGCCCACTAAAATTTGGAATTTCAACTAATAGGGATTTATTTGAAAAAGAATCCATTTGTAATATTAACCCAAAAACTTATAAATTTCTGATGTTTTTTTTTGAGTAAATTGATCTATATAAGGCATTTTTATTAGGAGTTTTTTAGACTCATAGTATTTTCCAGCGCAATAGAGAGAAATGTTACAACCTGCATTAATAGATTTGGTTGCATTTTCAATTAAATTTCCCTTAAGAGCATTCATAGAAATATCATCTGAAATCAAAATGCCTTTAAAGCCTATATAATCTCTTATAATTTCTTTAATTATCTTATTAGAATGTGTAACACAATTTTTTTTATCTATTTTTTTAAAAAGTATATGAGCTG
>MDTD01022755.1_pt1 | contig 12656 bp, 12 predicted proteins | sample 811221 | NCBI WGS metagenome assembly MDTD01 (sample SAMN05326646, study PRJNA326480) | marine metagenome | isolation source: seawater | place: Pacific Ocean: South West | collected 2011 | reverse complement strand
GCAAGTTTTGAAGATGTTGAGGGAAAAAAAGCCCAAAATGTTAAATATGAGTACGAACCGACCGAGGAAGAAATACTCGCTGATTTATTGCCAAGGGGCGTTGGTACCCAAATTTTTGCTGCATTACTTGAAAATGGTGCTTCTGAACAGGGGGCTAGAATGTCTGCGATGGATAATGCTACGCGTAATGCTGGGGACATGATTGATAAGTTAACAATACAATATAACCGATCACGGCAAGCCGTGATAACCAACGAGCTGATTGAAATAATTTCGGGTGCTGAAGCGCTCTAAGAATCGGAGAAATAGATATGGCAAATGCAAAAGGTAAGGTTACTCAAGTAATTGGTGCTGTGGTAGACGTTCAGTTCGATGATCATTTACCTGAGATCTTGAATGCACTTAATACTGATAACAATGGAAAGACGCTGGTGCTTGAAGTGGCTCAGCATCTAGGTGAGAATACAGTGCGTACTATTGCTATGGACGCAACCGAAGGGTTAGTTAGAGGTCAAGAAGTCGTAGATACTGAGGGACCAATCTCCGTACCGGTAGGAAATGCTACTTTAGGCCGAATAGTGAATGTAGTTGGGGAACCAGTTGATGAGCAGGGCCCTGTCAAGGCAGAGGAATATCGCGCAATTCACCAACCAGCACCAGAGTTTTCTGAGCAGTCCACAGAATCTGAGGTTTTGGTGACAGGGATTAAAGTTATTGACCTGTTAGCGCCTTACTCAAAAGGTGGTAAAATTGGCTTGTTTGGTGGAGCTGGTGTCGGAAAAACTGTTCTAATAATGGAGTTGATAAATAACATCGCTAAAGTGCACTCTGGTTTTTCTGTTTTTGCAGGCGTGGGTGAGCGCACTCGTGAAGGTAATGATCTCTATCACGAAATGATTGAATCTAACGTTATAAAACCAGATAACCTTGAGGAGTCTCAGGTTGCACTTGTATATGGACAGATGAATGAACCCCCGGGCGCTCGTGCGCGCGTTGCTTTGACTGGTCTTACATTGGCAGAGCAATTCAGAGATCAATCTGGTACGGATGTTTTATTTTTTGTCGATAATATTTTTAGATTTACACAGGCTGGATCAGAAGTTTCAGCATTACTCGGTCGGATACCGTCGGCTGTTGGCTATCAGCCGACACTTGCTACAGATATGGGAGCAATGCAGGAACGTATTACTTCCACGAAAAACGGTTCTATTACTTCAATTCAAGCAGTATACGTACCCGCTGACGATTTGACAGATCCTGCTCCAGCAACAACTTTTGCGCATTTGGATGCCACTACAGTTTTATCTCGTGCTATCTCGGAATTGGGGATTTACCCAGCCGTGGATCCTCTGGATTCATCTTCGAGACTTATGGATCCCGCTGTTGTGGGCGAAGAACATTATGAGGTTGCTCGTTCTGTGCAGGGAATTTTACAGCGGTATAAATCTCTACAAGACATCATTGCTATCCTAGGTATGGATGAGCTTTCCGAAGAAGATAAGCTGACTGTAGCTCGGGCAAGAAAAATACAGCGGTTTCTATCTCAACCATTCGACGTTGCAAAAGTTTTCACTGGCTCAGATGGCGTGCAGGTGCCATTAGAGGATACAATTTCATCTTTCAAAGCCGTGGTTAATGGGGAGTATGATCACTTGCCAGAGGGTGCCTTCTATATGGTGGGTGGAATAGATGAAGTAATAGCAAAGGCCGAAAAAATGGCTGCAGAGGCAGCGTAGATATCTAAGGAATAATTGAAAAAAAGATGCAAGTTGACCTAGTTAGTCCAGAAAAACTTTTGTTCTCTTCGGAGGCAATATCTGTTGAGCTCCCGGGTGCGGATGGAGATATGACCGCGATGGCTAATCATGCTCCATTAATAACGACCCTTCGTCCAGGTATTCTTCGGGTAGTTCAAGAAAAAGATACTCACGAGTATGTTGTAACTGGTGGGTTTGCAGAGTTGGGTCAAGGGGTATCGGTCTTGGCTGAAAAAGCAGTTCTTAAAGATGATTTTGATAGGCACATGTTCGATGAACTTGTAGCAGAGGCAGAACAATCTCTGGAATCCGCAAAAGCTAATATGACTGGTGAAGCGGTAGATATGGCTGCAAAATTTTTATCTGATTTTAGTATCTTAGGTGAAAGCCTTGGGTTTAAATAATCTTATCTTTTAGCAAGCATTGCAACTCTAATCAAAATTCTTTCTGTCATAGCTAAAGCTGGGTAATTGTTCGCCACCGATCTTAAAATTAGATCGAGTTCAACGAAGCAAGCGAGAGCAATCTTTAAATTTTCAATTTTCCATAGTTTTAATTGACTTAGAATAGCATTTCGCCGAGGACCGAATATAGGAGGCTTTTGATTTGAAATTGCCTCTGCTGGAGGGCCTTCATGGTTTTTAAGTCTTAGTAATAGTTTAAAATGCCTTTGAAACGAAAGGCATAGTGTAACAGGTTTAATGCCTTGTGCCTCAAGCCTATTAAAAATACAATTTATATTGTCAGTCGCTCCAGCTGATACAGTATAAATTATATCTTCTAAACTCGCTTCAGCCGAAATTGGGCTGCAAGCCGAAATGTCCTGAGCGGTCAATGGAGAATTATCATTTAATTTATACAGATAAATCTTTTCTAAGGTTTTACGAAAGTCACCAGGCTCTAATTCTTTTGAAAGATTATGAAGGCCCGTCATGATACTCTGATCGTTTATTTGAATTCCCGCTCGAGTTAATTCTGTTTTGATCTCCACATCTGTCAATGGGTTATCGTAAATTGGTACAGCTAAAGTATTTTTAAAAGCTTCAAAGTTTTTTCTTAACTGGGAGGCCGGTTTCAACTGTCCACTGGTAACCACAATTTGGGCATCTTCTTGTTCCCAGGCCTTAATACAATCAAAAATGGTCTTTGATGCTTTGTCTGAGCTGTCTTCAATCAAAACTGCGCGCTGGCCGGGAAAGAAGCCTATTGATTTAATTGCATCAAATACAGCTGTACGATCTTTAAGAACCTTGTCTCCAGTAAGTCTTGTCAACCGCATTTCCTGTTCTGCGTTTGGTCCTAGTAGGTTTTTTAAATACTCTTGGCGCTTTAATTCTACGCGCATAGTGTCAGATCCGTAAAAAAGAATTGCAGCTATAGAAGGATCTGGGTTTTTTATAAGCCTTAGAAGCTCTTTTGGACTAAGTTTCATCGTACAAAATTTCAGATCTTAGTAGTTCGTCAACTATCCTATCTCCAAGTAAAACCATTAAACGGGCGTAAGCGTCGCGTTTTGATGCTTGATCGGTTTCTGCTAGAATTGCATCTGAATAGCCGAGACTGTCTTTTATAGTTGAGCTAACCAAAATTGTATTTTTCCCATTTTTACTTAAGCTGAATTTTACTTTACCGTGGATACGAATTCTATATGCTTTTCCATCGAAAGATAAGGCAGTTCTCTTGGTCTCTGTGAAAAGCTCATATTTTAAGAATAATTTTGAATCTTTGGCATTCCCAAGCCTTGCTGCTAAATGACGGTTTAGGTGAAACTCATTGCTTGTTTTTGGTTTTTTTATATCAATCTTTTGCCATAAAATTTTTGCCTTCTGGTCTTGAGCCATCCAAGCTGGCTCAAATGAGCAGGCCGCCACAAATACGCCCAACAGCAAAGCAAAAAGATACTTTTTTTTATCAAACAACAACATTTACGATTCGTCCCGGTACGACGATAATTTTCTTTGGTGGATTGCCATTCAGGGCTTTGACGACGGCTTCACAAAGTAGAGTGATTTTCTGAATTTCCTTACTATCAGTGTCTCTCTTTACAGTAATTTCCCCTCGCCGCTTACCGTTTATTTGAACAGGTAATATTATTTCATCATCTACCAAAAGTTCTGGATCCGCTTTTGGCCATTTAGCTGAAACCACCAATCCGTCTCCTCCTAATTTCTCCCAAAGCTCTTCTGCTAAATGCGGTGTCATTGGTCCCATTAATTGAATTAGAGTTTTTGCCGCAGCCCTCTTTGTATCACTACCGGCTTTTGATTTTGCCAGAATATTTGTAAATCCATAGAGCCTTGCTATTGCAGAATTGAAACCAAAAGATTCTAGTCCCATAGTAACGTCGTGAACTGCTTTGTGTATTTCTTTTTCCAGGGCAGCGTCATTTTTGTTTGCGGCTGTTTTGTCTTTAATTATTTCTGAGACAACTTTGTAAACTCGTGTCAAATGCCTGTTAGCTGCTTCCACACCAGATGCCGTCCATTCTATGTCTCTTTCAGGTGGGCTGTCTGAGAGGACAAACCAGCGTGCGGTGTCTGCGCCAAATGCGTCAATTATTGCTACTGGGTCTACAACATTATTTTTTGATTTAGACATTTTTGCAGATGGGGTTATTGTTACTTCACTGTTATCGCTCTTTGAAAATGCTTTGCCATCTTTCAAATATATTTCCTCTGGGAAAAAGTACGTTGGGCGTCCATTTGCGTTAGACTGCTCATAGATTGCGTGTGTAACCATTCCCTGCGTGAAAAGTGCATCAAACGGCTCAATAGCCGTGTCTGGGAGGTGCCCACAGTGATGCATGGCCCTAGCAAAAAATCTGGAGTATAGAAGATGCAGTATAGCGTGTTCAACACCTCCAATATATTGATCTACATTCATCCAATAATTTATTTCATTCTTTGCTGTGGGGGTCTTTGATTTAGGAGATGTAAACCTTGTAAAATACCAGCTTGAATCCACAAAGGTGTCCATTGTGTCGGTCTCTCTAAATGCAGCTTCTCCACATTTTGGGCATTTACATTTACGCCAATCGGCATGTCTATCCAGTGGATTACCAGGTTTATCAAATTTAACATCCTCAGGAAGCTTTATTGGAAGGTTTTCTTTCTTTTCTGCAACCAGCCCACAGCTGTCGCAATGGACTACTGGAATTGGGCATCCCCAGTATCGTTGTCTGCTAAGTCCCCAGTCTCGCAATCGATATTTCGTAACACCTTTCCCCCAACCTTTTTTTTCAGCGAAGCGAATAGTCTCGTCTATTACTTCCTCTGCGGTGGCTATTTTAATGCCAGTGAAGTGGTCTATCCATTTAACACGTTCTGACTTGGGTGGAATATATGCTATATCTTTTACCTTTTCTTCATTTTCCACAGAGTAAAAAGTGTCAATTACAGGTAGATTATACTTTCGTGCAAAATCTAAATCTCTTTGATCATGCGCTGGACAAGCGAATATTGCACCTGTCCCATAATCCATTAGGATAAAGTTTGCTATCCAAACTGGAAGCTTAACTTCTGGAGCTAAAGGGTGACTAACTAAAACCCCTGTATTAATACCTTTTTTCTCTGCTTTTTCCATTTCGGCTTCTGATGTAGACATTTGCCGACATTGGTCGTTGAAGGCCGCGATCTCAGAATTTACTTTTTCAAGTTCTCGGGCGATAGGGTGATCAGCAGATATTCCAACAAAAGATGCGCCCAGCAGAGTATCCGGTCGAGTTGTGTAGACTTCAATGCTGTCAAATCCACCTGGCGCATTTAAGGTTTTAAAAGCGAACTCTAGTCCCTTGGACTCACCAATCCAATTCTTTTGCATCAACTTTACTTTTGCTGGCCAGCTATCTAACTTTTCTATGGAAGCCAATAAATCCTCAGAGTATTTGGAAATTTTAAAAAACCATTGCGTTAGTTCTTTTCGTTCTACTACTGCCCCAGATCTCCAACCCCGGCCATTTTCGACTTGCTCATTGGCAAGTACGGTTAAGTCGACTGGGTCCCAGTTAACAATTGCATTTTTTCTGTAAACCAAACCTGCTTCTAAAAAATCAAGAAAAAGTGCCTGCTGCTGGCCATAATATTCTGGATCGCACGTCGCAAACTCCCGTTGCCAATCGATAGACAAACCGAGTGGTCGCATTTGATCTTTCATGATGGAAATGTTGTTGTATGTCCATTGTTTAGGATGACCGTTTGACGCCATTGCTGCATTTTCCGCAGGCATCCCAAATGCATCCCAACCCATTGGATGTAAAACATTAAAACCTGTGCTCATTTTATACCGCGCAACTAAATCGCCCATTGTGTAGTTGCGTACATGACCCATATGTATTCTCCCCGATGGATATGGGAACATCTCCAAAACATAATATTTTGGTTTTTTTAAGTTTAATTTGGAATTAAAAACTTTTGAGTCGTCCCACACACTCTGCCATTTTGGTTCAATTTTTGCGGGATTATAGGCAGTCATGAAATCTTCCTAGCATTTAGCGGCAATGTTTTCTTGGTGATAAATCTAAATACAGTCAGCGTCTATAGATAGAGCATATAAAAGTTTTTGAATAGATACTGTTATCTGGCAGCGGCACATAAGTTAAAAATATTTCTAAGCAAATAGATGGCTAATGTAATTTATGAAGACCCATCTTCCTTTCGCATTTGTCTTGCTCTTGAAAGGATCGCGTTTTCTACTTCTTTCAACGTGGCAGTGCTAATTGGTCCAGATTTAGTCTGCATTGAAATCCTAAGTGAGCGTGCTTCTAGTGCGGGATCAATTACGTAAATTGTAGCTCGGTATTGCGTTTTACCTCCCGGCGGCACACCAAAACCTTTAACTATGACTCCTGAAAATGGATCTATAGTTTCAATCGGCATGAAATCTAAAATATCTAGGGCCGCCTGCCAAATATACCGATTTACTTTTACCGGTTCTCGCGTTGCTTCTCTATTAAAGGTATCCCATATAGTTTCTCGCTCACTACTCTCTGCAGCGGGCATTGCTGTAAGGTCGTATTTATTTGGTCCTTCTCCAAATTTATTAGAATCGCTGGCGCATCCAAATACAAAAAAAACTGCTAGAAATGATAAAATAATTAATTTTAGGTTGTTCATGTGATCCTCTAAACCGATTAATGAAATTTACATGACCTATCAACTTTGAGCAAGCTGCTATTATTCAGTCAATATTTATGTTAAAAAGCTCTATCTATTTGGCATAATCTATGGTGTGGCAAACCTGCATCATATTTTTCGATCCTCAACAACTATAGTGAGATTAGGTTGCACTGAGGGGTATAAACTTGCCACAACTAACTTATTCCTGCGTCGGAGATTCTGTCGTAGGCCAAATTGTTTATTATAACCCGAGGGATAAAAAATGAAAAAAGTTCTACTCGCGACAACAGCGCTGACACTATCAGCAGGTTTCGCATCAGCAGACGTATCTATTTCAGGTAGTGCTGAAGCTGGTATACATAGCAATGCAGGCGATGATCACGTGACGTTTGCAGGTATTGATATGAATTTTGCAGTTTCAGGTGCTTCAGATAATGGAATGTCATTCTCAACATCAGTTGATATGGGTTCAGGAAGCATGCTAGACGGATTTGATCCATTAGACGCCCAAGGCGCAGATTTTGGTGCTCCAACCATTACCATTGGTATGGAAGGTTTCACTGTTGCTATCGGCGGAACAGGAGCAAACGATAACCTTTATGATGACGACCTAGATGGTGGTGGTATCTCAGTTTCAGGTTCTGCTGGCGATGCGACATTCGCAGTTGTTACTGGTCTTGCGGATGCGGACACAACCTCTGCAAGCTTAGGTTATGCAGTGGGCGCTTTGGGCATTTCAGCAGCTATGACAGACGTTGGAGATGTAGCAAGTTTTACGGTTTCTTATGACATGGGCGACATGGGCATTTCCGTAACTTCAGACGACGGAGCAAGCAGTGCAGAATTGTCATACAGTGCAGGCGCATTGTCTACTACAATTGAAGCAGATGATGATAGCAATTGGGATGTTTCAATAGGTTATGCCGCTGGAGCAGCTTCGATTGGTTTTGCTACTGACAATGATGATGCATGGGAAGCTACTGTCGGTTATGACTTAGGTGGTGGCGCTTCATTTAACGCAGGTGTTAATGAAGCAGAAACTTCATATGCTGCAGTTGGATTTTCATTCTAATAACTTAGTTAGAATTTAAATTACAAAGGCGATCTATTTAGATCGCCTTTTTTTATCATCATTTTAATGCAATTGATTATCTATGGTATGGGGGTAATTAATGTCGTTTCATGATATAAAATCTCGGGTAGATGCTGCGGAGTTAAAATCCCGCAAGCCACTAAATTCAACATGTATTATCGCTGTTTCCAAGTTGCAACCAAATGAGCGTGTTCTCAAAGTGCTTGAAGCTGGGCATCGAGAGTTTGGTGAGAATTACGTCCAGGAGGCGACAACTAAGTGGACCAAGTGGCGAGAGAATTATAGTCAATTGAAATTACATATGCTAGGCCCACTACAAACAAATAAGGCTAGGCAGGCTATGGAGCTATTTGACTTTATCCATTCTCTTGACCGCCAAAAGCTTGCAAAAACAATAGCAAGATTAGCGCAGGAAATTGGTAAATGTCCGGAGTTATTCATACAGGTTAATACTGGTGCTGAAGTCCAAAAGGCAGGTATCTTGGTAAACGATTTAGAAAATTTCATAGTAGATTGTCGAGCTAAGGATTTACCAATTGTGGGTTTGATGGCAATCCCACCAGTGGACGAGGAAGTTAGCTTGCATTTCGCTCTATTAAAAAAGCTGGCAGACGATAATGGGATAAGAGGCTTATCAATGGGTATGTCTGGCGACTTTGAAAAAGCGATATCTTTCGGTGCGACGCACGTTCGAGTTGGGTCAGCTATTTTTGGTTCGCGTCCTAAATAAACTAAATTATTATTTTAGTACCATATGAAACTTTCGCGGCAAGCCACTTCAAAGCCATCCGTGACATTGCAATGCTACCCTCAGTTGGAGCTTTTTCATTGGTCCATTGGTGGATAAAAAATGCAGAGCCCCTTCCTTTAATTGCGTCTGGCCAATTCCAATCGGTTAGTAGAATAAGATCATAATTAGGCGCTGGAATATGCAATATTTTTCTTGAATATTTATCTGAAAAAGACACCATAAGGTTATAGTCTGGGTCTTTTATATCGTCAGACCAGCTGGAATTAAGGAGAATTGGCATTGCCCAGTCTCTTGGTTTTCTAATTCTATCGGGACGGTAAAGCATTCCTATAATTTCGTGCTCACCACTTGGTGTTGTCTGTGTATGCTCGCTCACGCGCTTTGAAATACCTCCTTTCCCAATAGAGACAGGTATCACGCGATTTGGGCAAATCAGACCTTTTGATGTTAAAATTAGATTTGTATTTCTAAGCATTATAATAAATGACCAGATTTTGCTGCTTTTGCACCAAGATAGTGTGCATTAAATTCGGTTTCATCCACTATTAGAGCTACCCGCTCCGAAACGCTAACTCCATTTCCCTCTAATAATTGGATTTTTCTTGGGTTATTTGTCATCAGTCGAATTGAGCGTATTTCTAACTCTTTTAGAATGGATGCCCCAACTTGAAAGTCACGTTCGTCATCCTCAAACCCTAGGCGATGGTTAGCTTCAACTGTATCAAAGCCTTCATCTTGTAATGCATAGGCACGCATCTTGTTGGCAAGACCAATACCTCTTCCCTCTTGGTTTAGATAAAGTAAAATACCTGAACCATTTTGATTTATTTTACTCATAGCTTCGCCTAACTGGGCTCCACAGTCGCATTTAAGGCTACCCAAAATATCACCTGTAAAACATGCTGAGTGTATTCTTACAAGGACCGGACCATTTCTATCTATTTCCCCGTATTCCATTGCGTAATGTTCTGGCCCGGCCAAATCGGGTCTGAAAACATGGAGTTTACCAGATTTTGAAGTTTCAGTTGGAAGCCTTGCAGAAATAACTTCGCGCGTAATAGGCTCTTTTTCAAAAAACGATATTAAATCTTCAATTTCAATAAAATTCAAATTATCGATTTTCATCTTTGAAGTCTTCAAATTAGCACTTAAAATTGCGGGTAAAAGCTCTATGGATTTGCTTAATACTAACCCTAAGTGTTCAACTCTCGTGTCGCCTCCTCTCATTTGAATAAACGGACCTTTTATTCCGTATGTTAAGTCTTTTGATGGGTCAGCTACAGCTTTAAGCCACTCCAAAGTACGGTCCGCTGGAACTTGGATACGTGCTAAATTTTTGTCGTAAGATGACATCTTCAGAGTGTTTGCTCGCTTTGACGATATTACAAGCTTGAGGTCGTCTAGCCGTGATCGAATAAAATCAAAACGTTTCTGATTTAGAGTCTCTACTGGTGCTATAAGATGCGCTTGGTCTGTTTGGATAACCACTGGTATGCCCAATCGCAGATCTGTGTAGATCCTGGAAACCCGCTCATCCAGTGTGATATTTATATTGTTAATTCTTCTCATTTTATAAAGGTCTAGCGTGTTTCTTTGGGTAGTGGAACGTAAATTTGAAAGTTTTTATAAGAATGTTCAAGTGGATCTTTGGCTAATATTTTGATATCAGAAAAACTAGTGGTTTCTGGCCCTAGGTAAAAATTTTTATAAGTCTGAGGAAATACACACACGCTCATGTTACAACGTAAAAAATTATTGTTGGTTGAAGGCAACGTAATAATCTTATCTGCGCTATGCGAATTACTTATGCCGGATAATAAATTTCATGTGACTACCGCAAAGAGTTGCCGCGACGCTGAATTGCTTTTTAAGGATAATTATTTTGATTTATTTATTTTAAACCCTGAATTGTTAAAAGATCGAGTACAAAATTATTTGGATTTAATTGGTAGCACTGGGTTTTTGGGTCCAATACTTTTTACTGGTGAGGTTAAAGATTTTCCCGAGGTTGAAGCTCAAAATATAGGTCGCTTATTGGCTTGTATTCAAAGGCCATTTAAAATCGCTATGCTTTTAGAATGCACTAGACGTTTACTGTCAAAGTATGATTTTTCGTCTGAAATAATAATCCCCCTGGGTGATATTCTGTTTTTCCCAGGTTCTAAATTTATAAAGATGGATAATGGACAGACGGTGAATTTAACTGAAAAAGAGACAAATATATTGAAATACTTATCTCAATCAAAAGATCAGATAGTTTCTAGAGATCTTTTATTGAATGAGGTTTGGGGCCATACTGCAAGCCTCACAACGCACACATTGGAAACTTATATATATCGACTTCGACAAAAGATTAGTGCTAAATTCAATGGTAAAGAACTAATTATTACAAAAAAAGGAGGCTATCAGTTGTTGGCCTAGTATTTACCTTAATATTTGGGTCGAATAAGTGATTTTGGGGTTTTTGTGGTTCTACAAGTAGCAACATGGAATATAAATTCCTTTCGTCTGCGAGAAAAATTAATCGTGAGAGCTATAAGTGAGTACTCACCCGATTTAATCTGCTTACAGGAATGTAAATCACCGGTTGAAAAAATGCCATTCGAAGTTTTTAAAGATCTTGGGTATTTATACTACGCTGCAAGAGGTCAAAAAGGTTACAACGGCGTCGCTATCCTCTCGAAGTTACCACTCAAAGCAGAGTTCTCTGAAGATTTTGCGGATTTAGGTCATGCTCGCCATGTAGCTGCAGTTTTAGAGAGTGGTATAACAGTTCACAATTTTTATGTTCCAGCTGGTGGTGATGAACCTGACCCAAAAATAAATGAAAAATTTTCTCAGAAGCTGAATTATTTAACCCATATGGAGCGATATTTTCGTAATTTTGATGTTAAAAATTCGATATTAGTCGGTGATCTCAATATCGCGCCTAGACCCGATGACGTGTGGGACCATAAGCAACTTTCTACAGTTGTCAGTCATACACCAATTGAAATTGAGCACCTCAGAAAAGTCCAAAACTCGGGTCAGTGGGTAGATGTTGTCAGACAATTTTACCCTGATGGAAAACTTTTTTCATGGTGGTCATATCGGGCGAAGGATTGGAGTGCTTCTGATAAAGGTAGGAGACTCGACCATTTTTGGGCCACTTCTGATATTTCAACTTTTGTAACTTCAGTGGTAATAGCGCGCGATGTGAGGGGTTGGGAAAAGCCAAGCGATCATGCCCCAATTTTTGTAGTTTTTGATGTTTAATTTTTGATAATTAAAGCCCATATAGGATAAACGTAGTTATATAGAGGTTAAAAATGTTGGAATTTGGTGCGGATAAATCTCCAGCTGGTGATTTAATTAAAGATGTTAATGAAGATACTTTCATGGCGGATGTTATTGATGCCAGTCAGGAGGTGCCAGTCATCGTTGATTTTTGGGCGCCCTGGTGCGGTCCATGTAAAACACTGGGGCCAATGCTTGAAAAAGCCGTTTTGGCTGCTAAAGGTGCGGTACGTATGGTAAAAGTAAATATTGATGATAATCAAGCAATCTCGGGTCAGCTGCGAGTGCAGTCAATTCCAACTGTCTATGCATTTCATAAGGGGCAACCAGTAGACGCCTTTCAAGGCGCTGTTCCTAACTCTGAAATAGATGCGTTTGTGGCTAAAGTGATTGAAACAAGTGGTGGCGAAGTCAATGGCGGTCTGTCTGATGCGCTTAATAGTGCAGAAGAGATGCTTGAGGGCGGGGCTACGAGTGATGCGGCAGAAGTTTTTTCAGCTATAATTGAAGAAGACAATCAAAACGTAAAAGCATACAGCGGGTTAGCAAGGGCCAAATTAGATCTTGAAGATATTGAAGGGGCTGAGGCTGTTTTGAATGGTGTTCCTGCCGATATTTCTGATAGCCCAGAAATCGAAGCAGTCTTTGCTAAAATTTCATTGGCG
>MDTD01018536.1_pt1 | contig 12656 bp, 12 predicted proteins | sample 811221 | NCBI WGS metagenome assembly MDTD01 (sample SAMN05326646, study PRJNA326480) | marine metagenome | isolation source: seawater | place: Pacific Ocean: South West | collected 2011 | reverse complement strand
TAAATTACTTAAAAGATGTCTAATCCAAGAAATATTTTTTTAGTTTTAGCAATGGTTTTTGTTGTATTGTTGGTGTTTGATTGGGGGAACATCAATAAAAATGAGAAAACCAGTACCTCGGTTTATGTTCAAAATTTGTCAATTGATAGCAACCAAGAAAAAATATCAAATTCTGAGCTTGAGCTTTACGTGGATTTAAGAGATGGCTCTATAAAAAATGCGTTTATCATGGAAAAGGTTGAGCGCCAGGACCTATATAAAACTAGGCTTCTTTCAGATGATGATTTATTACGGTTTTATTTTAGAACAACTGTATCAGGCTTTTCTGGGAAAAATTTTGTGGTTGAAGAGCGCCTATCTGATTCTCTAACAATTTCATCTACAGATGGGGCTGGAAATAGGCTTGAAAAGGTATTTACACTCTCAGACGGTCACGTTGTGAATATTCAAGATAGGCTATTTCTTTCTGTTCCAGCATATGGTTCTGTAAACATATTTAAAACTTTTTATAGAAACAAGAACAAATCTGTAGATTATGGTACAGCATTCTCTAGAGATCATTTGGCATATAGCACGACTGAAGATGTTTTTAATGATGAGCAGCTTTCGTCAGTTAAATCTAGAGAGGACTATTTGGGTCATTGGGTTGGGCATTCACAAAAACATTTTGTTGTGGCTGTTTTTGATGATGTGGAAAACCAAAAAATATCGCTATACCCCGAAGATGCAAACGGTTTGTTTAGGTTTGGGTTTGAAGAGCAAATGGTTAGCTCAGAAGGCATCCTTGAAAGCACAACAAGTCTTTATCTGGGGCCCAAAAAGAAAGAAGTTCTCGAAAAAATTGCACCCCACTTTAAATACAACCTAGATCTTGGTTTTGTTTTCGGGATAGGTGAATTTTTTATAGTTGTAATGAATTTTTTATATGGTTTTGTACAAAACTGGGGGGTAGCTATAGTTCTTTTAACCGTTCTTTTTAAAATTGTTTTGTCTCCTCTTCAGATTATGCAAATTAATTCAATGGTAAAAATGAGGCGGCTTTCTCCTAGACTTGCAGAAATACAACAAGAATATAAAAACGACCAACAAAAACTCGCAATGGAGATGACTCAGCTTTATAGAAAAGAGAAATTCAATCCAGCGGCAGGATGTTTGCCGTTATTTGCACAACTGCCAATTTTTATTGCTATGTTTTGGGTTACTAGAGAGGCATTTGAGTTCAGGGGCGCTTCGTTTTTATGGATCCCTGATCTCGCTGAATCAGATCCACTGTTAATTACTCCGATTCTTATGGGATTAATGATGTATGGCTCACAGAAAATGATGCCAAAGCCTCCACAAACCCAGGGAATGCAAGCACAAATAGCCCAGCAAATGATGGTTGTGTTTCCACCAATGATTACTGTTATCTTTTTATTCATGCCAGCCGGTGTTGTAATTTATTCAGTAATTAATATGGTGCTATCCATAATCCCTCAGGTGATAATAATGAGTAGAGTCCAGTTTAGTGATGGCAGCGGTGGAGGTGGCTGATAAAATTGACACAATATATGCTTTAGCAACTCCTTCGGGTAGATCAGCTATCGCCGTAATAAGAATTACTGGCACCTCAATTCCAAAAAAACTTCTTGACGAGCTTGTCTTGCAAAAAAGCTCGAGAGGGTGTTTTGTAAGAAAAATCAAATTGGATGATTATTCTGATAAATGTTTGGTTTTAAGTTTCCCTGCTCCTGATTCCTACACTGGAGAACATTTGTTAGAAATACATTGTCACGGCAACCCAGTAATCGTAGCTGACATGTTCGCACTATTAGATAAATTTGGCATTGAAGAGGCTTCACCCGGAGAATTTAGCAAAAGAGCTTATTTAAATAAAAAAATTGGCTTAGACGAAGCAGAGAGCATTATGCTTGGGATACAAGCACAAAACAAGAATGACCTTGTTTCTTTAGAAAATTTTAGGACAGGTGATCTGGGTCAACGTGCTCTAAAAATATCGCTTTCACTTGAAAGTTTGTTAGTTACTCTAGAGTCGCAGCTTGATTTTTCTGATGAAGATGGGGTTTCAGATTTAGAGAAAGATGAGATTGTTAAAAATATCGAAAAGTGTTTGTTTGAGCTTCAGGAATTAGTGAAAAATTACAGACCAATTAGAGATCTAGAAGCTAGACAAAGAGCGGTAATAATAGGCCCGCCAAACGTTGGCAAATCTTCATTATTTAATAGGTTGGTTAAAGAGGATGTAGCCATTGTTTCTAACACACCAGGCACAACAAGAGATGTTGTAAGAAAAACAATTGTGTTAGAGGGGATTGAGATTGAGGTAAATGACACCGCTGGTATTAGAAGCGGCAAGTCTGCTGTTGAACAAGAGGGGATTGAGAAATCTTACAAAGCATTAGATGGCGCTAAGATTTCTATTTGGGTTTGTGATCCAGAACATGTTACAGGACAAAAACCAAAAACAGATCTTTTAGTGATGAATAAAGTTGATCTATTCGAAGACAGATTGGTTCCGAAAGGTTGGATTCCTGTTTCAGCAAAAACTGGTGAAGGGTTGAATGTTTTGGTGGAAGAATTAATAGAAAGATTAAATGTTGAGGAGAATGCTTTTTACACCTCAGAAAGAATTTATGGAAATATGGAAAAGGCTATTAAGGTTATGTCAAGTGTCAATAACGAAAAGGATTTTTACGAGATCAGTGCTCAAAACATCAGAGAAGCATTGATACTACTAAAACAAATATATGGTGATTTTGATAACGAAAAAATATTAGATCAAATATTTCAAAAGTTCTGTATAGGTAAATAAATTTCTTGTGTCTAAAGTGTTAGTAATTTTTTACTAACAATATGTACACAATAAAAGCTTATGATTTTAAAAGTTTTTGAACAGAAAATTTATATAGTTTGGTTTTGTTGTACACCTTATTTTAAATATATAATTCACACTTATTAACATAAATATGCTAACTAAATAATAACAATAAACATAAGATGAATAATAAGTTTGATTTAATAGTAATAGGAGGAGGGCATGCAGGAGTTGAAGCTGCAGCTGCTGGCAGGAGAATGAAGCTTGATGTCGCTCTCATCACATTAGACAAGGAAAAAATTGGAAGAATGTCTTGTAATCCGGCTGTAGGCGGAATAGGTAAAACACATCTAGCAAAAGAAATAGATGCGCTTGGAGGAGTAATTGCTGAAGCAACCGATCTTTCCGGCATTCAATTCAAAACACTTAATAAAAAAAAGGGACCAGCAGTTCAAGCATTAAGAGCTCAGACAGACAAATATTTATATGAGAAAACCATTCAAAGTTTCATTAACAAGCTTGGTATCCATGTTGTAGAGGACGAAGTAGAAAACTTCTTTGAAAAAAACAACAAAATTATTTCAGCAAAAGGCAAGAAGGGGGAGTATTTTGCAAAAACATTTGTATTAACAACGGGTACATTTCTCAATGGGTCAATTTTGATAGGATCAAAAAAAGTAGACGGCGGCAGGATAGATGAAAAAAAATCAACCGGGCTTGAAAAATACTTTTTATCAAAAAATGTAAAGCTTGGAAGGCTAAAGACAGGAACGCCCCCAAGGCTTTCAAAGAAAACAATTAACTTCAGCGAGCTCGAAGAACAGCCAGGTGAAAAAGATTTATACATGTCATTCTTAGGCCCAAAGAATCAACACCCACAACAAACAATCTGCCATATAACCCGAACAAACAACGAAACTCACAAAATTATCAATAGAGACATAAAAAAATCAGCAATGTATTCCGGCTTGATAAGTGGGGTTGGTCCGAGATACTGCCCTTCAATTGAAGACAAGATTGTCAGATTTTCCGAAAAACAAGACCATCAAATTTTTCTAGAGCCAGAAGGAATTGACTCTGACTGGATGTATCCTAATGGCATATCAACGAGCTTGCCTAAAAAAACACAAGAGGAATACGTTCAATCCATAAAAGGTTTTGAGAACGCGAAAATTCTTCAATATGGATATGCTGTGGAGTATGACTATATTGATCCAAGAAATTTAACCAAAGATTTACTCTTAAAGAAAACTAGAAATCTTTATTTAGCTGGTCAAATTAATGGCACCACGGGATATGAGGAAGCTGGTGCGCAAGGACTAGTTGCAGGGATAAATGCCTCTTTAAATATATTGGGTAAAGAAAAATGGATACCACAAAGATCAAACTCGTACCTCGGTGTTCTCGTTGATGACTTAACAAAATTTGGTGTAAGTGAGCCATATAGAATGTTTACATCACGAGCAGAGCATAGGCTGCTTCTTAGGCAGGAAAATGCTGACGAGAGGCTCTTTGAGGTTGCAAGAAAACTTAACCTCATAGACGAAGAGAGAATAGAAACCCATCAAGAAAAACAACTTAAAAAACAAAAAGTTTTGGTTTCTTTGAGAGAAAACACAATAGATCTTTCCGGCAAAAAAGTGACACTCTTCGATCTTTGTAAAAGAAGTGACTTTTCAGAACAAGATGTATTTAAGCTCAACCCAAACAATAACTCTGAGTTTACAGAAGTTTATTATGATGCGAAGTATTCGGGCTACGTAAAAAAACAAGAAAGAGAAATAGAAAAAATGAAAACGCTAGATGATTTTTCTTTAGGTCTTGTTTTTGATTATGAAGAGGTCGTTGGTCTTTCTGGTGAACTCAAAGAGAAACTAAATTATCACAAACCACAAACCCTCTTAGATGCCAGCAAAATAGAGGGCATCACACCTGCAGCACTAAATGTAATCACAATACATGCTAAAAAAATTGATGCTATCAGAGGCTAAAACAAGAAAACTTAAGACACTTTCAGAGCTAATTGTGGAGGGGAACCACAAACACAATCTTACCTCATATAAAAATCCTGAGAGTTTCTTTTTTGAACAAATTGACGACTGTGTTCAAGCTTATAACGCCTGCTTGAAGACATTGAAAAAAAATTTGGTTGACTATGGCTCTGGTTCAGGAATTCCTGGGCTTGTTTGGGCTATACTGAACGAAAAAATTAAACTGCTCAGCGTTGATTCAAACCAGAAGAAAATAGAATTTCAAAAAACACTCATAAGAAAACTAAACCTTAAAAATGTTATTTGTAAACAGATTAGGTTTGAAGAACACGTGTTTCTAACCCAACACAGCACGGTTTTTAAAGCCTTTTCAACCATAAAGAATGCGGTTCAAAAAGCCAAACCCAACAAAAAAAGATCGAACCTCCTTTTTTTAAAAAAGAATAACGAAAAAACCCAAGAAGAGATATTAGAAATAAAACCTTTGTTATATGATTACAAGATACACACATATAAATCAAATCTTGGTGATATGTGTGTTGTGGAAATTTATGACAATTAAAATAGCAATCACCAACCAAAAGGGTGGGGTCGGCAAAACAACTACTGCAGTAAATCTTGCAGCAGCACTCACTAAAGCTAGGAGGAGAGTTCTTCTGATTGACATAGATGCACAAGGTAATGCCACATCAGCAGCAGGAATTTCAAAAAATTCTTGCGAGTCTCTTTATGAGCATTTTGAGAATAAAGATAAAATCGCAAAATATATTCTCGATGCCACAGGAGGGTACAAGATTATACCCGCCAACCCCAATCTTGTTGCTACAGAGAAAATTATCGAAAACACAAAAGAAAGAGAAAAGTTTTTTTCCAAATACCTTAAGCTGTCCAATAATTTTGACTATATTCTAATTGACTGCCCCCCATCTCTAAACCTTCTAACTATAAACGCAATGGAATATTGTGGTTCTGTTTTGGTGCCTGTTCAGTGTGAATACTATGCGCTCGAGGGCCTAGCAACATTAAAATCAACAATAGAACAACTTAACGACTCAAGAGGACTCAAGATTGAAATAGCTGCTATCCTCAGAACAATGGCAGACTGGAGAAACAGGTTAACAAGAGAGGTTTCAGGCCAACTTGAAAAGCACTTTAAGGCAAAAGTTTTAAATACAATAATACCTAGGAATGTAAGGTTGGCTGAAGCTCCAAGCTATGGCCAATCTATAGTTGATTATGATATAAAGTCTATAGGAGGGGAGGCATTTTTAAGTCTCTCGGGCGAGTTTATAAGAAGGTTTGAACATGCAAAGAAAAAAAGCGCTTAATAAGGGGCTAGAGGCTTTGTTGGGTGATGTGCCCAAAACCAAAATCAAAAACACCCCCAAACAAACAAAACAAAAACCCCAAGACACAACCCCAAACCAAATTTCAATATCAAAAATTAAAACCAATCAATATCAACCCAGAACAGTCTTTGATGAACAAAAATTAAACGAGCTTGCAACCTCCATTAAAAAGCATGGCGTAATTCAACCCATTCTCTTGAGGAAAGACGGTGAAAGGTTTGAGCTTATTGCAGGGGAGCGAAGGCTTAGGGCGTCAAAAGCGGCGGGTCTAAAAAAGATTCCAGCAGTTATAACTTCGGCATCAAATACTAAATCCCTTGAAATAGCTATTTTAGAGAACGTTCAAAGAGAGGACCTTAATAGCATTGAGGTAGCAAAAGGATACCAGAGACTAAAAGATGAATTTAAATACACCCAAGAACAACTCTCAGAAAGCCTCGGCAAACCAAGAAGCTCTATTGCAAATTCGCTTAGGCTTTTAACCCTTCCATCAAAAATCCAACACCTTCTTTCAGGAGATCAAATTTCAGAAGGACATGCAAAAATTTTGTTGGGTCTTGATGGTAATGTTGCGGAAGCCATGGCACAACGTATTATCGATAATAAGATGTCCGTTAGAGACCTCGAATCGGCTTTAAAAACAAACACAATCACCACCCCAACAAAGAAACCAAAAACACGAGACGAGATAAACCTAGAATCTGCTTTAAGCTCAAAACTAGGTTCAAAAGTAACCATCAGCGACAATAAAGGCCAAGGCAAACTAACTATAAAATATTTCTCTTACGACGAGCTAGATGGAATCATAGAGAAAATTTCACTGTAACCACTATAAACTCAATAAAAATTGCATTAAAATTACGGCACCAATGGCGTCAGAAAAAACAGAATCAACATTTCAGGATTATTTACAACACCATCTACAAAATCTTGTATATGGAAAATTGCCTGCTGGCTATGAACGCGAAAACAAAGATGGAACTGTTGAGGTTTTAGCAAACGATACCTGGACATTCGCTTACAACAAATCAGAAGTCTCTGAAATGGGTTTCTGGGCCTTTCACGTAGACACTCTTTTCTTTTCTCTTCTTTTGGGGAGCATATTTCTTTTTTTCTTCACCAGAGCAGCAAAAAACTTTTCGCTTTATAAACCGACCAAACTTCAGACATTTATTGAGATGCTAGTCGATTTCGTTAACGGAGTTGTTAAAGGCACGTTTAAGACCGGAAAAAACACACTTATCGCTCCAATGGCCCTTACTATTTTTGTATGGGTCTTGTTAATGAATTTGATGGACCTGGTGCCTGTAGACTTAATACCTTATCCTGCAGAGCTTTTAGGCATTCCATATTTGAAAGTTGTACCTACTACAGATTTAAATCTTACCGCAGCATTAGCATTATCTGTTTTTTGTTTATATTTATTCTTCAGCATAAAAGAAAAGGGTGTCATTGGATTTATAAAGTCAATCACACTGCATCCTTTTGGCCCCTGGATGTTGCCGGCGAATTTGTTTGTAGAGGTAATAGACATGTTAGCTAAACCACTCTCTTTGGCATTGAGATTGTATGGAAACCTATATGCGGGTGAGATGATATTTTTGTTAATTGCTGGCATGGTTGCATGGCAATTATCAGTTACTGGGATTGTTTTTGGTGTGTTTGGCACCATGTTAAGTTTGATTTGGGCAATATTTCATATTTTAATTGTTGTTCTGCAAGCATTTATATTTATGATGCTTACAGTCGTTTATATGAATATGGCCCACGAAAAGTTTGAACAACATTAAGGAGGTTGTGTATATGGAAGTAGAAGCTGCAAAATTTATAGGAGCTGGAATTATGTTTGGATTGGCTGCAATCGGAGCAGGTGTAGGAGCTGGAGTGTTAAGCTCAAAACTCATCGAGTCTATTGCAAGGCAACCAGAGCTTGAAGATCAACTAAGACCAACATACTTTTTAGGTATTGGATTGGTTGATGCTGTTCCAATGATTTCTGTTGGATTGGCATTTTATGTATTGTTTGTTGCGTAAAAAATGAATATCAACGCTACTCTTTTAGGACAAATGATAGCTTTTGGGCTATTTGTTTGGTTTTGTTGGAAATTTGTTTGGCCACCATTATTAGCAGCCATGGAAGAAAGAGCTGCGAAAATTGAACAAGGCCTTAAAGATTCCGAGGACAGCGCCAAAAAAATTATTGAAGCAGAAGCCGAATCAAAAAAAATGATTACCAAAGCTAAAAGTGAAGCAAAAAAAGTTCTTGATAATGCTAAATCACAAGCGGAAAAGATTGTTGATGATGCAAAAAATAAAGCAAACGAAGAAAAGGATAGGATTGTAGGGTCCGCCCAATCTGAAATAGAGAAGGAAGTTGTTAATGCGAAAAAATCACTAGAGAAAGATTTTGCAACAAATGTTATGGCAGCTACAAAGAAAATTATTTCAAAAGAAATCTCCTCATCAAATCATGAGGAAACAATTAATAAGAGTTTAGAAGATTTTAGAAAATGAAAAAACTATTAGAGATCTATTCCAAAGGCTTATACAGCTCTATGGATGAGAGTTTGTATGAAGATGTTTTATCGTTATTTCAGAGCTTAGACTCAAAAGAACACAAAGAGCAGATGCAAAGCTTTTTTAAGAACAAAACGATAAGCAAAAAAGATAAACTCAATTTTGCATTAGATCTTTTTGGCCATAACCAAGCATTACAGGCTTTTGCAAAAACCTTATTTAACAACAATAGGTTTGAACTTATTCCTGATATATTCAAACACTTTGTTGAGTTTGCTCAAAAAAAACAAGACAACATCCCAGTAAGGGTCTCAATTAGCAGCCCACCAACAGATGAAATAAAAGAGAGAGTGTTAGAATTTGTAAAACAGAATTTTGGCTCCTCAACCCCAATAAAATATGAAGTTAAGAAAAATATTCTTGGGGGAATAATTCTAAAGTATAAAGATAACGAGATTGATTTGAGCATTAATAATAAATACAACGAATTAAAAATAATGTTAGCTACATAAGGAGTACAAATGACAACAAAAATTAACCCATCAGAAATTTCAAACATAATCAAAAAGAAGATTGAAGGCTTTCAAGGAGCTCAAACCGAATCTAACGTTGGCGAGGTCTTGTCTACTGCTGATGGGATCGTTCAAATTCATGGTCTTGAAGATGCAATGTATGGTGAGCTGTTGGATTTTGGAGAAGGAACTTTGGGTATGGCTTTAAACCTTGAGACTGATTCAGTTGGAGCGGTAGTTCTAGGTGATGCTGGTCATATAAAAGAGGGGCAAAAAGTTAAAACCACAGGAAGAATTTTAGAGGTTCCAGTTGGAGAAGGCCTAAAAGGAAGGGTTATTGATGCATTGGGAAGACCTATTGATGGAAAAGGAGAGGTTAAAGGAGATGGTTACTCACCAATAGAGGTTGTTGCGCCTGGTGTTATTGATCGCCAATCAGTTGACCAACCTGTACAGACAGGACTTAAATCTATTGATGTTATGGTGCCAATTGGTAGAGGACAAAGAGAACTTATCATTGGCGACAGACAAACAGGAAAAACAGCTATCGCAGTCGACACAATTATTAATCAAAAAGACTCTGATATTACTTGTGTTTATGTAGCAATTGGGCAAAAACAATCAACAGTTGCTACAGTTGTTAGGCAATTAGAAGAGGCAGATGCTCTTAAGAATACAATTATTGTTTCAGCGAGCGCTGCAGAAAGTGCGTCCCTACAGTTTATTGCACCTTATTCTGGTTGCACAATGGGAGAATACTTTAGGGATAGAGGTGAAGACGCACTGATTATTTATGATGACTTATCAAAACATGCCGTCGCCTACAGACAAATTTCACTTCTTCTCAAAAGACCTCCAGGAAGAGAGGCATTTCCAGGGGATATTTTTTACCTTCATTCAAGACTTCTTGAGAGAGCAGCAAGAGTTAACCCTGATTATGTTGAGAGACTAACCAATGGAAAGGTAAAAGGAAAAACAGGATCTCTAACAGCATTACCAATAATTGAAACCCAAGCCAGTGATGTCTCAGCCTTTATCCCCACAAATGTCATTTCTATAACAGACGGTCAAATATTCCTTGAAACTGACCTTTTTAATTCTGGTATTAGGCCAGCCATTAATGTTGGTATTTCAGTATCAAGAGTTGGTGGGGCAGCACAAACAAAAATTATTAAAAAATTAGGCGGAGGTGTTAAGTTAGCGCTCGCACAATTTAGGGAGCTGGAATCATTCTCACAATTTGCTTCTGATCTTGATGATGCAACTAAAGAGCAATTAGAAAACGGACAAAGAATTACTGAACTATTTAAACAAACACAATTCTCACCAAGATCTATCGCGTGTATTTCAATAGTTCTGTTTGCAATAGAATACAAATATCTCAAGGAAGTCGATAAAGATAAAATGCAGTCATTTGAAGAAAACCTTAGAGGTTATTTTAAAACAAAACATAAAGATGTGTGGACAGAAGTGAATGCTTCAGGGGATTGGAATGATGATCTTGAGAAAAAATATAAAAAAATACTTGATGGATTTATGAAAGAGGGTTCATTTTAATGGCTCAAACTAAAGAGATACGCAAAAAAATAGGAAGCGTACAAAACACAAAAAAAATTACATCTGCAATGGAGTTAGTTGCGTCAAGCAAGATGAAGAAAACCCAAGATGCAATGAAACGTGGCAAACCCTATTCAGTAAAAATTGTTGAGCTTATTGATAATCTTTCAAAAGCTAGCTCTGAGTACAAACATCCATTTTTTAGAACTCCAGAAGTTAAATCGGATGTTTATATTATCGTTGGGACTGATAAAGGTTTATGTGGTGGTCTCAACACCAATTTATTTAAACTAGCCTTAAATCAAATGGCAAAAAACCAAAAGTCAGGTAGGGAAGTTAAGCTAGTGTTATTTGGGAAGAAGGCCGCTGATACCTTCTCAAGATTAAAAGATGTTGAAGTAATTGGTACAGCTTCAAAACTTGGAGACATTCCATCATTGGAAGATGTTATCGGGGCAGCTCAAATAGCAATTTCAGAGTTTGAGCAAGGAAAAGTTTCAAATGTATACCTTTTCGCTAATGAATATGTAAATACAATGACACAAAAACCATTTGAAAAAGACTTACTCCCAATTGCAGAAATTCCAAACCAAGAGGAAAGCAACAAAAAGGAAATTTGGGATTATATATATGAGCCCACCTCAAAAGAGATTCTTGATGGATTATTAAAAAGATATATTGAAACACAAATTTTCCAAGCTGTTATCGAAAACAATGCATGTGAACAGGCAGCAAAAATGATAGCCATGAAGAATGCTTCTGAAAATGCAGAAGAGATCATTAAGGGCCTTCAGTTGGTTTATAACAATGCTAGACAGGCTTCAATAACCCAAGAATTGTCAGAAATTGTAGGTGGAGCTGCAGCAATATAAATATAGGAGAAAATATGAGCGATGTCGGAGTAATAAAACAAATAATTGGGGCGGTGATTGATGTTGAGTTTGATAAAGAAAATATCCCTAACATCTATGACGCGTTAGTGGTAGAAGAAAACAACCTAGTTCTTGAAACACAACAACAATTAGGTGATGGAATTGTAAGGACAGTGGCAATGGGAACAACAGAAGGTCTTAAGAGAGGCCTTAATGCAAAAAATACAAAAGCTCCTATAAGTGTTCCCGTAGGAGAGTCTACATTAGGAAGGATAATGAATGTTCTTGGAGATCCCATTGACATGAAAGGCGATATTCCAACAAAAGAAAGACTACCTATACACAGAAAACCACCAGAATATGTTGAACTATCTGACTCAAATGAGATTTTAGAGACTGGAATTAAGGTTATAGACCTGGTTTGCCCATTTGCAAAAGGAGGAAAGGTTGGATTGTTTGGTGGTGCTGGCGTTGGTAAGACAGTAAACATGATGGAGTTGATAAGAAATATTGCAATTGAGCATTCAGGGTATTCAGTTTTTGCTGGAGTAGGCGAAAGAACAAGAGAAGGAAATGATTTTTACCACGAAATGACAGAGTCAAAAGTTCTAGACAAGGTGTCCTTGGTATACGGACAGATGAATGAACCTCCAGGAAACAGATTGAGAGTTGCATTAACGGGATTAACAATGGCGGAGAAGTTTAGAGATGAAGGCCGAGATGTGTTGTTATTTGTAGACAATATTTATAGATATACACTTGCAGGTGTTGAGGTCTCAGCATTGCTTGGTAGAATGCCATCAGCGGTAGGATATCAACCAACACTTGCAGAAGAAATGGGTGTTCTTCAAGAGAGAATCACTTCAACAAAAACAGGATCTATTACTTCAATTCAAGCAGTCTACGTACCAGCTGATGATTTGACAGATCCATCACCAGCAACGACATTTGCACACTTAGATGCAACCGTCGTTCTATCAAGAAGAATTTCAGAACTTGGTATATACCCAGCTGTGGACCCATTAGACTCAACCTCTAGACAG
>MDTD01126264.1_pt1 | contig 12657 bp, 8 predicted proteins | sample 811221 | NCBI WGS metagenome assembly MDTD01 (sample SAMN05326646, study PRJNA326480) | marine metagenome | isolation source: seawater | place: Pacific Ocean: South West | collected 2011 | reverse complement strand
TTTGTCTAAAAAAAATATTTTTTTTGGTTTAATCGCTTCAACTATCAGTTTTTTCTGTTCATCTTCATCAAGCTTATAAAAATTATCCGGGCAATCAAATTCATCTTCTCCGTATTTGATGACTTTTTTAAATTTGAATGCTTTTCCCAATTTTTTTATTTTTATGCCAATAGGAGTCTTCGATTCTTCTTCGAAACCCAGTATCCTTAGAGCTTTCAATACCTTGATTTGGTCGCCAACATCATCGTAATTAAAAGCGTCGGGATCGTAAGTCACTCTTCCCTTAAGTTTGGTAGCTTTGTTAAATCCATTGAATTCAGTATATTCTCCAAACCTTCCATTTTTTAAAGTTACTGGAATGCCGCTATTTGATTCAATGAATAAAATATTTTCTTTATTTGATCTATCAATTAGCTCTAGTGCCCTGTTTAGTCCGATATTCAGAATATCTTCATCTTCGTCAGGAGTACCAAAAATCTTTTTATCCTCATTTAGTGTCCATATGCAAGGACCATTTATACTTATATCTGCATATACAGGATCACCAGTATCAGGATGGGCGCCTAGATCCTTTGGAAGCAGAGCATATGTCTCAAATTGGATTGATTTCTCAAATACTGGCTTAGTCCACTGACACTCTCCACATCCGACAAAAAAACCCCATCTGCCATGTTTGATGCTAATTTCGCTGGAACATTTGGGACAATTTTTAATGACCTCATTTTTAATATTTTTTGGGAAAGCTCTATGACCAATTTGTTCGTTAAGCATATCCAAGACTTCTCTAGTCCTAAATTCCTCAATTTTAGATATGTGTTCTAGTAATTTGGCAAAAAAATCATCTAAGACATCAGTCCAAGTTAATGAGCCTGAGGATACCTGATCCAAACTTTTTTCCAGTTCAGCTGTAAATTCTATTTCTATAAAGAAAGACTCGTATGCTTTTGATAAATAAGAAACCAAAATCCTGCCTAAGTCTGAAGGATTTATACTTTTTGCGCCAAAAGTATATTTTCTTTCTCTAAGATTTTTTACAGTATTTGCATAAGTTGAAGGTCTTCCAATGCCTTCATCCTCCATATTTTTTATTAAAGATGCTTCAGAAAATCTTCTTGGCGGAGATGTGAATTTTTGTTCAGTTATGACTCCAGATATATCTAGGTTTGAATCATTATAGACTCCTTGTAATTTTTGAGATTCCTCAGAATCCGCATCATCTTTCAATACTCTCTCAAAACCATCAAATATTATTTCTCTCCCACTTGTCCTAAGTACAAACTTATTATCTTGATCCTCAATCAGGATGGTTTTTCTGAGATATCTAGAGTTTTGTAATTGGCTAGCTACAGTTCTTTGCCAAATTAAATTGTATAGATTCTGCTGATCTTGATTTAATCCATTTATATTGTCAGGTCTATTTCTTATGTCGGTTGGTCTTATTGGTTCATGAGCTTCTTGAGCGTTCGCAGCCTTTGATTTGTAAATTTTTGGACTCTCAGGAAGATAATCCTCTCCAAAATCTTGTGATATTAAGCTTCTTATTTCGTTTACAATTTCAGCGCTGATACCTATCCCATCTGTTCTCATATAAGTGATCAAGCCAGATTCATACAGTGATTGAGCAACTTGCATTGTTCTCTCTGGATTAAAAAATAATTTACTTGAAGCTGCCTGTTGAAGCGTTGAAGTTCTAAAAGGTGCCTTTGGAGAATATGAAACTTCCTTATCTTTAATTTCTTTTATAACAAATTTTGTATTCTCTATTTTGTGTTTTATATCTAAAGCTTCACCTTCATTTTTAATGGGCACTTTTTTTAAATCATCTCCATTGCGTCGAATTAAATCTGAAGTGAAAACACAATCTTTAGTCTCAAAATCAACTTTTATAGGCCAAAACTCTTCTGGGCAAAATGCATCAATTTCGTCTTCTCTCGCACAAATCATCCTTAGAGCAGGAGACTGGACTCTGCCAGCAGATTTTGCTCTTGGCACATGCCTCCATAAAAGGGGGCTAACTTTAAATCCAATTAAATGATCTAGGACTCTTCTTGCAAGGTAAGCATCTACAAGAAATTGATCGATATCTCTTGGATTTTGAATTGCCTGTTTAATTGCCGATGATGTAATTTCGTTGAATGAAATCCGATGAACTTGCCTCCCTTCAATTAATTTTTTTTCTTTTAGGTGATCTAATATATGCCAAGCTATTGCCTCTCCTTCTCTATCTGGATCAGAAGCAAGATATATTCCAACTGAATTTTTGGTAAGTTCTCTAATTTCCTTAAGTGTTTTTTTTCCTTTTGTAGTCGATTCCCATTTCAGATTATTCCAATCTTCAGGATCAATAGCTGATTCATCGTCTTTGAGATCTCTTACATGCCCTAAACATGCATGGACTTCCCAAGAATCTGAGGGAAAGCTTGCTTCCAAAAAACTTTTTATTTTTTTTGCTTTTGCTTGTGATTCTACTATTACTAAATTATTCATTTTTTTAAGTATCGTTTCAAAAAGAATTTTTTGTCAATCTAATTTAGTAACTCCTTTACAATTGATGGCCCCTTGTATACAAAACTTGTATAAATTTGAATTAATTTTGCACCATTATCTATCCTTTCTTCAAAATCGTTTTTGGTTGATATGCCTCCTGAGGAAATGAGAATTTTTTCGTTATCAACGATTTCCTTAACCTTTTTCAGCATTTTTAAGGACTTTTCTTTTAACAGATCCCCACTAATTCCACCTTTTATTCCCTTTTTCTCTCCCAGTGTGGTGTTAGTCAATATAAAGCCATCAAACCCATTGTTAGTAGCGGAGGTTATTATCTTTTCTAAATTCTTTTCATTTTCATCCGGTGATAGTTTCAATAAAATGGGAACTTTCTTGATAAAAGTTTTTTCTAAGTTTAAGGTCTCCTCATTTATTCTTGCAGTTAAATCATGAATGAAATCATCAGTTGATAATTCTCTTAAATCTCTAGTGTTTGGAGATGAAATGTTAATCGCTATGTAATCAGAAACCTCGAAACAATGTTTCAAGCAAAATAAGTAGTCTTTGTATGCATCTTCAAGTTTTGTTTCTTTATTTTTCCCAATACTGACCCCTAAAATACCTTGATAATGTTTTTTATTATTTTTTATGTTTTTGACTCCTTGAATTATTCCAGGATTGTTAAATCCCAATCTGTTAATCAAGGACATTTCATTGTCTAACCTTAAAATTCGTGGGAAATCATTACCAGTCTGTGGATATGGAGTAAAAGTTCCAACCTCGATAAAACTGAATCCCAGAGAGCCAATAGAGGAAAAATATTTCCCTTCCTTATCCAATCCGGCTGCAATTCCCAAAGGATTTTTAAACTTTAATCCACCAAGTTGAATATATACAGTATTGTCTATTTTTATATTAGGCTCAAATTTTCGAAGCTTATGTAAAATTTTTAAAAAATAGAGGCTAATTTTACTTGCAGTTTCTGGGGGAAAAAGCCTAAGGCACCTTAGAGCTAGACTGTAAAAATAAGACATTAGCTAATTTTAGTTTGAAACTAGCTCTTTTAACAAAAAAAAAGTCAAAAGGCTTTGCATATGGTTTAATATAAATATATCATTTCTACATAAAAACAAGGAATTAATAATTTCTAGAGGTTATTATGAAAATATTTAAAGTTTTGTCTCTATCATTCGTCTTTATTTTAAGCCCAATTGGTTTTTCTCAAGAGGCTGGAGGGTCTGCAGCCGCTGGATCTGCTGGAAGTCTATCTAGCGGAGTCATTGCTGCTATAGCTGCTGCTGCTCTCGCAGTTGCTGCCATAGTTGATGCTCAAGACGGTGAAAAAGTTTCTGCACCTGAAGCTATTCCTCCTGCAGCAGAAGAAGAAACTGCGGCTGTGGAAGAAACAGCAACAGAAGAAGTCGCTGAGGAAACATCTACTTCAACTACAACTGCTACTTCAACAAGCACAGCTACAAGTACAAGCACAGCCACAAGCACAAGCACATCTACAAGTACAAGTACAAGTACTGCTACTGCAACTTCTTAATTCATTATTCCTTTATAAAAAGCCTGTCATTCAGGCTTTTTATATTTTTTATTTAATTTTATGTAAATTTCAGGATTTCGGGGAGTGAAGTTTTGTACAGATTTTACGATATAACCTTTTTCATCTACCCAAAATTTATTTGTAAAATCCCAAGATATTAAATTTTTTAATGTCTTTTCTTCAAAATATTTAACTTTTTTCCTTTTACCTAGCAAAATAATTTCATCTTCTCCTAAGTAGCTGAAAGATGTTTTTACAGGCAATCTGAATAACTTTGGATTATTAAAGGTATAGAATGATGTGAATTCAATATTTTGTTCAAAATCAAAATTCCCTGAATATGCTGGATGCAAAGGATCTAAATCTATTTTATCTAATTCATTGTCCAATCCAGATAATCTAACAACATAGCCGTTTATAGTATAAATTTTTACTAAATTTGATGAAGTCCATTTGAGTGTATTATCTAAAACATCTTCTAAAACTATCAATACGTTTTGTGACTTCCCAATCCTAGCTTGTATCGAAGCGTAGGGAATAGAATTAACTTCATTTAATGTTAGATCTTGCGGTTCTTTGAAAAGCAGTGAAAAATTATCAGCTAATTCTCGATACAAACTTGAACTAGAGCAGGAATTAAATAATAAAAAAGCTAAACAGAAGATATTAGTATTAAGATTCATCTTTTATAACCATCATTAAAATAGTTAAGAAAGTTCATTGAAGTATTCTCAACATATCCGGATAAATCTAGTCCACCTGAAAGCATAGCACCACCATCTTTTGTAAGATTTTTCCATACAAATCTTGCATTATTTTTACTTGAATTTTTAGAAACTATGTCCAAAGGAATAGAAAAGTAAATTCCTTTATCAAAGCTTCCTTCTCCAAATTCTTCAGTTGATACATCCGTTTTTGTGGCGAAGAAACCAACTGTGAATCCACTTTTAAATGTCTTTGATAAATTTAAAGTAACACCACTGTCTTTCGCTAGATATCTGCCACCTGATATAATCATTTTTACCCCTTGCAGAGGTGTCTCCCAGATAAAATTCAAATGCCCAGTAAAAGTCTCGTAGTTCCTGAAAGAAAGTCTTTGATTGAATTGTCTTTGTTTTACCCAGTAATAATTAGCAGTAAAATACCAAGGTCTCCGGATATCACGGAATAATAACTCACCTCCGAAACCACCAAACATTTCTTCCAATAATCCTGCTTTTACGCCACCAAAAAATAAAAAGTTTTTGTCATAAAGAGGATTGAAGATATGAGTATAGCTGAGAGATTTCAGAGCGTATTTTTCTTTTAAATACTCCCTAATATCTGATCTTACTTTAGGCATTTTTGAGTAAGCTTTAAGAGTAAGTTGATTTAAGTTTTCAAAAATACTCAATGAAATACTTCCATCAAGATAGGAACTTTTACTAAATTTTATTCCTCCTCCAAGTAAAATTCCTATTTGACCAGAATAAAATGATTCAGGAGCCCCAACATGATTTTTTAGATCTGGCTCTATACCTCCAAAATAAATAGGGAAATCAATATCGCCTTGAAAAATTTTTTTGGCATCACTATCATGAAAATAATTTTGATGATAAATATGTCTCTCAAGTTCAGGTATTGAATAGGAGTTATCTAAAAAATCAATAAACCTTTCTAGAGAAAAAGATATTGACCCAATATTCACATTTGAGGATTGATAAATAATTGTGATATGTTTAATGTCTCTTGTTTTTAACACTTTTCTGGATATTTGAACCAATCTCTTAGTTGACGTGTTGAGGTTCCTATATTTAGAGTTTTCAATGACTATTCTTATTTCACCCTCTTTTAGTTCTATTGATTGAGTAAAGATTCCAAAGTTTTTTAATAAAACATTTAATGTTCCAGAAAATATTTGGTCATTTGATGAGAGAGAATCTATCTCTTCTTTATTAAAATTTAGAATTGGGATTACTTCATTTTTGTTAATAATTTCTTCAGAATAATTTGCTTTGTAAGAAACCCCAAACCCTAAGCTTGTTCCTCTATGTCTAAAAATATTAACATCAACAAACTTTGATGCTGGAATTGCAATTCCAAAGCTATAATTACTCTTTTTCTTTATTGGGAATGGGTTTGATGAATCATAATCAAATTTAAATCTCAGCCCAGAGTATTTGTTTATATATTCAAATCCATAAAAAGAAGAAACTTTAGACCCAGAGAAAAATTTATCGTATTCAAGCATACCTCCAATTCCCTGATAACCTGGTTCTCTATCACCAAAGCTATTATCTAATCTGATAAAAGGATTCTCCAGGCCATCGTCGGTTGCAAAATTTCCCCATCCCAATCCAACTGTGAAATCAAAGTCACCAATTTTTTTAGATGAAACTATATATTCGCTAGAAAATTTTCCTGTTCCAATTATATCTCTAAATCCTATGCTTAATTCAGGAAACATATCTGTCTCTTCAATTATTTTCAGTTTAAGGTTAAAACTTTTATCCTTGAAAGATTGATTACCGGAAAAAGCTTCTATAGCACTGTATTTATATAAATTAATATCGGCATATCTAAGAGATACTTCCATCCAATCAAATGGGGTTGTAGTTATTAATAAGGAGTTTATTGGGTCAGAATTTACTAGATGAAGTTTTAAATTTCCTTCTTTAAGAATTCTAGAGGAAGGAATATTAATTAATCCTATTTCACCATGAATGTTAGAAGTATTTCCTATGTCTGAATAAAGATAATCTTCAATGGATGAATTTAAATTTAAAGATCCAAAAAGGATCAGAAAAAATATTTTTTTAATTGTTGTTTCCTAAAGCTGCTATAGCTGCAGCGCTAGTAGCGAAGTTAGAAATAATTGGAAAAAGTATTTGAGTAAATACAAGCCAGTCGAAAGGATTTGGATCGCGTGGAATCACCAAAGTTGTTCCAGGCGCCAAATCTGGTGAATTTGGCCAATTTCTGACTCTTGAAGCTCTACCATTTGGATAAATCACTAATGTCCTTGCCTTGTCAGCATCCTCAGAGTAGCCGCCAGCCAAACTTACATAGTCCTTAACTTTTAGTGAGGGATCAAAACTAAAGCTTGTTGGAGACAATACTTGACCGCTTACAGTTATAGTAGATGATCTTTCTGGAACAAATATTCTATCTCCTGGCTCCAGAAGTAAGTCCTTTTCGGGAGATCTCTCTAATAAATCTAAATCAAACTCTGTTACAACTCTTCCTATAGGTTCTATATTCTCTAAGTTCGAAATTAATCCAGAAATTGATGACAAAACTAAAGATGGATCTCCTCCTACAGAAGATATTCTTCCACTTGAAATTGCTGTCGCAATTGATTGTTCTAATTGATCTGCTGATTTCAAAAATCCTACCTTTTCCTTTTCTGCAACTGATTTTCTTGCTAGAACTCCTCCATAAGGATAAGCATTTTTTTTATATCCTCCCGCTCTTCTTATTACATCTGAGAGTCTCTCACCTTGTTTAGCTCCGTAGATTCCTGGGCTTACGAAAGATCCCTCTAAACTAACTGAAAATATTTCATTGCTAATAGCTGATGAAAGATTAGCGTAAAAGCTAGAGTTTATTCCTAATTCAACTAAGTTTGCCTCATTCAGACCTCCTATCTTTATTGAGACTCCATCATCAGTAAAGATATCTATTTTTCCTGATGATTTTTGAGTAATTCCTCCTGCATATGATAAAAGATCATTTATTGAGGAGACTTTATAAGAAGGAAAGATTCCAGGATTTCGCACTTCTCCAGAAATTACTGAAGCATTTTCTAAGGAAAATATTAATAAATATGGTTTTTCTTCAAAAATTTGTGGACAAGACTTCACAAACTCAAGTTGATCAATGGGATTTAAGTCAGGATTTTGAAAGTATTTTGATTTCACAAATTTAATTGATGATACTGATGATTGTTTTGCAAGAAGTTGAAGGGACCTACATTTATATCTTTCAATATCTGTCAAAAGAAAATATTGAGTTAGAGACTTTTTGCTTTCTTCATTCAGAAGTCCAAGAGCATCAGCAACTAATATTGAATTTAAAAAAGACACATCTTCTTTTGATAAAACATAAATGGTGTCATTTGGTTTTAAAAAAGTTTTGGGTCCATCATTAGTAAGTAAATTTGCTCTTACTAAAACTTTAGAACCAAATATATTTTCTCTTTCAATGATTGTGAAAGGAGTATATGTCTCTTCTAAGAAGCTATCGTAAGAGATGATATCTTCCAAAGAGATATTCTCTTCGTAGGCATATGAACCTTCAGCAGTAGTTGATCCTTTTACCAAAATCACATTTCTAGGAGTATTTGAGAGCTTATGAACAAAAAACTCATCGCCATCTCTAAGCGAAATATTTGAGAGCTGTTGAAAGTTATAATTATTGAAAACTCTCTCTCCGTTTTCTGCAATCCTACTCAGTGTAATTTTTTTTATGTTTGCTTTATTTGAAAATCCTGATGAAAAGTCTAATAAGTTATTAAAATTATCATTTTCTTTAAGTTCAAATCTTGAGGGTCTCTTGACTTCTCCTGAAATAGATACAGTTTTTCCAACTGGGCTTATTACAATTGCGTCGTTTGAAGAAAGTTTTAAATCCGATTTCGTATTTCCATTGATTAAAAGATCATATAAATCAAAGCTTCCTATATCAGATCCATTTCTTTTGAGCCTTATGTCTCTTAATGAACCAAAGTTTGTTGGCCCACCTGAGAAAAAGAGGACATTGGAAATATTTGATAAAGAACTTATGGTATAAGCTCCAGGATTTTCTGCATTTCCAAGAACAAAAACTTGAATTGATCTTATTTTTGATAGAGAAATTTCTATATCTACATTCATTAAACTTGCCTCAGCAACATTTTTTATTTTTTCTCTTGTTTCATTAAAGGTTAACCCTGAGACTTGAAAGTTTCCAAGTTCGGGGATAACAATAGTTCCTTCTCTATTAACAGGGATTTCTCTATTGGAATTAATGGAACCAAAAAACTGAATCCTAATAAAATCACCTGGCCCCAAAATGTAATTCTTTGGTGCAGGAGCTAAATCAATTGGTGCAAAAGTTGTAGGAGAGTCTTTAAATAAATCAAGACCAAAGATTTTTAACTCTTCTTCAAGATTATCCTTTATCGACTGATTTAGAGCTTCTTCAGATGAAGGAAGTTGTCTGCCCGGTTGCATTTGTTGATCAGATTTTAATTGTTGACTTTCAAATTTAGGCTCGTCGAAACCATCCATTGTGACAGAATCATTAAGAGGCTTGCCTGTTTGTACTCCTAGTTTTTCAGCAATTGATTGTGCTTGAGATTCAGGTAGTAATTTTAAATACTCTAAATCATCCAAAGATTGATTAAAAATTGATGGTGAGAAAAATAATATGAGAATACCAAAAACTAAAAAGTTGAAATTAACTAAAATATTTTTATAGTTATTCATTTTTTAAACTTTCTATAGGTATTGCCCAACCAAGTTTTGATCTGCAAGCAGCAAAGTAATTATAATCTTTAGGGTGGCAAAGATGAAAATATTTTTTTGTATTCCTTATGGTTAATCCAGCTTTCGAGTAAGCAAGCTTATTTTTACCATCAACAACCACTGAAGGATCTGTATTTAATTTATTTTTAATAAGCACCTTAAGATCCTCTGTATCAGGCATGACTAAGCTATGAGAGGAAGAACTATGAGAAAACATAGGTAAAAGGGATAGTGCCGATACACCGGGAAAAATTATTGGGCCGCCTCCTGAATAAGAATAAGCTGTTGACCCGGTGCTTGATGAAATAATTATTCCATCTGCTTTTAGATCATATATCTTGTCAAAATTAGATTTTAGCTCCAAGTCAATCATTTTTGTAATAGAACCTGAATGAACAACAACTTCGTTTATGAAAATGTCTTTATTTTTTTCAGAAAAAATTGCTTCATAGATTGGCCTTTTTTCATGGGCATATTTTCCTTTCAAAACCTCTTCTAAACTCGATAAATTTTTTGGGTAGATATCAGTTAAAAAACCTACCCTGCCTAGATTAATACCCAAAAAAGGAATGTTTAATTGATGTAGCTCTCTAATAGATCCAATCATTGTTCCGTCTCCACCGATTACAAGAATCAAATCAGATTTTGATATAGTTGAAATACTCTTTTTTTTATCTATTTCTTTGAGTGAGGCTACAGATAGAAGATTTTTACTAGCTTCAACGATTAGCTTTTCTATATCAGCTAAAATCTTTTCAGTTGATCTGGATGTTGAATAGATTATTGAAACTTTTTGAATAGATTTCAATTTATACCTCCCAATTCCTCACCATGTAAATAAAAAAAGTATCCATAATTGCAATTATGAACTTAAAAACATATTTTGTAAGCGCTATTGATAAGGCAGCTAGAAAAGTTAATTCTCCAGCTATGACCCACACAAAAGTATAAATAAAAGTATCTAAGGCTTGTGAAGATAAAGTTGATAAGTTGTTTCTAAGCCATAGATATTTATTACCTGTTAATGTCTTTATTTTATGAAATACCCAGACATCAAAAGTCTGACTTATTAAGTAAGCTGTAATTGAACCTATTACAAAAATTGGAGAGTAAAAAGCAAGAGTACTGATTGCTGAATGAACCATCTCAGATGAGGCCGCTATCTCTGAAGGGAGATAATATGTACTCAAAACGAGAGTAAACATTATCACTACATTAGATATTGCTCCCAAAATGACTGCTTTGTTAGCTTGTTTCCTTCCATATTTTTCACTTATTAGATCTGTAGCAAAATAAATTCCTGAATACATTATTGCGCCCATGCTAACTGTAAAAGTCTGTCCAAAGATACTAAGATCGCTGACTTTACCACCTTGTAAGTTAGCAAGCATAATACCTAGCGTAACAGCAATAAACAGACCCTTTAATCCAAAGAATCTAAAAAGTAAAATAGTTATCGTAAGGTCATAGAAAACCGTAAAAACCCATAAAAATTCAGGATTTTCTGTAAGAAATGAAAAAAAATTCATAAACTTATTATTGTTAGCTTGCGTAGCATAGATTATTCTTAGTGATTGTAAATTAAAAAAGAGGTACTTATGTCAGATATAAATGCTTTTAGAAACGAAACCAAGGATTGGTTAGAAGCAAACTGCCCAAGATCAATGAGAACTCCTATGTCCCAAGGAGACGTTGTTTGGGGTGGGAGAAAAGTTGAGTTTAAAGATCCAGATCAAAAACTTTGGATGGATAGAATGGGCGAAAAAGGTTGGACTTGTCCTACTTGGCCAAAGGAATATGGTGGTGGAGGTCTTAACTTTGAAGAAAATAAAGTCCTTCAAGAAGAACTGATGAGAATTAAAGCAAGACCAGCCCTTAATAGTTTTGGTATCTGGATGTTAGGCCCAGCTCTACTTGAATATGGAACAGAAGAACAAAAAATGGAACATATTCCAAAAATTGTAAAAGGAGAAATAAGATGGTGCCAGGGCTATAGCGAGCCAGGCAGTGGATCTGACTTGGCAAGCCTCAAAACAAAGGCAGAAGATCAGGGAGAGGAATACTTAATTAATGGTCAAAAAGTTTGGACTTCATACGCAGATGAATGCGATATGATTTTTACTCTTGTTAGAACAGGTCCCTTGGATCCTAAACACGAAGGAATAAGTTTTCTTCTTATAGATATGGATCAAGAAGGTGTAACAACTAAACCAATAAAACTGATATCTGGAAAATCTCCCTTTTGTGAAACATTCTTTGATAATGCTACTGCTCCTAAAAAAAATCTTGTTGGAGGTTTAAATAAAGGATGGTCTGTGGCTAAAAGATTACTTCAGTTTGAAAGAAATATGATTGCAGGTATGGGTTTTGGTTCAGCTGCTTCTGGATCCTCAAAAAAATCAGATGCAAAACCAGCTTCAGGTTTGGCAACAATGGCTAAAAAATATGTAGGTGAAAAGGAAAATAAACTTAATGATTCAGGTCTTAGAAATAAGATTATTGATCACGATATGAACTCTCAAGCGTTTTCACTTACACTAAGAAGAGCGGCTGAAGAATCAAAAAAATCTAATCAGGGTCCTAGTGCTGCATCTTCGATCTTTAAATATTATGGTACAGAGCATAACAAACTTAGATATGAAATTATGCTTGAAGCTATGGGAACAAAAGCTCTTGGATGGGATGGCGCAGAGTTCGGTCCTGAGGAACTAGCTATCACAAGAGAATGGCTAAGAACTAAGGCAAATTCTATTGAGGGTGGAACCTCAGAAGTTCAATTGAATATAATTTCTAAAAGAGTCCTAGAACTTCCGCAATAAGAAATTTTAGGAGGGAGAAATGTCACTTGTATTAAATGAGGAACTGTCTTACCTGAAGGATACTGCTAGAGATTTTGCAAAAAATAAAACTCCAGTTAGTCACTTCAGAGATTTAAGAGACTCGGAGAATCCTGAGTGCTTCGATCGGGAAATTTGGAAGGAAATGGCCAGCCTAGGTTGGTCGGGAATATTAATTCCTGAAGAGTACGGCGGTTCAGATTTTGGAGTCGCTGGTATTGGCGTTATATTCGAAGAACTGGGGAGAACTTTAACTCCGTCACCAATGTTTTCTACTTCTGTTGTTTGTGCAAGCTTA
>MDTD01096865.1_pt1 | contig 12658 bp, 12 predicted proteins | sample 811221 | NCBI WGS metagenome assembly MDTD01 (sample SAMN05326646, study PRJNA326480) | marine metagenome | isolation source: seawater | place: Pacific Ocean: South West | collected 2011 | reverse complement strand
CGGCCGGGAATCGTCGACGCTGACCCAGTTGCGGTCCGGCCGGTGGGGCGTCCAGTTGTCCGACGGCAGCGCCCCCGCCGCATCGCGCGCGAAGCCATCCGCCCCGAAAATCGTCGGGGCTTCCGAAACACCTTTAGAGGGAGACCGAGCCATGCCGTGAGATATGGAGCGGGGGAGGGGGCGTGTCTAGGGTGTTCTTGTTGTGTTCGGGGAAGATGCGCTCTTGACAAAAGAACAAAAAGAGAACAATATCGACTTGGGTTTTTACTTCGTGGTTCATAAAAAAGTGTGCTTTCCTCCTTCAACTAAAGGGTTAGGGAGGACTCAATTTGCCGTTCAGAAATCTCACCGTTGATCGGGTAATTATCCATGAAATTTTCAAGCGAAATGATGACCGTTCAATACGTCCGCCAAGATATGGCAATTCGCTTGTTGCGTTAGATAGCGCCGCTCTTGCGTTTTTTCGAGAGCGCGTGGTGGCTGCAATGGGCAATCAGTCAAAGAGCATCGATATGAGCATCGCGGCTTCCGGGGGGAATGGTGGAGCGATCGAGATTGCAATGAATATACTTGGCTCAGACGATGCCGGGTTTATCGCTGCTTCTCGGCGGTTCGCGGATAGGTTGGCGGATGCGCAAACCAGTCGCGGATATCCGGGGGGAATTGTGGTTACTTTTGATGGAAATACCGGGCACCCAAGTATTCCGTATGTGGGAGTCATTAAAGCTGAAACCCACAGCGGCTTCCGTAGAACTGTGAACCTAGGAGTTGAATATCTCCAAGATCTGTTCATGAGCCCACAGCAGAAGCTCTATAAGATCGGTATATTTCGATTTGACGGTGCGCGGGGCGATGACCCGACGAACTTGTCAGACTGGTCTGCGACGGTTCATGACAATCAGCTCAGCGAGTCAAATCGAGACGGCGCAGCACACTACTTCTATAGCGGGTTCTTGGGGTGTGAGTTACCAGAGAGCAATGCTCGCTTGACGAGGGCGTTCTTCGAATCGTCTCGCGAGTTTATTAGGCTTGCAAATATCCCCGAAGAACAAAAAGTCGACCTCCTAACAAGTCTGTACACTTATTTGAAAGTTGATCAGACGCCAGCCATCGAGGCGAGTGACTTTGCGGGCAGGTTTTTAGACCCAGCTCTGAGGGCTGACTATATTCGACATGTCCAAGATTCGGGCGTCCCTGCCAGAGCAATACTAAAAGACATTTCGGAAATCGGAAACGAGATGCGTGTCAGGAAAGTCACTTTCCGTGGACAGATACAATTGATGGCGCCACCATCGGCGTTTGAGGAGATGATCTCTATCGAAGAGTTTGAACCGGAAGAAGGTGAGGGTCACTCAGCTCGATGGACCAGGGTTACGATCCGAAATGAGATACAAAGCCAGTCATGACGGAAGAGGAGTTTATCGCGCGCTGGGCGTCAGACCGGCCGGTATATGAGGCTTGGGGCAAGATGGTTGTTCGGACTGTGCTAGATGAGTTGAGGGGTATGATAGCGCCGTTATCGGCAGATTTGTTCTTGAGGCTTCCGCCGAAGCCAAGGCTCAAAGGAGATGCTTCGTTTTTGGAGAAGGCATTCTACAGGGGGAAGTCTTATTCCGATCCGTTTACTGATATAACCGACAAGGTTGGAGTGCGGTTTGTGGTATTGCTTGGTACGGACATTCGAACAGTGGAGCAAGCTGTAACATCTTCTGATCTCTGGACGTGCGACAAAGACCGTGACTTTGAAGAAGAGCAAAACAAGGACCCAATCCGCTTCGATTATTCGGCGGTGCACTATGTGGTTCGGGCGAAAAGAGATGTCGAGGAGGAGGGCGTCAGAATTCCGAAGGGCAGTCCATGTGAGGTGCAAGTGAAAACGATCTTGCAGCATGCATGGGGTGAGCTGACACATGACACAATCTATAAGCCTACCATAAACGCGACACCGCAAATGAAGCGGGCTGCTGCTAAAAGCATGGCCTTGCTTGAGGCGACAAACGACTATTTTGAGCAGGTGTCAAAAGAGGTTTTGGCTTTATACACGGCTGAGCAAAAAATTTCCGATACCCTCTCCACCATCTACGAGGGGTACGTTGGAAGACCACCAGAAAAGTCGAAACTAGAAGCTTTGCTTGTTTCCGCTATGCACGGAGCCTTACCGGAGGATTTTAGGACTCGGTTAGATTCGTTCTTGGAACAGAATTCTTACATCTCTGGTTTGATTGCTGAACGAGCGGCGACTAAGCTATTTTACCGGCAGCCATCCATACTATTGTGCTATTATTTCGTGGGGAGTGAACCTCTTGAAATCAAAGAGAGGTGGCCTCTAACCATCGAGGAACTGATGCCGATATTTACCGACATGGGCGAAGCATTTTAGCGGTGATGTAGCTAGATTACGAAGGTACTGGCATTCGGATCAAACCACGCCGAACAGGCGTTCCAGCGCAAAGAAGATGACGGCCGCGATACAGGCCGAGGCCGGGACGGTGATGACCCAGGCGGCTGCAATCGTGTTCACATGCGCGCGGCGCACCAGCTTGCGGGCGGCGCGGCGGCGCTGGACCCCGGCATACTGGGTCTTGGCCGCGTTCGGCGCATAGGCGTGGATGTACCGCAGGCGCGTCTTCGAGTTTGCGGTGAACCATTCCCGGAAGAAGCCGACCCCGAAGACCGCGCCCACGGCGATGTGCGTGGAGGACACCGGCAGGCCCAGCCAGCTGGCGATGATGACGGTCACGGCGGCGGCCAGCGCGACGCAGAAGGCGCGCATCGGGTTCAGCTTGGTGATCGACTGGCCGACCATGCGGATCAGCTTCGGCCCGAACAGGACGAGGCCGAAGGAGATGCCGGCGGCGCCGATCAGCATCACCCAGATCGGGATGTGCACCTTGGAGGCGACTTCGCCGGCCTCGACCGCGTGCACGATGGCGGCCAGCGGGCCGATGGCATTGGCCACGTCGTTGGCGCCGTGCGCGAAAGAGAGCAGGGCGGCGGAGAAGATCAGCGGCCACACGAACAGATCGCGCAGGGACTGGTTGCGATTGGGCATGCCGCGTGACTGGCGCTTGATCAGCGGGTGCGTGAGCAGCCAGGCCAGCACGGCGACACCGGCGCCGATCATAAGGGCGTGCGGCATGTCGATATGGATCAGCTTCTTCACGCCCTTCAGCGCCATATAGGTGCCGAAGGCGCCGGCCATGATGGCGATCAGCACGGGCACCCAGCGGCGGGCGGCGGCGATCTTGTCTTCGCGGTAGATGATGAAGATCTTGATGAAGGCCAGCACGCCGGCCGCGATGATGCCGCCGAGGACGGGCGAGATGACCCAGCTGGCGGCGATCGAGGCCATGGTGGGCCAGTGCACTGCGCCGAAGCCGGCCGCCGCGATCCCGGCGCCCATCACGCCGCCGACGACGGCGTGGGTGGTCGAGACCGGCGCGTTCAGCACGGTGGCGAGGTTCACCCACAGGGCCGAGGAGATGAGCGCCGCCATCATCAGCCAGACGAACGTTTCGGTCGTCGGCACGGTGGCGGGATCGATGATGCCCTTGGAAATGGTCGAGACGACATCGCCGCCGGCCAGCAGGGCCCCGGCGCTTTCGCAGATGGCGGCGATGACGAGGGCGCCGCCGATGGTCAGCGCCTTGGAGCCGACCGCCGGGCCGACATTGTTGGCCACGTCATTGGCGCCGATGTTCAGCGCCATATAGCCGCCGATGGCGGCCGCCGCGATGATCAGGAGGCCATTGTCCTGTCCGCCGAGCAGGGCGCCGCCGACAACGACGATGGCTGCGAGGAACAGGAAGGCGAGACCGGGACCAACCACGCTGCGGGCGGTGGCCTGGACAGCGGCCTCAGCCCTGCCAATTTTGACGAGGTCCTTGTCCAGGGTTTGCTTGACGAGTGTCGGATCTTTGCCGTCAGCCATGTGAGCCCCTTCGCTTGCAGGCGATGTGCTGCATCAGCCGCATGCCGCAGGAATTTTCAACTGGATTCGAAATATCAGGCTGTAGATGTCATAAGACTGTCACGAAACTGATGCTTTCAGCGCGAAGATCATGGCCTGGAAATTCCGGCCGATCATGCTGGCCCGGTCGTAGAAAAAATCGGCCGCGGCGGGATTCGGCATCAGCTCGTCCACCGTCTCGCGGAACAGGCCCAGCCAGCGCCGGAAGTGTGCGTCGGTGATGGTGTCCGACAGGCGCAGATGCGCCGGCATCGGGCGGCCATCATAGCGCCGCGTGCCGAGGGCAATGGCCGACCAGAAATCCTTCAGCTTGGCGAGGTGCGGGTCCCAGTTTTCGCCCAGCGTGGTGAGGAAGACCGGCCCCAGCAGGTCATCCTCCCGCACGCGGGCATAGAATGTGTCGACCAGACGCGAGACCAGCGCCTCGTCGATGCCGAGGGCCGCCGCGTTTTGTTGCATCGAAGCCTGTCGTTCCTCGCCGGAGCGGCGGATGGCATCGTCGGTCATGGTGTGATGTTTATTCCTTGGGTGGCTCGACCTGTGGCGGGGTCACCGGCGCGCTGAACGCCTTGCGCACGACCCAAGCCGTAATGCCCACCATGATCACGACCAGGCAGCCAAACCCGATCAGGGCGTAGATTGCCAGATTGTCGACTGTCAGATTCCCCATAACCGTCTCCTGCACGGTTGCCTCTTGTGCCGCGCAGGGTCGGACCTGACCCGGGAAAAATCAATACGTAACCTTACCGAGGCGGGCGGGTTCGCCGATCACAGGGACTTTCTGCCGGGCGCCGCCTTCCATTTCCGCGTGGCCGTCCGTCCTGATCGACAGGGCGCGCACCGGGGCTCAGCGGCCGATCAAGCTTGCGCGGATGACAATAGCTGCGGCATAGGCCCGGCATGTCTGCGGCAAAGCCCCTCTCATATGATGCCATTGTGCTGGGCGCCGGAGCGGCGGGCCTGTTCTGCGCGGCGCGCATCGGGCAGGCAGGCCAGCGCGTCCTCGTGTTGGACCATGCCGCCAAGCCTGCGGAGAAGGTGCGCATCTCCGGCGGCGGTCGGTGTAACTTCACCAATCTCGAAACCGCCGCGAACCGGTTCATCAGCCAGAACCCGCATTTCGCGAAGTCCGCGCTGGCCCGCTACACGCCGTGGGATTTCACCAGCCTGATGGCGGCCTACGGCCTGACCTGGCACGAGAAGACCCTCGGCCAGCTGTTCTGCGACCAGAAATCCGGCGCGATCATCAAGATGCTGCTGGACGAGTTGGACAAGGGGCAGGGGGAATTGCGCCTTGGCACGCAGATCACGGCGGTGACCCATGCCGATGGCGTGTTCACCGTGGAGACGGGCGCGGGCGCCTTCACCGCGCCGAAACTGGTCGTGGCGACCGGCGGCCTCTCCATTCCCAAGATGGGCGCGAGCGGCCTTGCCTATGACATCGCCCGCCAGTTCGGGCACGACATCGTGCCGACGCGGGCCGCGCTCGTGCCGTTCGTGTTCACCGGCGCCGACCATGAAGACTTCGCCTCCATTTCCGGCGTCGCCTGCGATGTGCGCGCGGCGGCGGGCGGGGTGGCCTTCGAGGAAGCGATGCTGTTCACCCATCGGGGCCTGTCCGGCCCGGCGATCCTGCAGGTGTCGTCCTACTGGCAACCGGGGGAGGCGGTGCAGCTCACTCTGCTGCCTGGCACCGACATCGCCGGACAGCTGAAAGAGACCAAGCAGGGCCGCCCGATGCAGACGCTGGCCGCCGCGCTGGAGGGCCTGTTTGCCAAACGGCTGGCAGAGCTGGTCCTGCGCCGGGAAAGGCTCAGCCCCACGGCGCGCCTCGCCGACCAGTCGCACGCCACGCTGGACAAACTCGCCGCGTCCCTCACCGCCTGGCAGGTCCGCCCGGCCGGCACTGAAGGCTACCGTACCGCTGAAGTCACGGTCGGCGGTGTCGATACAGGCGGGCTCTCCTCGCGCACGATGGAAAGCCGCCATGTGCCGGGCCTCCACTTCATCGGCGAATGCGTGGACGTCACCGGCTGGCTCGGCGGCTACAATTTCCAATGGGCCTGGGCGAGCGCCGCCGCAGCCGCCGAGCGCCCTAGCTGATCTTGTACTTCACCGGCAGGCTTTTCAGGCCGGAGACGAAATTGGCGCGGGTGCTTTGCGGCTCCCCGGCCAGCTCGATCGACTCAAGGCGGGGTAGCAATTCCTGCAGCAGCGCTTTGATCTCCATCCGGGCGAGGTGCATCCCCAGGCAGACATGGACGCCATAGCCGAAGGCGACCTGCTTTTTCACATCCCGGTCGACGCGGAATTCGAACGGATCGTCGAAGACTTCTTCGTCGCGGTTGCCGGACCAGTAGAAGAGGGCGAGGCCGTCGCCCTTTTTGATCGTCTTGTCACGGAGCGTGTAGTCCTCCGTGGCGGTGCGCATGAAATGTTTCACCGGCGTCGTCCATCGGATCATCTCCTCAATGGCATTCGGCAGGAGGGAGAGGTCGTTCTTGAGCTTCGCCAGCTGGTCCGGGCGCCGGATCAGTTCCAGCATGCCGCCGGAGACGGTGGAGCTGGTCGTGTCATGCCCGGCTGTGGCAACGATGATGTAATAGCTCATCGCTTCGCGTTCGCCGATCGGCTGGCCGTCGATCTGGCCATTGGCGATGACGGTGGAAACATCGTCGCGTGGATTGGCGCGCCGGTCTTCCGTGATGGCGCCGAAATACTGGAACAGCTCCTGCGCGGTTTTCAGCAGGTCGACACCCTGGTCGCTGGTCATGGTCTGCCCGTCTTCGGCCTTGTTGTCGCTTTCGCCCGCCACGTCCGGGTCGCCGGGGCCGAAGATTTCCTGCGTCATCTTCAGCATGAATTTTTCATCAGACCTCGGAACGCCGAGAATCTCCATGATCACGCGCAGCGGATACCAGAGGGCGACTTCCTTCACGAAGTCGCATTCCCCGCCGAGGCTTGCCATATGGTCGACATGCTCCTTGGCGAGGGCGGCGATGCGGGTCTCCAGCTTGCGCAGGTTTGGTGGCATGAACCAGGACTGGGTCAGGGCGCGCAGCTTCATGTGGACCGGATCGTCGAGATCGACCAGCGTGCGGAAGAGGTGGGTGTCGCCGGTCGTGGCCTTGATCCACTCCTCGCCGGCCTTCGGGCTCAGATAGGTGCGGTCGTGATTGATGAAGATCCTGTTGTTCTTCTCGACCTCCAGAATGTCTGCATGTTTGGTGATCGACCAGAAGGGGCGGAACCCGTCCGGCTGGGTCCAGTGCACCGGGTCGTCCCGCCGCAGCTTCGTGTAGACCTCGTGGATATCCCAGCTTGCATAAAGGTCCGGATGGACGATCTCGTCATCCAGTGTGTCCCGTTTGAAGCCCGGAAAGGCGGCTGTTCCGTCGGCCATGATTTCCTCCCTTTTCTTTTAGGGAAGCAGACGACGTCCCGCGGCCCGGCGTCAAGCCGTGCCGCGAGGAAATCGCCTTTTTCGGCTCGCAGGATAATGCGCCCCGTTGCGGGATGAGCGCTGCCCGCCAGTGGTCTGTCCGGGGCAGGCTTTCACGTCGCTTACGGAAGGTCCCCTTCGGTCGCGGTGCTGTAGGCTGGCTGCTCCTTCGGGCGCTTGCCGAACAGGTTCAGCGGGTAGAAGGCTTCTTCGGCCCAGTGAACCTGTCCGCCCGGCACGCCGTAGCGGGACGGCTGGTCGTCTGGCAGGAAGAGCGTGCCGAACATCCAGTCGAAGACGGAGAGGCACAGGCCGTAGTTGCAGTACATCTTGCCGTTCTTCCCATAGCCGTGATGGGCGTGGTGCATGGTCGGCATAATGAAGACATGCGACAGGGCGCGGAAGGCGGGGCTCGCCAGCAGGCGAGCGTCTGCGCGCCAGTGCATGTGGGTAAACGTGTTCCAGAGATAGAAGACGACCATGTAGATGGCGACCCCCGGTTCCATGCCGGCATAGATGAACAGCGCAATCATCCAGATGTGCGGTGTGAACACGGCCCAGAAGATGTTCTGGCGCTGCACGATGGAGGAGTTCATGGTCGTCGCGGAATGGTGCGTGCGGTGGATCTTCCAGAGCCAGGCCAGCTTGTGGCCTTTCTTCTGGCCGACATGCCCCCAGCGGTGGATCCAGTAAAAGGCGAACTCCACGGTGAAGAAGACGATCAGCGCCGCCTGCCAGATCGGGACGGAGGCGGCGAAGCCCGCGCCCGCAGGGACCAGCCATGCGGCCAGGTAGCCGACGGCCAGCGCCATCAGGGGCCGCGTCGTGGCCGAATTTGTCAGGAAGGTCAGCACCGTCAGACCGAAGTCGCGCCTTGTATAGGTGCGCAGCCGGCCGGTCAGGGCCTCGATAATGAAGATGATCAGCGTCGCCAGATAGACCCAGAGCGCGTCCGAGAGTGTGAAAGTATGGTCCGGCATTGTGTTGGGTCCTCGTCTGTTTCGCTTGAGTTTCCGTCGTGTGGAGACGTGCGCGTGGCCGCCTCTCTCCTGTTGTGAGGTCACATTTAATGTATATGCATTAAATGGGCAACTGTCATAATGACCGGGATCGCGGCATAGAGAGGCGGCGACCCAGAATGGCAGGCAAGGGGCACAGGGAATTGACCCGTCAGAGCGAAACGAAAAACGGCCGGACGGCGATTATCGAAGCGGCAGAATCCCTGTTCGCCGAATATGGCCTGCACGGTGCCTCTTTCCGTCAGATCAGCGAGGCGGCGAACCAGAAGAACGCTTCCGCCATCCAGTATCATTTCGGATCGCGCGACCAGCTGGTGGAAGCCGTTTTTGAAAACCGGATGCGCTATGTGAACCCGAAGCGCCTGGCCCTGCTGGAGGAGGTCCAGGCGACCGGCGGCACCGGGGAAGCCCGCGCGCTGGTCAGTACCTGGGTCTGGCCGCTGGCCGAGGAGTTGCGGCCGAGAGAGGAGGGCAATCACTATGTCCAGTTCATGGCGCGGGCGACGCGGGAAAAACAACTCGTGATCCAGCTCGCTCCGGCAGATCTGATGACCGGCTGGTTCCTTGCCGCCGACCGGCTGAAACAGCTGATGACCCATTTGCCGGAACAGGTCATTCGCACACGGCTGCTGGCAGCGAGCGACCAGTGCGTGAATTGCCTCGCCGCTTTCGAAGCAGAGCAGGCGGGCGCCTCACCCGATTTCGAACTTCAGGTCGAAACCCTGATCGACATGATCACCGCCGGCCTGATGGCGCCGATGTCCGCGGCCACCGAGCAGGCAGTGAAACGTCGCAGGAAAGCCTGAGACACGTTCCCGCACGCAGTGAGCGGGAATTGTCGCCGGGCCGCGCGCGCCCTATGACAGGCAAGCGATGAGCGAGCCGACACCGACAAGTTTGCGACACAGGGTCATTGCTGGCTTCATCGGCAACGTCATCGAATGGTATGACTTCGCCCTCTATGGCTACCTTGCCGGCGTCATTGCGCCCGTCTTTTTTCCATCGGAAGACCCGGTTGCCGGATTGATCGCGACCTATGGGATCTTTGCGGCAGGTTTCCTGATGCGCCCCATCGGCGCGGCGCTGTTTGGCTGGTTCGGGGATACCTATGGCCCGGCCCGGGCAATGCAGATCTCGGTCGTGCTCATGGCCTTGCCGACGCTGTTCCTGGGTATGCTGCCAACCTATGCGACCGCGGGGATCCTGGCGCCCGCGCTGCTCGTCGCCGTTCGTCTCTTGCAAGGCCTGTCGGTCGGCGGGGAGTTTTCGTCCTCGGCCACCTATCTCGTTGAGACCGCTCCGCCGGACAAACGCGGGCTGACCGGCAGCTGGGCCAATATCGGATCGATGACCGGATCGCTGCTCGGGGTCGGCGCGGCCGCCCTGACGACAAACCTGTTCGATGCAGACACGGTCGCGTCATGGGCATGGCGCCTGCCATTCCTGGGCGGCTCCCTGCTGGGCGTTCTCGCCATCTGGATCCGCCGCAATGCCGGGGACTCCCGGCATTTTCAGGCGCACCATGAAAACCGTACTGACAGCTCACCCCTGTTGCAGGCGTTTACGACCAATCGGCGGGAGACGCTCCTGGCCGTTGCCTTCGCAGGCTGTTACGGTGCGTGCTATTATATCGGGTTCGTTTACCTGCCCGAATGGCTGTCGGCGCAGGGGCTGATGGACCGCGGCGGCGCCCTGGCGATCAATACCGGCATGACGTTTCTGGTGATTCCCCTGATGCCCTTGTTTGCGATTGTCGGAGACTCATGGCTGCCGCGCCGGACCTGGATTGCAATCGCCATGCTTGTGCTCGGGGTCGCCGGGTGGCCGCTGCATGAATGGATGCTCGCCTCCGGCGGATCGCTTGCCTCCATACTGATTGCCCACCTCGTTGTCTTTTCGCTGTTGGCTGTCCCGCTTGGGTCCGGGCCCGCCCTGTTTGTCGAGATGTTTCCAGCGAGAGACCGGCTGTCAGGCTATTCGGTCGCGTTCAATGTCGGCCTGGGCGTGATCGGCGGGCTGACGCCGCTGATCGCTTCAAGCCTGATCGCGGTGAGCGGGCTGAACACGGCGCCAGCGATATACATGATCCTTGCCGCTTTCGGCGCCGTGGTCGCATTGGGCTTCGTTCCGGACCGCAGCCGGGTGGCGCTGCGCCTCTGATCATCCATTTGTTGTGGTCAAATCCCGGTAAAAAAACCGAATGGCTGGGATATCGGCCTGGTTCCGGGGTTTGGCGGGGGCGTGGCGGGCAACTGGCGGCCGATTGCCTCAATCCTGACACCAGTTTTGACGTCTGTTGCTGCTTGACGTTGAGACGGCGGCGGATCACATCGCTTTCACCATGAATGACACCGTCCAGCCCCCCCAGAACGCAGACACGCCGGCGCGGCGGGCCATGCTGCTCGGCGGTGTGCTTTTGGCTGTTGTGCTGCTCGTTTTCGTTCTCGGGAAACTGGGGGTGCTGCCGAGCGGGGAGGCGATGACGGCCTGGATGGATGGCATGGCCGACAGCCCCTGGGGTCTGCCGGCGTTGATCCTCGTCTTCTGTGTCGCGGCGTTTCTGGGCGTCCCGCAATTCGCGCTGATCGCCGCCGCCGTGGCCGTCTTCGGGCCCTGGGCGGGGGCGGGCTATTCCTGGATCGCGACCATGGCGTCGGGGGCTCTGACTTTCTACGTCGGGCGGCTGACGGGCGAGCAGGCCTTCCGCCGCTATGCCGGCAAGACCGCGAACCGGCTGGCGGGCTTTATCGGGCGCAATGCCTTTGTCGCCAGTGCCGTCGTGCGCAATGTGCCGACCGGGCCGCTGCTGCTGGTCAATATGGCGTTCGGCGTCAGCCATGCGCGCTTCCTGCCATACTGGGCAGGCATGGGGCTGGGCAGCCTTCCGAAGATCCTGCTGATCGCCTTTGCCGGACGCAGCCTGCTGGCCGCGCTGCAGGGAAATCCCGTGACCGCAATCTTTACCGCGCTGGCAGCAGTTGCCGTTTATGGAGGCATTGCCTTCTGGGTGCGCCGAAAAGTGCGGAACACGGGGCAATCTGTTGCCCTGATCGGATCAGGCGCGGTTGACAATTCGGCCGATCTGCCGGAATAACCGCACTATGCGCAAGAATATGCCCCTACTCCTGCTTCTTACCGGCCCCTGGCCGGTGCCGACTGCCCCGCACTAAGCCGGGGGCAGGCGCACGGTCAGGGGATTCTAGCCAAACCTTTTCCGATAGTCCCCAGATCCAGGCAGCCTGCCATGACCAAGCCAGACCATATTCGAATCTTTGACACCACATTGCGTGACGGCGAACAATCGCCGGGCGCGTCCATGACCCATGGCGAGAAACTCGAACTCGCCGCCCTGATGGAAGACATGGGCGTCGACGTGATCGAAGCCGGTTTCCCCGCCGCATCCGAAGGGGATTTCGCCTCCGTCAGCGAGATCGCCCGCCGCTCGAAAGAGGCCATCATTTGCGGCCTCTCCCGTTCGACCGAGAAAGACATCGCGCGCTGCGGCGAAGCGGTGCGGAATGCTGCGCGCCCGCGCATCCACACATTCATTTCCACCAGCCCGGTGCACATGAAGCACAAGCTGCAAATGGGCCCGAATGCCGTGCTCGAAGCGGTCGGCCGGTCCGTTGCCCAGGCCCGTAACCTGGTCGACGATGTCGAGTGGAGCGCCGAGGATGCAACGCGCACCGAATTCGACTTCCTCTGCAAATGTATCGACGTCGCCATCCAGAGCGGCGCCACCACGATCAATATTCCCGACACGGTTGGCTATTCCCACCCGGACGAATATGGCGCGCTGTTCCGCCGCCTGATCGAGACCATTCCCAATTCCGACAAGGTGATCTGGTCGGCACACTGCCACAACGATCTCGGCCTGGCTGTCGCCAACTCCATCAGCGCGGTGGCCAATGGCGCCCGCCAGGTGGAATGCGCGATCAACGGCCTCGGCGAACGCGCCGGGAACGCGGCGCTGGAAGAAGTCGTGATGGCACTGCGCGTCCGCAGCGACACGCTGCCCTACACGACCAATGTGAAGAGCGAATACCTCTCGCGCGCTTCCGCCATGCTGAGCCGCATCACGGGCTTCCCGGTGCAGTACAACAAGGCCATCGTCGGCAAGAACGCGTTCGCGCATGAAAGCGGCATCCACCAGGATGGCATGCTGAAGAACTCGGAAACCTACGAGATCATGAAGCCGGAAGATGTCGGCGTCGCCAAGACATCCCT
>MDTD01021744.1_pt1 | contig 12658 bp, 17 predicted proteins | sample 811221 | NCBI WGS metagenome assembly MDTD01 (sample SAMN05326646, study PRJNA326480) | marine metagenome | isolation source: seawater | place: Pacific Ocean: South West | collected 2011 | reverse complement strand
ATTGTTATTTCTAATCTCTACAAAAAAGCAGTAAAATCAACGATAATTTAGTATTTTTTTTTTATATTAACACAATATATAGTATATGCTTAAAAAACCCTTATTTTACTGGGTTTTTTTTAAATTTTTATAAAACCTTTAAAAATTACCAATGTTTTAAATCATTAAAGGTCGTAAAAACCATAAGAAAAAGAATGAAAAAAAGACCGATTCGAAAAAAACCTTCTTGAGTTTTTTGTTTAAGTGGACGGCCTAAAATTTTTTCAAATAAATAAAACATTAGATGCCCACCATCTAAAAGTGGTATTGGGAACAAGTTTATCAAGCCTAAACTTATTGAAATATAAGCAATAGTGCTTATAAATGCTAAAAAACCAAATTCCATTACCTGGCCAGATATTTTTGCTATTTTTATAGGACCACCTAACTGTGATGTGTCAGCTTTGCCTTGAAACATAGAGCCTATGAATTTCAATGTAGTTTTTATAACAAACCAAACTTCTTTAAATGAATAATATAATGCTTTAATTGGCCCTAATTTTTGTTTATTAAATTCATTATTTGCTGGGGAAATTTTAATTCCTATTACTCTTTTTTTTATTAAATTTCCAAATGCATCTTTTGCTTCGACTATATTGGGGATCGGGTATAAAAATATATTTTCATCTTTTCTTAACACTTCTATTTTAATTTTTTCAGATGTACTCGTATTTATGAACATTGATACTTCTAATAAACTCTCTATTTTGTTATCATTTATAGATTTAATAATATCATTTTCTTTTAACCCTGCTTTTTCAGCAGGGCCATTAACTGAAACTTCATCTATAATCGCGGGTGTAAAATCTTTGCCAACAAACATATAAATAGATGTAAATATGAAAATTGCCAATATGAAATTTGCTAAAGGACCACCGGCAACAATTAAAGCTCTTTGATAAAGAGGCTTTGTTATAAATAATTTTTTTTGGTCTTCTAATTTATATTTTTTTAAAACTTTTTCTTGTTCAGATTGACTAAAAACATTTCTATCACCAAAAAACTTCACATATCCACCCATTGGAATTAAGCAAAATTTCCATCTTGTTCCTTTTTTGTCATTAAAACCAAATATCTCTTTACCAAAACCTATTGAAAAATCTGTAATTCCCACTCCATATTTTTTTGCAAAATAATAATGACCGTATTCGTGAACAAAAACCACGATAGTTACTAAAATTATAAATGGAATGATGTAACTCAATGTTCCCAAGGTCCTTTAGATTGATCTTTATCTATATTTTTTTTTTTAATTTTTTTTTTACTACTCTTATTAAAAAATAATATCAAAATTACACCTGATACAAAACCTCCAATGTGTGCGGCATATGCAACTCCACCCCCTGATGACGAAGTTAAAAAAGAATTTATAAATTGCAAAAAAAACCAAAAACCTAAAACATAAATTGCTTTTATTTTTATTAATTGGCTAAAAAACCCAAAAGGTATAAGTACCAAAACACGTGCGTTAGGATAATTTATTAAATAAGCACCTAACACTCCACCTATTGCTCCACTCGCTCCTATCATTGGGATTTGAGAGTTCACATCAACAAAAACTTGTGACATTGCAGCTCCAACGCCTGAAGCAAAATAAAATAAAACAAAGTTTAAAGTGCCTAAATCATCTTCAATATTGTCAGCAAAAATCCATAAATACAACATATTTCCAATTAGATGCATCCAACCACCATGCATAAACATCGATGTAAATATTGTACCTACTGGAGATATTTTGTTTAAATTATCTGGAAGTTGGTCAATTCCCAATAAAACAGATGGTATTAGCCCATAAGAATAAGTAAATTCTCTTAATTCAATTTCATTTAAACTCAATTGTGCAAAAAAGATAATTACACAAAAAAAAATTATGCCATAACTGACTATTGGTTTATTGATTGTTGGGTTATCGTCTTTTAAAGGTATCATTTATTTTTATAGCAAAAAAAACCATTAATTATCGCATTTTTTCTATATTTTAAATATTTGATTTTATCAACTTATAATTGTAGACTTATCGTCATGAGTGAAAAAATATCAGTACTTTTATCAGATGTGACGATAAAGGGAGACATTGTCGAGAAAGAAAAACTTATTACCGACTCTAAAATTGATGGTGATATTACTTCGGAAAACTTAATTACTCATCAGGGGAGTAAGATTAAAGGTAATATTAGTGCATCAAATGTTATTTTGGGCGGAGTTTCAAATGGAAATATTAATTCTGACAAAATTAATATTAAGTCGACCGCTGAAGTTGAGGGTGTATTGAATCAAAAAAATCTTTCTATTGAAGACGGTGCTAAGCTTAAAATCAAAGCTGAGACATACTAATCAAAATTTCCATTCACTTATTTTACTAAATAAAAAATTTCTAAAAGCTTTTATTTTAGCAACATTCTTTAAAGATTGGGGGTACACAAAATGTGTTTCTGTTAATGGACCCTCTATCTCAGGTAGTACTTTAATAATATTAGGAACATTTAAAGTTATATAATCAGGAAGAGCTGCCAGACCAACACCGCTTTGAACTGCAAGTAGCAATCCATAAACACTATTAACTTTCATGACAGGTTTTCTTTTTTTATTTTCTTTGGATCCAAGTTTTAAAGCCCAGTCAGGATTGAACACTGGTGAAGGAGCTCCTCTTCCGTAGGTTATAAATTTATGTTTGTTTAAGTCTTTTAAATTTTTAGGTTGTCCATTTTTTTCTAAATATTTTGATGAACCATAAATATGATAATGTAAGTTTATCAGTTTTTTTTGTATATAATTTAATTGTTTGGGTCTCCTCATAAAAATACCGATATCTGCTTGTCTAGTACTAAGGTCTAATTCTTTATCGTCAAATATCAATTCAACTTCGATATCAGGATGCAAACTCATAAATTCTTTGATTCTTGGTGTAAGCCATGTTGTGCCAAAACTAACTACAGTTGTTATTGTAAGTTTTCCACTTAATTTATCTTTTTCATCTCCTAAAGTTGCCTCAACATCTTTAAGTTTTGAAATCACTTCATGGGCTGTTTTAAAAAGATATTCACCATTATTAGTTAAAACTAAACCTCTTGCATGCCTCTCAAATAAATGGATTTTAAGATCATTTTCCAATGATTGGATTTGTCTACTAATAGCAGACTGGCTTAAATTTAAAACGGTTGCAGCTTTTGTAAAACTTCCTGCTTCTGCAACTGTATGAAAAATTTTTAATTTATCCCAATCCATAATTTAAAAATTATTTATTCGGATTGATAATTGCCCTACCTGCAAATTCTCCTTTAAGTAATTTAGGATAGGTGTTTAGAAGTTCAAAAAATGATAATTCTTGAGTAAATGTGGAGACTTTGGAAAAATCAATTAATTGAGCTGCTTGACTCCACACAAATTCCCTTCTTCTTATTGATGACCCGGACGAGTCTATACCCCAAAGTTTCACGCCTCTTATAATAAAAGGCATTACAGTTGTATTTATTTTTATACCTCCAGCATTACCGCAGGCAGCAACTATTCCCCCTGGTTTAGTTTGTGCAAATATTTTTGTAAGGGCTGTTCCGCCAACAGTGTCTACAACCCCGTCCCAAATACCTTTTTCTAAAAGTTTACTTTCTCCTTCAAATTCTTTCCTATCAATAATATTTTTTGCCCCAAGATTTTTCAAATATTCTGATTTATCTTTTTTTCCTGTAACGGCATGAACATCGTATCCCATTTTTGATAAAATCATTATAGCAATACTTCCTACTCCCCCGGTTGCCCCAGTAACTAAAACATCTTTTACTTTTGATCCAAGTAATAGTTCCTCTTTTGCTTTTATTGCAAAAGAACAAAGTAAAGCAGTAAAACCTGCTGTTCCAAGCATCATTGATTTTTTTAAGTCCAAATCTTTTGGTATTTTTATTAAAAAATTCGAGTCAACTTTTGCAAATTGTGAAAATCCTCCAAAGTAAGACTCTCCTACTCTAAAACCAGTTAAAATTACTTTATCGTCTTTTTTAAATTTGTCATCACCACTCTCAACGACTATACCTGAAAAATCTATCCCAGGAATGAATGGGAATTTCCTTACAATTCTGCCTCCATCTTTTAAGATCATAGCATCTTTATAATTAAGACTAGAATATTCTACTTTTACTAAAACGTTACCATCTTTAAGTTCTTTTTTATCTACCTCCCTAACCTCCCGGGTAAATTTTTCATTCTTATTATCAATTAAAATTGCTTTGAATTTCATAGATATAAGTTGATATTACATGTGACAAATTAATATGACAAATAATTTCTTTAAGTCGTATTATTTTAAATGAAGAAATTTCCCTATTATATAAGATTAAGCATAATACTTTTAATATTAATTTCCCCTATTCTTGCTTTTCAAATAGGTTGGTATTTTTTTGGTAAAAAAGATGGTCTACTATTTGCGTTTTGTTATGGAATCATAGCTGTAACTTTTGCGTGCTATAAATTTTATTTAGATAATTGGCGGGATGAAGATTAGTTTTTATCAGTAATATATTTTAAAAATCTATTCTGAAAACTTAAATCATTTTTAAATTTGCCTAAGAAGTAATTAGTGACTGTAGTTGCTCTTTCTTTTTTGATTCCTCTCATTGTCATACATTGATGTGTCGAGTCGATTGTTACTGCAACTCCATGAGCATCTAAACCTTTCATTAATGTTTCAGCTATTTGCATTGTAAGTCTTTCTTGAGTTTGAAGTCTCTTAGAATAAACTTCAACTACTCTTGCAAGCTTGCTCAAACCAACAACTCTTTTATTTGGAAGGTAAGCAACATGTGCAACACCTATAATTGGCGCCATATGGTGTTCACAATGACTTTGAATTGAAATATTTTTTTGTAAAACCATATCATCATAACCGTTAACATCTCCAAATGTCTTTAACATTTCTGGTGTAATTTCCTGATTGTAACCTTTAAAATATTCCTTAAATGCTTTTATTACCCTTTTTGGTGTTTCGATTAAACCTTCCCTTTCAGGATCCTCTCCAATCCACCTTAAAATAGTCTTGAAAGCCTCTTCAGCTTGTTGATCAGAAATTTCTTTTTTATCTTTATAAATAGGGTTTGTTATATTTTTAACTATTTTCATAATTATAGGTTTTAATATATAATAATATTTATTAATGCAAACTACAATTATTGGATTTGCTTAATAACTAAATCTTATGTTTAAAAAAAGAGAAAATGTCGCGGATATAGAAGAGGGAAATTTGCTTTCCCCAAAATTCGACGATAATGGCTTAATTCCTGTTACTACAACCGACTTTGAAACTAAAGAAGTTTTAATGCAAGGTTATATGAATTCTGAAGCTTTAAAAAAAACTATTGAAACTAGAGAAGCTCACTATTGGAGTAGATCAAGAAAAGAAGTTTGGCACAAAGGTATTACTAGTGGATTTATTCAAAAGGTTATAGAAATAAGAGTAGATGATGATCAAGACTCTTTATGGATGAGTGTAGACATAGGAGATGGTTCCAGTTGCCATGTTGGTTATAAGTCTTGTTTTTATAGATCTTTACCCTTAGGTAAAATAAAAGATTTACAAAAAATTAAGATGAAATTCAAAGAAGTTAAAAAAAAATTTGATCCTAAAATTGTTTATAAAGGCAAACCAAATCCAACAAAAATTTAAATATGACTGATCAAAAAGAATTAAATAAAGTATGTGAAGAATGTGAAAAAAGAGAAAATAGTGTTTTACAAAATTTAATTATACATGGATATAAAATTTGTGATAGCTGTAAACTATCAAAGTTTATCTTTCCTATCTAAAAATCAAAAGAATTATAAAAAGTAGAATGGCTTGAATAAACCAACAGAGAACAACTACACCAAAAGCTTTCCACAAACTTTTGTAATCTAATGCTTGTCTCACAGCAACTACCATGCAAGCTAACATCCAAAAAGATGACCCTATAAATGTTACTGTCATTAATTCTGGTGTAAAACCTAACACTCTGATTAAACCAGGTGCGCTAGAAAAACCAATTGTTCTCAATAATTCTCCATGATCGCTTTTCGTTTGTTTGTCCGGAAATAATTTTGTTCCAACAATAAAAATTAAAAAAGCCCAAAAATACCAACTAGCTAAAGATATTACTGGTCCTAAAATAAAATTTGAAACCCCTAAGTGTATAGCCCCAACCCCTGCTGCTAAACTAGATAAGACAACTACTGAGGCTGCCTGAAATGTTGCAGATTTATCATTTTCAACCTCCTCATATAGTTCTGGATCAATTTTTATTGCTCTAAATATCCTTTTTGGAAAACTAGTTCTGATCATAATACGTAAGGTTCTGGTGTTTTTCTATTTTCAAGTACTCTTTCAACAGATAGCGCACTTAAATCTATAGATTGAAATGAACCTGAGGTTATAAGCTCGGTTAGTGCTCTACCAATTCCTGGAGCTTGCATCAAACCTCTCCCAGTAAAACCAGAGGCTAAATATAAATTTTTATATTTAGGGTGTTTTCCTACTACAGCGTTGTTGTCTAATTTATTACAATCATAAAACCCAGCCCAACCTCCACTGAGTTTAAGTTTTTCAAAAATTGGTACCCTTTTTGCTAATGCTGGCCAAACTAGTTCTTCAAAATGACTCCAATCTGGTTCTAGATCTTTTGCATCAAATGTAGATATTGGCGAACCAGCTAAGTATTCTTTACCCTCTGGCCTCCAGTATACCCCAGTTGTAAAATCTGATGTTAATGGCATTTCTGGTATATGCTTAGGGCAATTAACTCTAAAAACTGTGTGTTTTTGTGGAACTACTGGCACGTCTTTAAGCAGACTATTTGTATTATAACCAACTGCACAAATAATTACGTTGGCGTTGATTTCTTTAACATCTTTAACCTGACCTTTTAGAAACTCTGCTCCTAATTCTGAAGCTTTATTTTTTAGAGCTCCATGAAATAAATACGGATCAATCCAACCTTCTTTTTTATCGTCAGTATAAGTGACGGTCTCTATCCCCTCGTCGTTAACATAAGGAAACTTATTTTTTAATTCTTTTCCTTTTATATTTTTTGTACCTGCATTACATATTTGATGATTTTTAAGTGCCTCGTATTGTTCTTCAGCATGACTTGGCCCAAACAGAAAAAGGTAACCATTTGCTATTACACTTGCTGTTGGATTTGGGTTCTTTTTTGTTTTAAGTAATTCAGGAACTTTAAAAATAAATTCTCTTGCAAATTTTCCTAATAAAATATTCTCTTTTTGATAAAATTGTCTTCTAAAACCACCCAATGATAATGGAAAAGATGCTTTTTTATAAGTTGGGTCTTGTTCTATGACTTTAACTTTTCTTCCCTCTTTTGATAAAAAGTAGGCTGAAGCAGTACCTATTATTCCTCCACCAATTATTACAATATCATCCATAATTAATTTAAATAATAAATACTTCCATTAAGTAAAAAAGCATAAGATGACCATAACAAATAAGGGAGCATTAGTAAAAAACTTAATTTGTTACTTTTGTAGTAAATAGTCATCAACCATACAATAAAAATTATTATTATTGATAAATCTATCAATGCCAAAAGTATATTGTGAAAGCCAAAAAAAATTATACTCCATATTCCATTAAAAAATAAATGAATAAAATAAATTAAAAGTACTTTTTTTTTTCTAATCGAAATCCAACTAATCCAAACTGCTATGGACATTAAAATATAAAGAGACGTCCAAACTGGACCAAAAACCCAAGATGGTGGACTAAAGGATGGTTGTACAATTTGGGAATACCAAGGTTCTTTATAAATTGATGTTACAAGACCACCTATTGCAGAAGCGGAAAAAGTGATTAAAACTATAAATATTAAAGAAACATATTTATTATTTAACATAAGTATGAGATATATTTTATTATGAGTAATGACCAGAAAAAAGTTTGGGTAACAGGTGCAAGCAGTGGAATTGGTAAAGCAGTTGCAGAGAAATTTGCAAAAGAAAATTGGAAAGTTGCAATTTCTGCTAGAAGAGAAGAGCTTTTGAACGAAATTGCAAAAAAAGATAATATTTTTTCTTACCCTTTGGATGTTACTAATCAAAATAAAACTCACGAGACTTTTAACAAAATCTTGAAAGACTTTGGTGATATAGACTTATGTATATTTAGTTCTGGAACATATGAAAGAAAATCAGAGAAAGGTTTAGATGTAAGTAATATTAAAAAGGTAATGGAAGTAAATTTTTTAGGAGTTGTGGGGTGTGTAAAGACTGTACAAGATTATTTTCAAAATAAAAAAAGTGGACACATTTCTATTGTTTCTTCACCGGTTGGATATAGAGGTTTGCCTAAGTCATCCGGTTATACCTCATCCAAAGCATCATTAAATAACTTTACTCAAGGAATATATTTTGATTTTAAAAAATTTAATGTCAGAGTAACATTAATTTCACCAGGATTTATAAAAACAGCTTTAACAGATAAAAATGAATTTAAAATGCCATTTTTAAAAGATACGCAATATGCAGCTGAAAAGATATACGATGGCTTGGTAAATAAAAAAACATTTGAAATTATATTTCCACCACAAATAGCTTTTATTTATAAAATTTTCCAAATCTTACCAAACAAATTATACAATTATTTGATAAATAGATTTGTAAATCGATAATTTATTTTTTTACAAAAACAACTGTTAGTTCAGCAACCTTAATACCAAACTTAGTCATCTTAGCACGATTAATTGCAACTGTATCACTTTGCTGAAAAATCCAATCGTCAAAAGTAATTTTTATCTCTTTTCCCTTTACAGGCACAAGTAAAACATATTCAAGTTTAAACGCGGGACCATATGAAAAACCTTTCGCTGTTCCAATTACATCAGCTGCTGTGCCTTCATAATTATGTTCGTCTTTTTTAATTATTTTCCACTGTCTGGTTTGGATCTCACCATCTGACCAATTAAATTTTTCATCTAATATCAATTGTTTACCATCCCATTTTCCATCTAGATCTGCTGAAAATTGTCTAGTAACTTTTCCTCCTCTGTTTTGAAGTATTCCATATGCTTTTACTTTACCACTAAGAAATTTTTCAATTATAAGTCGTGGTTTTTTATCTTTAAATTCTTCTGGCTTCATATCTGCTACACAGTTTGTTAAAAAAAATGTTAAAATTAATGTTAATATATATCTCATATTTTATTTATTCTTAACCAAAAATTGTATCAAATCAATGTTCTTTGACCGAAATCCAGCCTCACAATAGGAAAAATAAAAATCCCAAATTTTCTTAAATGAATTATCAAAACCCTGTTGAGAAATATTGTTCCATGAACTAGCAAAATTCTCTCTCCACTTTCTCAATGTCTGGGAATAGTGTTGACCATACGATTTATAATCTTTAAGAGTTAATCCTGTTTTTTTAGAATAATCTTTGATTGATTGTAATGAAGGTAGAAAACCACCAGGAAAAATATATTTTTGAATAAAATCTTGGTTTCGTCTATACCTTCCAAAAAGCTCATCTTTAATAATAATCGCCTGTATTGCACCTACTCCATTAGGTTTTAGATTATTTTTTATTATAGAGAAATATTTATCAAGATATTTCTCACCAACAGCCTCGATCATTTCAATGGAGGCAATGGCATCATATTTATCTTTAAGATCTCTGTAATCTAAAAATTTCACTTTAACTTTATGACTGAGTCCAACTCTATTTATTCTTTTTTTAGTAAATTCAAATTGTTTTTTTGAAATTGTTATACAATCTAAACTTATATCATAATTTTTTGCTAAATGTTCAGCAAATCCTCCCCAGCCACAACCTATTTCTAAAATTCTATCGCCTGATTTTGGTTTTATTAGATTTATCAACTTATTATATTTATTTATTTGAGCGTTTTTTAAATCTTCGCCTGGTCTTTCGAAAATTCCACAAGAATAAGTCAATGTACTATCCAACCATGTTGAAAAAAATTCATTTCCTAAATCATAATGCTTTGAAATATATTCAACACTTTTCTTTTTGGTATTTGAAAAAAAAACTTTTCTAAAAAAATTATTTAAACTTGAGATATTTATTATACCTGAAAACTTATGAGTTACTTCAATATTTTTGGCAGTTAGTTCTATTAAAGACGGTAAATTGGGGGTTTCAAAATCATTTTTGATATAACTTTCCGCCAATGCATTACTACCTCCTCTTAAAATATTAAAATAAAATTTCTTATTATTTACTTTTATTTTGGCTTTTAAAATACTTTCTTTATTACCAAAGCTATAATTCTCTCCATTGTAATTTTCTAAAATTAGATTTCCGTAAGCAATAGTTTTTAATTTATTGAATACGAAATTTTCGGAAATCTTAAATATATTTAAAATCATTTTTCTAAAGAAAGATTATTTTTAATTTTAGTTTTTCTTTTAATAAATTTAACTCCTTTTCTCCATAGTTTTAATGCTTCAAAATGTATCGCAATTATAATTTTAATGGTCATCAATGGATGTTTTAAAAAATTTATTAACAACTTTTTTGAAGATATTTTTTCTTTTTTTCCTATTTGACATGCAGTAAGTATTGTGCCCTTTTTATCAGTTTGTTTAATATATATGCTCAACGTTTCTTTTGGATCTGCTAATCTAAAGTTGTAATAGGTATTCATCTCAATAAATGGGGAAACATAAAATTTTTTATTACAATTTTGAGTAATAATTTTTTTATTATCATCTACTTTAAAAAAATATGTGTGTTGTTCATTAAAAGTGTTTTTAACCTCATATAGTATTGCTCTTAATGTTAAATTTTTATCGTAACAATAAAAAATACTAAGTGGATTAAATACATAGCCAAATATTCTTGGAAAACATAGCAATTTAATTTTTGAAACATCAAAATCAGAATTAAATCTCTTAAGGTTTTGTATAACCCATTTTTTAAGATCGGAACCATCTCTATCTCCATGATCTTTATTATAAAAACTAAAAATATTGAATCTATTTAGAGAGAATATAGAAATTTTATTTTCTAATTCATTTAATTCATCCAAATCAAACATTATTGAGAAAGTTTTGTAAGAAAAAAAATGTCTCTTAGGTTTGAACCTTCGATGCGTAATTATACCTTTGTAAATGCATGTCTCCATATTTATCCTCAAATTCTTTTATCATTTCTAATGATGATTTAAGTCCGTCCTCGTGAAAACCGTAACCAAAGTAACTTCCGGAAAACCATGTTCGTTTTTTTCCTTGCAATATTTTTAAATTCTTTTGCATATTGAAACTTTTTATATTTAAATATGGATGAGTAAAATTTACTTTTTTAATAATTTTATTTTCATTCATTTTAAAAATAGGATTTAATGTTAAAAAGTAATTTTCATTTGTATCAAGATTTTGAAGCTTGTTAAGCCAATAAGTTACACAAGTTTTTTTTAGGTCTTTTTGTGAGATTGAGTTCCAACTTGACCATGCACTTTTTTTATTTGGCATTAAATTAGTATCTTGATGGAGATAAGCAGTATTAGGAATATAAGAAAACTCTCTTAGAATTTTTTTTTCATCATTGGTTGGATTTTCTATAAGTTTGAGACTTTCATCAGCATGGCAAGCTAAAACTATATGATCATAATCTCTGAAATCTCCCTCTGCATCCATGAATATTCTTATATTTTCATCGCTTCTTATTATTTTTTTAATTTTATAATTTTTCAAATAATCTCCGCTAATTTTATCTAAAACTTTTGATACATAGGTTCTGCTTCTATTTGTTACAGTATACCATTGAGGTCGATTTTTTAATTTGAATAATCCATGATTGTTAAAAAAGTTTAAAAAAAGTCCAAAAGGAATATCTTTAGCTTTAGAGAAAGGCATTGACCAAATTGCTGCTACCATTGGAATTATATGATAATTTATAAAATATTCCGAAAGCCTTGAATTGTCTAGAAAGTTGCCCAATGTTAAGTTTTTTAAGTCTTTTTTTAGTAAAATTGGTGCGGTTTTATAAAAAGAAACAATCTCATAAATCATTTTTATAAAATTGAAGTTAAACAAATTATTTTTCCTAGCAAATAAAGAGTTAAAACCAGTGCCTCCGTATTCTATTTTTGAGTCTTTTACTGAAACTGAGAAAGACATATCGCTTTTTTCATACGGTACATTTAACTCTTTAAAAAAATTAATTAAATTTGGGTAAGTCTGTTCATTGAAAACTATAAATCCAAGATCAACAGCTAACTTTTTACTTTTTTCATTTATTTCGTATGTGTAAGAATGACCTCCAAAATGATCATTTTTTTCGAAAAGATCTACTTCATAGCTTTTTGATAGATAGTAAGCTGCTGATAAGCCTGAAATTCCTGATCCAATTACTGCAATTTTCATTAAATTTTATGCAGCCTCATCCTTGTATTCGTCTAAACTTGGACAAGTACAAACCAAATTTCTGTCTCCATATACATTGTCAACTCTTGCTACTGGTGGCCAAAATTTATTATCTTTTAAATATTCTTTTGGAAACGCAGCCTCTTCACGAGTGTAAGCATGTTTCCATTCATTAGAGCTTAACTCTAAATAAGTATGAGGAGCATTTTTTAGAGGATTATCTTTTTTGTCAAAATTTCCTTTATCAACTTTGTCAATT
>MDTD01122577.1_pt1 | contig 12659 bp, 11 predicted proteins | sample 811221 | NCBI WGS metagenome assembly MDTD01 (sample SAMN05326646, study PRJNA326480) | marine metagenome | isolation source: seawater | place: Pacific Ocean: South West | collected 2011 | reverse complement strand
TTTTAACTTCTCTTCCTTTTTAATCTTTCGACTTTTTTTGGACAAAGGTTTAAAATCTGAAACTGCTGCAGCACAAACTGCTATATCCACAGGCAAAGTTTTTTTGACATGCTCAAACATTTCTTTTCCTGATGTCACTTTTTTTACTTTTATATTCTTATCGTAAGTTAGATTAGTCGGGCCTGAGACTAGTGTAGTTTTAATACCTAGGCGGGATAATTCAAGGGCAATTTCGTAACCCTGTTTTCCACTAGATTCATTTGAAATATATCTAACTGGGTCTAAATACTCTCTAGTTGGACCAGTAGTTACAACAGCCTTGATTTTATTTTTTTTTAGATAATTTTTGTTTTTAAAATATTTTTCAAGAAAAGATAAAATTTGTCTAGGACTCGACATTTTGCCTTTTCCATATTCACCACATGCCATTGATCCTTCCATTGGACCAATAAATTTATAACCATAATCTATCAAAGATTTTAAGTTTTTCTGAGTAGCTTTATGCAACCACATTCTTACGTTCATTGCTGGCGCTAAAAAAGTATCTTTATTTGATGCTAAAATAACAGTAGACGCTAAGTCGTCAGCACTACCTCTACTTAGTTTTGACATAAAATTAGCAGTGGCAGGCATAACTAACACTAAGTCAGCCCAGCGAGATAAAGCGATATGATCTATTTTCCCTAAACTTTTATTATCGAAGGTTTCAGCAAAAACTTTACTTTTTAGTAGTGAAGAAACTGATAAGCTGGTTACGAATTTGCTACCACTCTTTGTTAATATTACCTTTACGACGGACTTTTTTTTTCTTAATAACCTTATTAAATCTAATGATTTATAAGCGGAAATCCCCCCGCCAATTATAAGTAATATCTTTTTATTTTTAACACTCATATTCAGTTAAAATACTATAAATAAAGCTAATACTATACCTAAAATTGTAATTATAACGTTGTTACGCATATTTTTCATTCTTAATTGCTCTATTTCAAGATTTTTACCTCCATTAGAATATATGTTTAATTTACCTTCAGCTAACATTTGTAACGCTAAATTTGCTTTGTCCATGACATCAGGTAGATCAGGTATTTTTTCAAAAACTTCTTTAGACACTTCAATAGTTCTTTTAATTTTAGCTTCAGGTCCTTTTTCACTTTTAATCCATTCCTCTAGTATTGGTCGTGAAATATTCCATATATTTGCATTAGGGTTCAGTTTTCTTGCTAATCCTTCAACAGACACCATTGTTTTCTGTAAAAGAATTAATTGAGTTTGCGTTTCCATATTAAACTTCTCAGTAATATCAAATAATTGTGCTAATAGGTTCCCTCCAGAAATGTCTTTAACTGTTTGACCAAAAATAGGTTCGCCGATTGACCTTAAAGCTTGAGCAAGCTCGTTTTTTGACGTGTTTTGGGGAACTAAACCAGCCAAAAAATGAACTTGAGCAACTTTATCGTAATCCCTTTGAATAAAGCCAAAAAGTATTTCTGCTAAGTATTTTTTATTATTTTTGTCTAAACGCCCCATTATACCGAAGTCTATAGGTATTAAATTTCCTTGTGTATCCACAAACAAGTTTCCTTGATGCATATCAGCATGAAAAAAACCATCTCTGACAGCTTGTTTTAAAAATAATTGAATTAAATTTCTTGATAACTTTTCTAAATCTATATTTTCTTTTTTTAAGGTTTCAATATCTCTGATAGATATAGCATTAACTCTATCAAGAGCCATGACCTGTTTAGAAGTATATCCCCAATATATTTTTGGAACTTTTATAAAACTATCATTTTTTGTATTTTCAAAAAGTTCACTAGCTGCTGCAGCTTCGAATCTAAGATCCATCTCTATATTTGTAATTTCCTTCAATAAATATATAACTTCTACCAGTTTTAGGCGTTTTGTTTTCTTAAATAAATTCTCAACTATATAAGCAAAAAACATCAAAGCATCTAACTCTTCATTAACTATTTTATGAATATTGGGTCGTAAAATTTTAATAGCTAAATCCTTATGTTTTCCATCAATTTTAATTTTTGCAAAATGTACTTGTGCTATAGAAGCAGCTGCAACTGGTTCGTCTAGTGAAATAATATTATCAAATGATTTTTGTCCAATTTCTTTTTTTAAAATTTCTTTAGCCTCATAATTTCCGAAAGCAGGCAATTTATCTTGTAATTTTTCTAATTTCTTTGCTACATCCTCACCAATAATATCAGGCCTGGTAGCTAAAAATTGGCCTAATTTAATAAACGTTGTTCCCATTCCTTGCAAAGCTATACAGAGTTTTTCACCAGAAGATAATTGGCCATCACTTTTTTTATTTTTTTTGCCTAAAGAAAAAATAAAAAATAAAACTCTTAGAGAGTTTGGCAGATCTTTAATTTCATCAAAAATTTCAACAGCACCCGAAATTGAAAATTTTCTTAAAATTGTTATTAGTATATAAATTTTTTTAAACATTTTAAATTTTCCAACCAGAGTGTATTGCTGCAATACCGCCAGATAAATTTCTAAATTCAACGTTTGAAAAACTATTTTTTTCCAAAATTTCTTTTAATTCTTTTTGAGTATAAAATTCATCAATACTATTTACAAGATATTCGTACGGTTCAGAATTACCAATTATAAATTTTCCCAAATACGGAATTGCCTTGGAATATGTTTTATAAATTTTTTTAAGTATTTCATTTTCAACTTTTGAAAACTCTAAACAAATAAATCTTCCACCTGGTTTTAATACCCTAAAAGCCTCTCTTAATGCTGAGTTTATATTTTCAAAATTTCTCAAACCAAAGCTCACCATGTAAACATCAAAAGTTTCTGATTTTATTTGTAATTTCTCCGCTGTTGAACATACCCAATCAATATTTTTAAGATGCTTTAATCTTTCTTTTCCAATTTTTATCATATTTAAATTTGGATCAATACAAGTCATGTTTGAATTTAAATTAACTCTCTTTAAAAATATTTGAGCTAGATCTCCTGTTCCTGAGCTCATATCTAAAACACTCAACTTTTCAGAAGGATTAATCCAATCAACAAGCCTTTTTTTCCATAACCTATGAATACCTAAAGACATTACGTCATTCATTAGATCATATTTATTAAAAACCTTATTAAATACGTCTTGTACTTTTTTATTTTTTTGTTGATTTAAATTTTTCATTTTTTATAAAGTTATATGCCAGAATTACCAGAAGTTGAAGTTGTAAGAAGATCGCTTGAAAAATTTATTAACGGTAAAAAGATTAAAAAAGTTAACATTTTTAATAGAAAATTGAGGTATAAAATTGATAAAAAGTTCAAAGCTATAGTTGAAGGTCGGTTAATAACATCTACTAAAAGAAAATCCAAATATTTGCTAATTGGTTTAAATAACAATCATACAATTTTATTCCACTTAGGAATGACTGGTAAAATATTTATTTCTAAAAAAAAAAAATTTAAAAAAGACAAGTTTTTATTATAGTAACGATTTAAATACAAAACATAATCATTTTACTTTTGAGTTTAATAATTCTGAAAGATTAATTTACAATGATGTTAGAAAGTTTGGTTTTGTTAAAATTTTAAAAAATACCGAAATTGATCAATGCTCCCACCTTTTTGATCTCGGCCCTGATCCATTAAGTAAACATTTTAAAAAGGATTACCTTTTACAAAAATTAAAAAAAACTAAAAAAAATATTAAAAACTTTTTAATGGATCAAAGACAAGTTTGTGGGATAGGAAATATTTATGCTAATGAGATATTATATACATGTTCAATCAATCCGCGAAAAATTACTGCAAATATTGGGACAAGGAATGTCGAAAACATTATAAAAAAAACAAAAATTATTTTAAAAAATTCTATTAAAAGTGGTGGCTCAAGCATAAAAGACTTCAAAAGTGTTTCTGGTAAAAATGGAGATTTTCAACAAAAATTTAAAGTATATGCACGGGAAGGTTTAAAATGTAAAAAAAATAACTGCAAAGGTATAATTAAGAAAATTTATATATCTAAAAGATCGTCTTTTTATTGCCCAAAGTGCCAAAATAATTAATTATTGACCCAAATATTCCAAAGATATATATGTTTCTTTCATGCCAAATACAAAATCTGCTAAAAGAAAAGTAAAAAAAGCCGCAAAACAAGCCATTCTGAACAAATTTTGGAAGAGAAGATACAAAATTGCAATAAAAAAAATGGACACTGTTTTAAAAAAAAAAGATAGTAAAGAAATAATAAAATTCTTTCCAAAATTTCAATCTGAGTTGATGAAAGCAGCTAAAAACGGGGCGATAAAGAAAAAAAACGTTTCAAGAAGAGTATCCCGACTTTCTAAAAAGATAAAAAATCTTAAAAAATAATTTAAACAATTTACAGTTGTCTAAAATCCAATTTTTTAAAAAACTCTAAATCTAGAAATATAATATTTGAAGTTGCATAAATTTTTTTTTCTATTTTAACGATAAGTTTACAACTACAAATTTTTTTTTAATTTATTTTCAAATACAACCTACAGAGATTGAATTAAAAAAAAATTAGTTATAAATAATTATCTCAAAAAAAAAAAATCATGGATAAAAAATCTTTAAAAATTGAAACCAATATTTTAACAGAAGAAAAAATTTTACATTGGGAAAAAATCCTAGAAAAATTAAAAGAATCTATGGGTTTACAAATTTACACAAGTTGGTTGAAGAATATTAAACTTTTAAAGGAATATAATCATTTTGTAGTTCTTGGGGTGCAAACAAGGTTTTTTAGAGACTGGATTACCTCAAGATATGCTGACAAAATTTTGGATGAAATAAAAAAACATAAATTGAGTATCAATAGAATTGAATTCAAAATTCAAGAAGATAAATCTGAAAATAAGGCAATTTATTCGAATAACACAGAAAGCAATGTTTCAGATATTAAAGACTCAATTTTAAACTATAATAGGCTTAATCAAAATTTAAATTTTGATAATTTTGTACTTGGGGAAAGCAATAAATTAGCTTACATGTCAGCAAAAAAAATATGTACTCATCCTTCAAGATATAACCCTCTTTTTATTTATGGAGGGGTTGGACTAGGAAAAACACACCTTATAAATTCAATTGGTCTTGAACTAAGTCAGAAGAATAATGTTATGTTTATTTCTGCAGAGAGATTTATGTATCAATTCATTAAATCAATAAAGAAGAATGAAATGGTAAAATTTAAGGATTTTTTTAGAAAGGCAAATGTCTTTATAATTGATGATATTCAATTCATACGAGGTAAAGAGGGACTGCAAGAGGAATTTTTTCATACTTTCAATAGCCTTTTTGATAAAAGCTCACAGATTATAATTTCATCAGATCGTGCACCAAATAAACTTGATAGAGTTCAAGAAAGAATCAAATCAAGGCTTTCAGGTGGACTTGTAGTAGATATAGGCACACCAGACTACGAACTTAAATACAAAATTTTGAAAATGAAAATTAAAGAATTTGAAAGCACTTTTAAAGAGTATCCAAATTTAAATGAAACCGTGATTGATTTTATTGCAAAAGATCAAAATTCAAACATTAGAGAACTTATTGGAGTATTCAATAGGATAGTAGCATTCAGTAAAATGGGCAAAAAACAACTGAGTGTAGATGACTGTAAGATTATTTTAAAAGATGTTTATAAAAATAGTAAAGTTATAACAATAGAGAAAATTCAAAATGTCACCTCAAATTTTTATAGTTTAAACCTGCAAGAGATGCTTTCACAAAGAAGATCTAGACCATTAGCTAGACCTAGGCAAATCGCTATGTTTCTTGCAAAAAAATTAACCACTAGATCTTTGCCAGAAATTGGAAGAAAATTTGCTAATAGGGATCACACAACTGTTATTCATGCTGTAAAAACTATAGATAAACTATGTATAAATAATGAGGAAATTAGGAAGAATGTCGAAGATATAAAATCGATCATTTTAAGTGATTAAAATGCATTTTGAAATTAAAAGGGACACTTTACTTAAATCATTAAATTTTGCACATAGTGTTATTGAGAGAAAAAATACTTTACCAATTTTATCCAATGTTCTATTGAGTGTTAAAAAAAACAAACTCAATATTGTTGCTACAGACCTAGATTTAGTTTTTTATGATGAAATTGAAGATCTAAAAATAATTAATGAAGGTAGCACAACAACTTCGGCAACTGTTCTACACGATTTATTAAGAAAACTTCCATCAAATTTAAATATTATTTTCAATTTAAAGGACGAAAACAAATTGAATATAACAGCTGATAACTCAAAATTTAATCTTTTATGTCTTCCTACTGACAATTTTCCAAATTTTTCTGATAATTTCAGCGAAAATGAGATAATTCTTAATTCAAAAAAATTTTTATCCCTTTTAAATAAAACTAAAGTTTCTATGTCTAATGATGAAACAAGACACTATTTAAACGGAATATTTATACATACTACTGAAATAAATAATAAGTCTTTTTTAACGGGTGTAGCAACCGATAGTCATAGGTTATCATCAAGTAGTTTATTATTAGAAAACGTTAATAATTTTAAGTCATTCATTTTACCTAAAAAGGCAGTGTTCCAATTATGTGGTATTTTAAGTGATAGTTCTGAAAATCTGATGATTCTTACAAGTGATACGAAAGTACAATTTAAAATAGGTAAAACTAAAATAACATCCAAAGTAATTGATGGTAAATTTCCTGATTACCGCAAAGTAGTTCCAAGTAATAATTCAAAAATATTAATAGTAGATGTAAAAGACCTTAAAGATTCAGTTGAAAGAGTAACAACTGTTTCCGTTGATAGAAAAGAAGGCGTTAAAATTACCCTTGATAAAAATAATATTCAATTATTTGTAAATAGTACTTCTTCAGGAGAGGGAAAAGAGACTCTTAAAGCTGAGTATAATTCAGACCAATTTACCGTAAGCTTTAATCCAAAGTATCTACTTGATGTTGCCTCCGAAATACAAGATAAAAAAATTACAATCAAACTAAATGATGCTGTTTCTCCCGTACTCATACAAGATGCTTTAGACAAATTTAGTTATTTTGTAATTATGCCGATGAAAATTTGAAATTCAGCTTATTTATAAAATAAAAATTATTTTTCTTCTATTTCCCTTATTACTCAATGGTTATTTCACTGATGTAACAATAGTCATTTTAATTGTTCAAAAAAAAATGATATAATCAAACTTTCAAAAAAATGAGCAATACACAAAAAAATACAACTCAAAAAGATTATAAAGCAGATTCAATTAAAGTTTTAAAAGGTCTTGAAGCTGTTCGAAAGCGCCCAGGCATGTATATCGGTGATACAGATGATGGTTCTGGCCTTCATCACATGGTTTTTGAAGTATTGGATAACTCCATAGACGAAGCAATTGTAGGATTTTGTAAAAATATAACTGTTACAATGCATAAAGATAATTCCGTAACCGTACAAGACGATGGTAGAGGAATACCTGTCGACATGCACAAGGGAGAAAAAAAATCAGCAGCAGAAGTAATAATGACCCAATTACACGCTGGCGGTAAATTTGACCAAAATTCATATAAAGTATCGGGAGGTTTACACGGGGTTGGTGTTTCTGTAGTAAATGCTCTCTCAGAAAAATTGGATTTAACGATATTTAGAGATGGAAAAGAATATTCGATATCATTTAAAAATGGAAAAACTCAAAATTCCATCAAATTTTTAAAAAAAACAAAACTATCTGGAACAAAAATTAATTTTTTACCTTCAAAGGATATTTTCTCTAATATCAAATTTAGTTTAGCAACTTTACAAAAAAAAATGAGAGAGTTAGCTTTTTTGAACCAAGGATTAAAAATAAGTCTAATTGATGAAACCCATGCTAAAGTTAAGACCTATGATCATAAATATGATGGTGGTGTAAGTGAGTTTGTAAATTTTCTTGATCAAAAAAAATCCCTATTAATTAATAAGAACGAAAAAGCAGTTTTCAAAAAACCAGTTTATTTTAAATCTGAAAAAAAAGGTGTGGTAGTCGAATGTGCATTTCAATGGAACGCTAGTTTCTCTGAAGAGGTAATGGCATTTACAAATAATATCCACCAGAGAGACGGGGGAACCCATTTACTAGGTTTTAGAAGTGGTCTGACTAGAATAATTAATAAGTATGCGTCTGAAAAAAATCTCAATAAAAAAAACAAGGTAGTGATCGGTGGAGAAGATATAAAAGAGGGCCTTACAGCCATACTGTCAATAAAGATGCCAGATCCAAAATTCTCCTCTCAAACAAAGGATAAATTAGTCTCTTCAGAAATAAGAAATATAGTTGAAACAATAGTAAATGAAAAAGTAACTATTTGGTTTGATCAGAATCCTTCAGTAATTCGTTTGGTTTTAGAAAAAGTAATACAAGCTGCAATTGCCAGAGATTTGGCACGTAAAGCTAGGGACAGCGTGAGAAGAAAAGGTTCATTAGAACTATCAGGTCTCCCTGGTAAACTTGCTGACTGTCAAATTTCATCACAAGCGGGAACTGAATTATTTATTGTAGAGGGAGACTCAGCTGGCGGTTCTGCTAAACAGGGGAGAAAAAGAGAATTTCAAGCCGTGCTACCACTTAGGGGAAAAATTTTAAATACATTTGTTAATGAAAATAAAAAACGTAATGGTGCAAATGGAAGTCACGAGAATAAAACATTGTCAAAAATGATGTCATCTAATGAAATTGTTACTTTGATAAACGCACTTGGAACTGGATCCACAAATTTTAGTATTGAAGACTTAAGATACGAAAAAATTATTATTATGACAGATGCAGATGTTGATGGATCACATATAAGAACATTACTTCTCACATTCTTTAATAACAAACCTTTTAATGAACTAATTGAAAAAGGCCATTTATATTTAGCACAACCACCTTTATTTAAAGTTACTAAAGGCTCAAAAAGCACATATATTAAAAATGAAAAAGATTTGGAAAAATTTTTAATCAATTCAAAAGAAAATGGAAAGAAAAAATTAAGTAAATCTGAAATTGAAAAATTTTTAGAAGAAGAAAAGAGAAAATTAAATATACAGAGGTTTAAAGGTTTAGGAGAGATGAATCCAGAAGAACTTTGGCAAACTACTTTGAACCCCGAAAATAGAACTTTACTTAGAGTTGAATATTCAAAAGGTACAAAAGAAAAGTCTAAAGAAGATCAAAATATAATTAAAATATTAATGGGAGACGAAGTAGCTCCAAGAAAAGATTTTATAACTGAAAAAGCTCTTGAGGTCGAAAACCTAGATATATAAACATATGAAATTATCCGATATCGTCAATTTTGACGAGGATTTGAGTTTAGAAAAAAAAACAGTAGTTATTTTAAGGTGGATAGCTTTAGTCGGTCAACTTGGGACAATTTATTTTGTCCACTTTTATTTAAACCTCGAATTACCTCTATTCTTTTGTACTACAACTATTTTTTTTGGCGGATTAACAAACATATTTATACAATTTACACTTAAAAAAAATCGATTAAGCAATATTGAGTCAACTATACTTTTATTTTACGATATAATTCAACTATCAGTTTTGGTTTTTTTAACAGGTGGAATAACAAACCCTTTTATAATTTTTATCATTGTTCCAGCTATAATATCATCAACACTATTAAATCTACCAAGTACTCTTTTTTTGTCAGTCATAACAATAATGTCTTTAATATTACTTACTTTTAACCATTTACCTTTACCCTCTGCTAAGAATCTTCATTTTCACGTCCCAGAATATTATATTTTTTCAATTCCAGTATCTTTAACAATTGTATTAGTTTTTTTAAATTACTTTGGATTTCGTTTTGGTTTTGAAGCTAGAAAAAGGGGTAATGCACTCTCAAAACTTGAGAATGTTTTAGCAAAAGAGCAGGAATTAGATTCTATAGGACACCAAGCAGCAGCAGCAGCTCATTCTCTTGGTACCCCTTTATCAACAATTACTGTTATCGCGAAAGAGCTTAAAAAAGAGACTATGAAAGACACAAGAGTCGCAGAAGATATAGAAACTATATTATTACAAGCAAAAAAATGTGGTGAAATACTAAAAAAACTTTCTCAAAGAAAAATTGTAGATGATGATTATATGTCAAGCGTGACTATTCAAAATTTACTTTATGAGATTACGAGGTCCTTTGAGGAAATAAGCAAAAAAGAGATAATACTAAAAACTGATAAATTCAATAAGCCATTTTTAATAAAAAGATCGCCCGAAGTAACATATGGTATTCGAAATTTTGTCGGAAATGCTGTCAAGTTTTCAAAAAGTAAAGTTGATATAAATTTAGAATCATTAGATGACAATGAAATTATCATCAAAATTAGGGATGATGGCCCAGGTTTTCCTGATGATATTTATAGGTTAATCGGAGAGCCTTATATATCCACTAAATCTAAAAAACTGAAATCTAAGTCAGGTTTAGGATTGGGTACATTTATCGGAAAAACTTTGCTTGAAAGAAAAAAGGCTTTTATTGATTTCCAAAATATCCCAGGAGGCGGTGCCGAAGTTCAAATTATGTGGAAAACTTCTGATATTAAAGTTTAAAACTTAAAAATCTATAAGATAAAATTTTGTAAACTAATTTTGCTACAAGAAAATTATATCCAGGGAAACCTTTAATTGGCGCTAATTCATTTACATCAGCTCCGACTATGTGAGAATTTTTAGATGCAATTTTAAGAATTTTCATAGCATCATCCCAAAAAAGTCCACCTGGCTCTGGAGTTCCTGTTGCAGGCATCAAGCTAATATCAAAGCAATCTACATCAAAAGTAACATATACTTTTTTTCCTTTAATGATTTTTTTAAATTTATTTAAATCCCATTTTTTTTTATCTTTAGCCCAAAAAACATTAATTCTATTTTTATTTTTTTTAATAAAATAAGCTTCCTCACCTGATAAATTTCTTATTCCAAATGAAATAACTTCTAAATTTGGATGATCTAAACATCTTCTAATAGCAGAGGCATGCGAAAACTTATTTCCGTTATAACTTTCACGCAAATCGGCGTGTGCATCGAAATGTAATAAACATATCTTATTAAAATTTTTAACAAATGGTCTTATACATCCTGCCGTAATCGAATGTTCTCCGCCAAGAACTAATGGAAATAATTTCTTTACTATTAAATCTTTGTTTATTTTTTCTATTTGATAAAGTGCTTGATTTAATTCTTTTTTGATAACAAAGGGTTTGAAAGTTTTTATTCCAATTTTTTTATAAGGATCACAATTCAATTCCTCATCAAATAATTCTACTTGATGAGAGGCTTCAATAATTTCCCTTGGGCCATTTTTTGTACCGCTTCCATAAGTTACAGTTTTTTCTAATCCAAATGGAACAATTACAGCTTTCTCTTTTATCTTAAATTGGTTATCAATTCCTAAAAATCCTTTTTTATTTGGTAGGTATGTCAATTTTTATACGAAAAGTTTTGAAAAGTTTTTTCTATCTCTATTTTTCCAATTTTGACGATGATATGCATCACTAGCAATAAGAGGTAGCACACTTGTCGCTTCTGCAAAAACCATTTGCTCTTTAGATGTATCAACTTTACCCCATGAGCTTGCCTCTTTTAAAGTGGAACTGCTACATGCACCGTCTCTGGTATCTGCTACAGTTATTTGAATCGCATATTTATGCATATCAACTTTTTTACCTAATAGCTCAGCACAAACAACTGTATCCTGAACAAAATTTTTAGGTACACCACCTCCAACCATTAATAATCCCGAGGTTGTTGATTTTAATTTAATTTCGGTTAATTCTCTAAATTCCCTAACAGAGTCAATTGTCAAATGTTTTGATGGATTTTGCTCTTGATGCATAACCAAACCAAAACCAGCAGAGCTATCGGTAAAAGCTGGACAAAATATTGGAACATCATGGTCATAAGCTAATTCTATTAATGAGTCCTTCTTTTTAGCATTTTGTTTTAAAAACTTACCTAACTCTCTAATAAATTCTCTCGAGGTGTAGGATTTTGGCGGAAGTTTATTTGCAATTTCACAAATAGTTTTATCGCATACTTGTAAATTTTCCTCATCGATATAAGTGTCATATATTCTATCAATATAGTTATCTCTCAACACTTTATCATCTTGAAATTGATTACCTTGATAATGTTTAAAACCCAAGGCTTCAAAAAAATCCATATCAATTATAGATGCACCTGTTGCTACAACTGCATCAACCATATTATATTTAATTAAATCAGCATAAAGCTTCATACAACCTGCTGCTGAAGTAGAACCTGCTAAAGTTAAAAAAATAGAACAATCTTTATCATTAATCATTTCATTATAAATTTCTGCAGCTTTAGCAGTATCTCTAGATGTAAAGGACATTTTCCTCATTGACTCAATTATTTTTCTCGAGTCAAAAGATGTTATATCTATGTGTTTAACTTCTGATTTTAATAGTGATTTTTTGTTGTGCCCAAGGTTAGGACTATTTTTTTTAATCATTATGCAACCAAGTATTTAAACTTAATTCTTCCATCGTACATTGAAAGAATAGGTTTGTCATCCACTTGGTATACTGCATCTGAATAAAAGCCATTAAATTTTGTTCTGAATGTTGTTCCATACGCTCCTAATTGTCCAAGTTCAATGTAATCCCCCTCTTTGATATTATTTG
>MDTD01072100.1_pt1 | contig 12660 bp, 14 predicted proteins | sample 811221 | NCBI WGS metagenome assembly MDTD01 (sample SAMN05326646, study PRJNA326480) | marine metagenome | isolation source: seawater | place: Pacific Ocean: South West | collected 2011 | reverse complement strand
GCAAAAGCATTAGCAGATCCATTTAGACAGCTTTCAAATATTATTGCTCAAGATATAGGTAATGGAATTAAAGGTTTAATACAGGGCACAGAAACTTTAAATAACGTATTAAGAAATGTATTAAATAAATTAGCTGATGCTGCATTAAATATGGCTATTTTTGGAAACGTAGGAGGTCAATTTCAAAGAGGAGGTGGAGGTATATTAGGTTCGATATTTAGAGCAGATGGTGGTCGAGTTAAAGGTGGAAGTTCTTATATAGTAGGAGAACGAGGTCCTGAGTTATTTAGTCCTGGAGTCTCAGGAATGGTTACACCAAATCATGCTCTTGGTGGTTCCACAAATATAGTCGTAAATGTAGATGCTTCTGGTTCTTCTGTTGAAGGTGATGAACAGCAAGGTAGAGAACTTGGTCGTCTTATTTCAGTTGCAGTACAATCTGAAATATTACAACAAAAACGTCCTGGAGGTTTACTTGCATAATGGCTACCTTTCCTTCAATAAAACCTACATACGGACAAAGAAAAAGATCTAAACCATTTACACGCACCATCCGTTTTGCTGATGGCTATGAACATAGAATTTTGCTAGGTTTAGCACAGCATCAAAACCCGAAAGAGTTTAGTCTTACTTACGAAGTGTCAGAAACAGATGCAGATACAATAGAAGCATTTTTAGATGCAAGAGCAAATGATAGTGCTAGTTTCAACTTTCCTAATGACCATTTACCTGGAGAAACTGCTTCAAACTTTAAATTTGTTTGTGAAAGTTGGAATAAATCTATACCCTACAACAATAGAGCTACAATTCAAGCTACATTCAGAGAAGTATTTGAACCTGCATCCTAATGTCAGTTAATTCAGCAGTATTTAGTGATTTACAATCTATAAATCCCTCCGCAATTATTGAATTATTTACATTGCAGCTATCTACATCCTTACATGGATCGAATGATATTTTCCGTTTTCATGCTGGCAGTAGTCTTAATGCAAATGGTGAAATAGTTTGGAAGGGTGATTCTTATTTAAGATTTCCCATACAGGTAACAGGTTTTGCTTTCCAAAAAGGACAACTGCCTCGTCCAAAAATGACAGTTAGTAATGCAGGGACTATTGCAGGATCAGGTATTATTTCTGCAATTTTGTTATCTGTAAATGAAACTACAGCAGGTAATGATCTTACTGGAGCTACTGTTACAAGAATAAGAACGCTTGCTAAGTTTATTGATGATGCTAATTTTGCTGATGTTACGACAACAACTACATCAACTCAAACGGTAGCTGATCCTTCTGATGCTGAAACTGTAACCTATACAGTAACAGTAGTTAATGTTGGAGGAGTAAATGTTTTTGCTTTAAATGGAACTAATAATCCTGTTATTACAATGAAACGTGGTTCAACTTATATTTTTGATCAATCTCATAGTTCAAATACAGGTCACCCTTTAAGATTTAAACAATATTCTGGCAATAGCTATTCAACAGGAGTTACGGTTGCTGGAACACAAGGATCTGCTGGTAGCTCTGTAACTTTTCAACCTTCATATCCAGACGCTCCATCAGATTTAAGATATTACTGTACTGTTCATGGTAATGCGATGGGAAATACTATTACTATGAATAATCCAAATACGATTCAACAAACAACAACTTCCTCAACCACAACTACAGGTAATCCATTTGGTACTCCAGATCCAAATGCAGAGTTTCCTCAAGAAATATACTCAATAGATAGAAAGTCAGCAGAGAACAGAGAAGTAGTTGAATTTGAACTTGCAGCCCCAACGGATCTTGCAGGAGTTCGTATTCCAGGCCGTCAAGCGACTCGATCTATTTTTCCTTCTATTGGTACGTTTGTTCAATGAGTTGGAAAGATAAAGCATTGGTTCATGCGAAAGACCAAGATCCTAAAGAAGCTGTTGGATTATTACTGAATGTAAAGGGCAAAGAGAGATATTATCCTTGTCGTAATCTTGCCTTAACAGATCATCAATGTTTTATTTTAGATCCAGAAGATTATGTAAAGGCGGATAAAACAGGTGAGATTGTGGCTGTTGTTCATAGCCATCCAGTTACTCCACCCATTCCAAGCCAAGCAGATAAAGTAAGTTGTGAAGATAGTGGGCTTCCTTGGTACATAGTAAATCCAAAAACAGAACAATGGGGATATTTAGAGCCGTCAGGATATAAAGCACCAATATTGGGTCGTGAATGGGTTTGGGGTGTTACTGATTGTTGGAGTCTAGTTAGAGATTGGTATAAAGAAGAAAAGAATATTACTCTCAAGGATTGGGAAAGGCCAACAACTCCCGAAGAGTTTCTACATAATCCATTGTTTGAAAGTTGTGCTTGGCGAACAGGTTTTAGAGAACTTAGAAAAGATGAAAAATTAGAAAATGGAGATGTTTTACTGATGAGTATTTTGCATCCAACCTTAAATCATGTAGCATTATTTTTTGAAGGTGATGTTATTCATCATTTAACCGATAGACTATCTTGTAGAGAACCCTATTCAGAGTGGTTGTTAAAATGCACTGGTAAAAGGTATCGCTATGCTTCGTAAAGTAAAACTATATGGAAAACTGGCAGAATTTGTCGGACATAAAGAGTTTGAGGTAAAGGTTAGTAGTGTTGCACAAGCTGTAAGTTTTTTAATACATAACTTTCCAGAATTGGAAACGTACATGAGTCCAAAGTATTATCAGATAAAAGTGGGTGATTATGATATTGATAAAGATGAAATTGGTTATCCTATTGGACAAGAAGATATACATTTTGTACCAGCTATAAGTGGTGCTGGTAGTGGCGGTAGAAAACTTTTAATGGGAGCATTAATTATAGGACTTGCTATTGCACTTCCTGGAGCAGCACCAGCCTTCGGATTTGGAGGGTTCACCGCAGGAGCAGCAGGAGCTAGTGCTTTTACTGTTGGCCTAGCAAATTTAGGATTAGGTTTAATGCTCGTGGGAGTTAGTGAAATGTTATTTCCTTTACCCAAACCTCAAGATTTTAGTTCAGAAGAAGATCCCAGATTATCTTTTAGTTTCGGTGGAGTGCAGAATACATCAAGAGCTGGCACTCCAATTCCAATAGTTTATGGTGAAATATTTACAGGAAGTGTTGTAATAAGTGCAGCAGTTGACACTAATCAGGTAGAAGCATGACAGACGAAATTAAAATTATTAAAGGTTCTGGAGGTGGCCCGAAGCCACCACCCCCTCCATACCGTGCTCCTGATACTTTACATAGCAGAGCTTTTGCTACTGTTCAAGATTTAATTTCTGAAGGTGAAATAGAAGGTTTTGCCTCTGCTTCTAAAGAAGGTCTTGTAAAAGGAACAACTGCTTATGAAAATGCAAGTTTAAAAGATGTTTTTCTTGACGATACTCCTATTTTAAATTCAAATGCTACTAGCTCGAATCCTGATAGTAGCGATTTCAATTTCACAGATGTAACTTTTAAATCCAAGTTTGGAACGTCCAATCAAACTGCCATGAGTGGTATCCCTGCCGAAAGTAGGTCACCTACTGGTGTGTCTGTTGTTGTAACTACTTCTAATCCTGTGACAAGACAAGTTACTAACACAGATGTTGATGCTGTTATTGTTACTTTAACTTGGCCTCAAATACAAGTAGCAGAAGATGACGGAGATATAGTAGGTGATACAGTAGCTTACAAGATTCAAGTTCAATATAATTCTGGTGGTTTTACTGATGTTATTTCAAGTTCTGTCAGTGGTAGAACAGCAGATGCTTATGCAAGAGATCATAGAATTAACATTACTGGTGATTTCCCTGTTGATATTAGAGTGGTTCGCGTTACAGCCGATAGCACAGAAGATAATAGAGTAAATGCTTTTCAATTTACCAGCCTTCAAGAAGTTATAGATAACAACTCTTCTTATCCAAACAGTGCTTATGTTGCTTTAAGACTTGATAGTAAACAATTCAATCGTATTCCTACAAGAAAATATCGTATAAGAGGTATAAAAGTAAGAATACCAGGCCCAGGTGCTTCCAGTTCTGGTACTCCTACTGTTGATAATCAAACAGGCAGAATAATTTATCCAAGTGGTTATATTTTTAATGGTGTTATGGGTGCTGCTGTTTATACCAACTGTCCTTCAATGTGTTTGCTAGATTTACTTACTAATACTCGTTATGGATTAGGAAATCATATTACAGATAGTAATTTAGATTTATTTAGTTTTGTAGCAGCAAGTAAGTTTGCCAATGAAGAAGTTGATGATGGTACAGGATCAGGAGCGAAAGAAGCTAGATTTAGTTGCAATGTAAATATACAAAGTCCAAAGGAAGCATTTGCAGCAATAAATGATTTGGCGGGTGTGATGAGATGTATGCCAATATGGTCTGCTGGAGGCATAAATTTATCTCAAGATAAACCTACAACAGCCAGTTATCTATTTAATTTGGCAAACGTAGGAGAAGGTGGTTTTAATTACTCAGGTAGTAGTTTAAAGACTAGGCATAGCGTTATATCTGTCAGTTACTTTAATATGGACTCAAAAGAGGTAGATTTTGAAGTTGTTGAAGACGCTACGGCTATAGCTAAATTTGGAACAATAATAAAACAAGTAAAAGCTTTTGCTTGTACTTCACGCAACCAAGCGGCTCGATTGGGTCGTGCAATACTTTTTGCTGAACAAAATGAATCTGAGACAGTTACTTTTACCACTTCTATAGATTCTGGCATTGTAGTTCGACCTGGATCTGTAATTGAGATAAACGATCCAGTGCGCGCAGGAGTAAGACGAGGAGGTCGTATTGTAGCTGCTTCAACAACATCTATAACTATTGATGCAGTAACGGAAACGAATATCCCCGCTTTGGGAGATAATCCAACTATTAGTGCTATTTTGCCTAATGGCACAGTTGAAACAAAATCAATTACAGATATTAATGGTGCAGTTTTAACAGTAAGTGCTTTTTCTTCAGCACCTAAACCAAATTCACCTTACCTTCTTTCAAGTACAACACTCCAATCGCAATTATTTAGAGTAGTACAAGTTGAAGAACAGGATGATATTAATTATGTGATAACAGCTTTGACTTATGTTGAAGGTAAGTACAATTTCATTGAAAATGGAGTTGCATTACCAACAAGAAATATTTCCTTACTAAACGCCCCAGTAGCCTCTCCAAGTAACCTTACTGTGAGTGAAAAAACAGTTGTTATAAATAGTATTGCTCGAAGTAAGCTAATTGTAGATTGGCAGCCTGTTCAAGGAGTAACTCAGTATTTAGTAAATTATAAATTTGAAAATAATAACTATGTATCTCAGATTGTATTTAGTAGTGATTTCGAGCTTTTGGATACTAAAAAAGGTGAATATACTATTGAAGTATTTTCTTATAATTTATCTCTACAATTATCCCCTAATTCTACAACTACAACATTTACAGCAAAAGGTAAAACAGCATTACCAGAGGATGTTTCTAATTTAACTATTGAGCCTATTAATGAGCAATTTGTCAGACTTAAATTTAAGCAAGCAGTAGCGGTAGATGTACTGCATGGTGGTCGTGTATATGTGAGGCATACTAATCAAATAGGTGGATCTGCTAGTTTTCAATCAGCACAAGATGTTGTTGAGGCTGTTGCTGGCAACTCAACAGAGGTGATTTGTGCTGCACTTCCAGGGACTTATCTTTTGAAATTTCAAGACGATGGAGGTAGATTTAGCGTTAATCCAGCTAGTGTATCTTTATCCATAGTTGATATTCTTGATTCCATAGTTGTTAAAAATGACAGAGAAGATACAGATTCAACACCTTTTAACGGAACGAAGTCTAATGTTGTATTTGATTCAACTCTTGGTGGATTAAAACTTACAGATCCTACAGCAAATAATAGTGGTACTTATGACTTTGTAGAAACTCTTGATCTTGGTGGCACATTCTCTCTTACTTTAAAAAGACATTTTCAAGGGGTTGGTTTTTATGTAGGTGATCAATTTGATAATAGAACAGATTTAATCGATACTTGGACGGATTTTGATGGAACAGTTGCAAATGACGCTAACGCTAAAATAGCTGTAAGAACTACTACAGATAATCCTTCTAGCTCTCCTACTTATACATCCTTTAATGATTTTGCTAATGGAACATTTAAAGGTAGAGGATTTCAATTTAGAATAACTTTAAATACAGCAGATGTAGCACAAAATATGAATTTACAGCAAGCAGGATACACAGCAACAATGCCTTCTAGAACAGAACAGTCATCTGTAATAGCATCTGGAGCAGGAGCAAAGGTAGTGACATTCACGGCACCATTTTTTGTTGGAACGTCAGCTTTAGGTAATCTAAATAATTTCTTACCTTCTGTTAATATATCTCCTCAAAATATGGCATCGGGTGATTTCTTTGAGCTAACTAATATATCTGGTACGAGCTTTACAGTTCATTTTAAAAACTCAAGTAATGCTAGTATTGATAGGAACTTTACCTACAGTGCTGTTGGTTTCGGCAAAGGAGGGTAACATGGAGAAAAATAGTTATTAACTATGGCTGACGTAACAAATTATACAATTGAAAATGCTTCTGGGGCTAATGTTAGAACTGACCTTAACAATGTTTTTGCTGCAATTCAATCAAGTAATTCTAAATCTACTGATTTAGCTGCCAGTCAATGTGTAGCTGGTATGCCTTTTCTAAATACCACCTCAAAAATATTAAAAATTAGAAATAGTTCTAATGGTGGTTTCACAGAAATAGGAAATATTGATCAAGCAAACTTAGGTTTACTATCTAAATCAGGTGGAACTATGACAGGTCAACTTTTAATTGATGACTCAAGTAGTGCTTCTGCCCCCGCATTAAGTTTTGACACAGACACAGATTTAGGTTTATTTAGAAAATCTGCAAATGTAATGGGATTTAGTTCAAGTGGTACAGAACAACTCACCTTTGACGGTAATGGCATAACTTTAAATAATGAAAATGAGATCAGATTTAGTGAGGCGAGTTCTAATGGAACAAATTATGTAATATTGAAAGCTCCTGCATCAGTAACTTCTAATAGAACACTGACTTTACCTGATGCTGACGGAACTATTGCATTAACTGGATCAAGTTCATTTACAATTGGTAGTACATCTGTAGCTTTAGGAGCAACAATAACAGACATTGCTGGACTTGGAAATCTTACACCAGCTACAAATAATACAAAAGATTTAGGAAGTTCAAGCTTGAGATGGAGAAATATTTATACAAATGATTTAAACTTATCTAACGAAGGTAGATCTAATGACGTTGACGGAACTTGGGGAAGCTATACTATACAGGAAGGAGAAACATCGCTATTCTTGATTAACAGACGCAATGGCAAGAAATTTAAGTTTATTTTAATGGAGGTTCATTGATGACTTTATTTGCTGATGAGATAAATTTAGATGGAGGTTTTGGTACAGAACAACAAATATTTGGTTGTAGAGCTTTTTGTCGTATAAATAGTAGTAAAAGTATTCAAGGAAGCGGAAATATTTCATCTATCACAAATAATGGAACTGGGGATGCAACTTTTAATTTTTCAACAAATTTTCCGTCTGCTACATATTCTCCAGTAACAAGCACTAACTTGGGAAGTGGAGTTGCTTCAGCACAGGTTTATAGTGTATTCACATCAAGTGTAAGAGTCACACTTCGTTATGTTACCTATTCTGCTTATAATGCAGACATGAACCTAGTAATAGTGAGGTAATTATGAGTAAGATTTTATATTTACAAGATAATGGTGTTGTAGCTATTGTAATGCCAGTTTTAACTGAAATTAATCCTAATACAGGCGAAAATTATACTATTGAAGAAATCGCAAAAAAAGATGTTCCAAAAGGAAAAAAGTATAAAATAGTAGAAGATTCTGATATTCCTGATGATTGGAGTTTCAGAAATGCTTGGACTGTTTCAGAATCAGATTTAACAGATGGAGTAGGTGAATGAGTATTATTTCAACAGACATGACAAAAGCCAAAGAAATTCATAGGGCTAATATAAGAATTGGAAGAAAATCAAAATTTGAAGAGCTTGATACTGAATTTCAAAAAGCATTAGAAACTGGAGCTAATACAACTGAAATTGTTGCCAAAAAGCAAGCATTAAGAGATGCACCTGCTGATAGTGCTATAGAAGCAGCTACAGATGAAGCTTCCTTAAAAGCACAATGGAAAACTGATATGCTTGGTGAATCACCTTATGAATCTCCATACATCTGATGGCAATTGTACCAGGAAAAAAGAATTTTAAAGTTGATAGAAGAGCAGATTTTCCTATTCGTTTAACTTTTAAAGATTCAACTGGATCGGCTATAAATTTGACGGGATATACTGTTGCTGCACAAGTTTATGACGAACCACGTTCTATAAAATATGCGGATTGGACAGTTGTATATACTGATAGATCAAACGGAATTGTTGATATATCATTATCAGATACCGATACAGCAACATTTACTCCAAATATTTTATTTTATGATGTATTGCTAACAGAACCAAGCGGTAGCAAAAATTATTATTTAGAAGGTAAACTATTTATAAGTGAAGGTTATACAGCATGAGCACTCCCAATTCTGTTACTGTCAGTCAAATATCTGATGTAACTACAGTTGAAGTAACAACTCAAGGATCTCAAGGACCTTCTTTTGCTACAACTGGAACTACTTTAGATGATTCCGCTAAAGTCAATGATTCAGTAGTGTACTTCGATTCATCTAGTGGTACATTTAAAGCAGATGCTACAACCACCAAACTTACACTCGTAGACGGAGGAAACTTTTAAAAATGGCTAACACAGTACGCATAAAAAGATCAACAGGATCTTCAGCACCAACAAGCCTTGCAAATGCTGAGTTAGCTTTTGCAGAAGGCAGTAAAAAACTATTTATTGGTATTGGAACTGGAGGTGCAGGAGGATCTGCTACAACCATTGAAGCTATTGCTGGTACAGGAAGTTTTTTTGATAAAGATACAGTAAGGGCAGCAAATTCAGTATTATCTGGTCCTACAACAGGGAGTGATGCTGCACCAACATTTAGAGCTTTAGTAGCAGCAGATATTCCTTCTTTAGCTCATACAAAAATTTCAGATTTTGATGCTGGTGTAAGAGTTAATAGGTTAGATCAAATGGCTGCACCAACAGCTTCAGTTTCATTAAATAGTCAGACAATTACAAACTTAGCAGATCCAGTCAATACTCAGGATGCTGCAACTCGTGGCTTTGTTGAGGCTACTTCTCAAGGATTAGATGTTAAAGATAGTTGTGTCGCTGCAACAACCGCAAATATTACGATTTCTACTGCTCTTAATAATGGAGACACGCTAGATGGCGTTACTCTTTCTACAAATGATAGAGTTCTTGTTAAAGATCAAAGTACAGCTAGTGAGAATGGTATTTATATTGTTGGATCGTCACCAGCTAGAGCTAGTGATTTAGCTGCTGGTGCAGACGCAGCAGGAATGTTCACCTTCGTAGAACAAGGTTCTGTTAATGCTGATAATGGGTTCGTTTGCACTAGCAATAAAGGATCAGCAGTAGTTGGAACTAATAATCTTACTTTTGCACAATTTTCTGGTGCTGGTCAAATTACAGCAGGGGATGGACTTGATAAGTCTGGAAATACTTTATCTGTTGATCTAAAAGCTAATGGTGGTCTTGTTATTGAATCCACTGAAATTGCTATTGATTTAGCTGCTAGTTCTATAACAGGAACTTTACCTGTAAGTAAATTAACAAGCGTTACTTCAACTGCTACTGAACTGAACGTGTTAGATGGCATTACATCAACCACTTCAGAATTGAATTTAATGGATGGTGGGACTTCAGCAACATCAACTACTTTAGCAGCAGCAGACAGGTTTGTTTGTAACGATGCTGGAACGATGAAACAAGTGGCATTGTCTGATCTGGTTACATTTTTAGAAGACGAAAGTGCATCTAGTTTTAACATAGACGGTGGAACTTATTAAGTCATAGGAGGTAAAAGCCAATGGCTAATCAAATTCGATTTAAAAGAGCAAGTGGTAGCGATCCAGGGGCTAGTGATCTTGTTTTAGGTGAACCAGCCGTAAGAACCGATACTGGTGAATTATTTTTTAAAAAAGATGACGGATCTGTCGCAAAAGTTTCTGGTGGTGGGATTAGTGATGGAGACAAAGGCGACATTACAGTATCAAACTCAGGTGCAACATTTACTATTGATAATGATGCTGTAACTGAGGCAAAGTTAAATCTTATATCTACTACATCTGTACCAAGCTTGGAAGCCAAAGGTACATCTGGATCAACTGAAGGTTATATTCAGCTTAATTGCGCAGAAAACACACATGGAGTAAAAATTAAATCACCACCTCATAGTGCAGGTGCAACTTATACGCTAGTTTTGCCAGAGACTATTACAAATAATGGTGTATTAAAAACAGACTCTAATGGAAATACAAGTTTTGGTCTAGTCGGTACAGCTAACATATCAAATGACGCAGTAAACGCTGACAAACTTGCTAACACATCTGTGACGGCTGGCAGCTATGGATCGTCCACTTCCATTCCAAGCATTACTGTAGATGCTCAAGGACGTATAACAGCAGCATCAGGTAATAGTATTAGTACAGATTTAGTAAATGACAGTTCACCTGAGTTAGGCGGTGACTTAGATACTAATGGCAACGATATTTTATTTGGTGATAATGATAAAGCTAAATTTGGTACTGGTGAAGATCTACAAATTTATCATGATGGAACGGAATCATGGATAAAAAATAGTACTGGTACTCTAAATGTTTTAAATGATGGCACTTTTCAGTTTAAAAATTTAGCAGATAATCAAACTATTGCACAATTTAATGCGGGTGGTGCTGTAAAGCTATATCACGCTAATACTCAAATGTTTGAGACAATTTCATCAGGAGTAAAAATAAGTGATGGAAGTCTTTTTTTAGATAGAGACAACGCTAAAGCCGTTTTTGGTGCTAGTGATGATATAGAAATTTTTCACGATGGAAGTAATGGCTATATAAAACATAAAACTGCTGATTTATTTTTAAGAGTTGGAGATTCTGGTAATGATGACGCTATTAGATGTAAAAGAAATGATGGTGTAGAGTTATATCACGACAACAGTAAAAAAGCAGAAACAGTTTCGGGTGGATTCACAGTAACAGGAACTTGCACCGCAACAGCTTTCTCTGGTAACGGAGCAAATTTATCAAATGTAGATTACAACAATATCGATAACACTCCTACAATTCCAACTAATAATAATCAATTGACAAACGGTGCTGGCTACATAACATCAGCAGCATTATCAGGGGCAGGTGATGGTGGTAATGCAGCATTATTAGATGGTATTGACTCAACACAATTTGTTAGATCAGATCAGAATGATACTATGTCTGGAATCCTTACACTATCTCCGAGTTCTGATGAAAAAATAATATTACAAAATTCAAATAATCCATTTATAAGATTTAGAGAAGCCACTACAAATAAAGCCTATATTCAATGGAACGCTTCTGGTTTTTTAGAGTTAGGTAATTCGGAAGATAGTTCACGTTTAAGAATAAAAGATGCAATATCTTTTAGTCCAGATGGGTCAAATTTTTATGCAGTGTGGAACGCAAATAATGATGGGTCGGGTTCTGGGCTAGATGCAGATTTATTAGATGGACAACAGGGATCTCATTACCTTAATTACAACAACTTAAGTAATAAGCCAACGATTCCAACTAACAATAATCAACTAACTAACGGTGCTGGTTATATTACCTCTGCATCATTCTCAGACGTTGCTGGTGGTGGTACTTTTACAGGTGATGTCACATTCTCAGGTGGTGCTGGTGCTGCAACTATACAATCTCATAGTGATATAAGGTTTTCTAACGGAAACTGGACAGGAGATGCTGTGAAAATTCAACATCATGGAAATTATTTATATGTAGGAATAGGCTCAAACGGTTTAGTATTTAGAGAAGGTGGTACTGATAGAATATATATAGATGGTAGTGGAAATTTAATACCAGCTACAAATAATAATTATAATTTAGGTGGTTCTTCTAATAGATGGGCAAATTTATACGTAAACGATATGCACTTCTCAAACGAAGGTAAACAGAATGATGTTGATGGCACTTGGGGCGATTGGACTCTTCAAGAAGGAGAAAATTCAATATTTATGTTAAACAATAGAAATGGCAAAAAATATAAAATGAACTTAACCGAAATTGTTTAAATAAACTTTTTTGATAAAATAAGAAAAAAACCATGAAAAGTATTACTGAAAAACAAATTTTAGAATGGAAAGAAGAATTAGATAAACAGACAAAAACAAGAGATCAGGCTCAAAGAGTTTTAAATGAATCTGTACAAAATATTAATGTTTTGCAGGGCGGTATTCAGTTTGGGGAGCTTGTTTTGAAAAAGATCGAGTCATTAAACCAGCCATCAGATATAGCGGAGCCAAGCCCACAATCAGAAAAAGCACCATTAAAGAAATAGGTGCTAAAGCCTTAATTAATGCTTCTTTAATCATGTTTCAAAAAATCGCTAATGTTTTGAGTATCATCTCATTCATAATGGTAACTTCAGTTATAGGAGGAGGGTACTTTGGATATAAGTATGTAACATCTGAGCAGTTTAAAGCAAAGATGATG
>MDTD01139107.1_pt1 | contig 12661 bp, 15 predicted proteins | sample 811221 | NCBI WGS metagenome assembly MDTD01 (sample SAMN05326646, study PRJNA326480) | marine metagenome | isolation source: seawater | place: Pacific Ocean: South West | collected 2011 | reverse complement strand
GTGCCAGAAATCCATCGCGATGGCAGGGCCGAGGCTTCGGGCCGGATTCATCGACGCGCCCGTGAACGGCCCGACGCAGAGAACGTCGGCCATGATCACCAGGCCGACGGGAAGCCCCATGAGAATCGGATTGTCGAGTCCGCTGCGCCGGTCGACGATGACGCCCATGATGGTGAACATCAGGAAGAACGCCGCGACTCCCTCGAGAAGCACGACCCGCAGAGCGCTGTCGGCGACACCGGTGTCGCTGAGATCGCTGAACAGTCCCACCGTCAATCCGACGTGCTCGATGCCGCCTGCGGTCTGGGGAAGGGGCCAGACTCCGCACATGATCCATTTCAGGAGAAAGGCCGCCGCAGTTGCTCCGGCGCACTGCGCGATGATGAACAATCCGCATCGCTTCCAGGACTGGCCGCCGATGAGGGCCACGGTGATCGAGACCGCCGGGTTGAACTGGGCCCCGGAGACATGGAGGAGCGTGCCGATCATGATGGCGATCGTGGCGCCGGCGGCGAGGGCGATCGCGACCAGGTTCTCCCCGCCGGTGACGATGACGACTCCGCCGGTGATGAACATCAGCATGAAGACCGCGATGAACTCGGCGACCGCGCCGCGAGGAGCGCTCATGCCCTTGAGGATCGATTGATGGGTGGTCATTGAAATCTCCAGTTAGCGGAAGGGTATCCGTCTGGATCCGCTGGTCAAGTACGAATCTGAACAGTACGCTGGCGGGGCATTCTCAACTCAGCGGAGACCGCCATGACGGGAAATGAACAGATACTGAACGTACTGGAGCGGCTTCTCGACTCGCACGACGCCCAGGAGCAGTGGATCCGGAACGATTCGGACTTCGACGCCGATTCCGCCCGCATCATGCTCGATCTCCTGGAAGGGCAGAAGGCGTGCGTGCTGGAGTTCAGGAACTGGGTCTCGGCCCTGGAATGCGAGCTTCCCGCCTCCCTCACCACGGAGGAGGGAGCCCCGGAATCGTGGCGCATGGTGTGGGATGGCGAGGCCGGCCCCGGAATGACGACGCTCGACATCGACATGCTCGATGCGATGCAGTACGTCCTCTTCAACGGGGATGCCTATCGACCCGGGAATTCCGTCATCGATGGTCTGCTGGGCAAGGGGATGCCGTCGCGTCTTCGCGACGATGTCGACAACGCCTGAGCGTCCGAATCGGGAGGTTTCGGCCCATCGGGGGCGGCGGCGCGCTCAGTCGGCCGTCCACCAGGTGCGGAACCGCGCCCACACGCTTCGGGGCAGGGCGAGGGCGACCAGGGCGAGTCCGGCCGCGATCAGAAAGATGCGAAGTTCGAGTGCCGCGTCCTGAAAGAGCAGTCCCACGGCGACGGCCGTCAGACCGGTCCAGCCCATGAGTTCCCGTTTTCTCTTGAGCAGGGTGTGCAGCATGCCACTGGTTCCCGATGGCCGGATGGCTCGTCGCGGACCAGTCTACCCGTTTCCGTCGGCCGGCGCGACTCCGTTCACGCGATGCGTCTCACGGCCTCGCAGAGGGCTTCCACGCGGATGGGCTTTCTGAACAGGGCGTACCCCTCCAGGAGCTTGTCTTCCAGAATCATGTCGTCGTACCCGGTGATGAACACGAAGGGGATGCCTCGTTCCTGCAGTGCATGCGCGACGGGGAAGGAGGTCTCGTTTCCCAGATTGATGTCGAGGATCGCGGCGTCCACCGGATTCTGATCGATCATGTCGATGGCCGCCTGCACACTGGGCACCGGTCCGAGCACCTGCATGCCCAGCTGCTCCAGATCCGTCTTCATTTGCAGCCCCAGCAGGAACGAGTCTTCGACGACGAGCGTTCGGGTGGCGGAGTTGGTGTCGGACGGCGATGCGTTCATGGGTTCAGTCTTCGATCTCGAACTGGTTCCTCGGAATGGCGGCGTGGTAGCTCAGGCCGGATGTCTCCAGATTCGTCGTCACCGTGCCGCCCAACTCGTAGGGGATCATCGATTCCAGAAGCTGAAATCCGAAGCTGTGCCCGACGGTCGTCTCGATGGGCGTCTGCGGATGTTCCTCCCAAACGAACGCAATCTCTTCGCCGATCGCCCACCGCACCGAGATCGTTCCATGTTCGCTCCGAAGCGCGCCGTGTTTTGCGGCATTCGTTGCGAGCTCGTTGATCACCACCGAGAACGTCATGGCGGTCTTCGGAAGCATTCGAAGCTCGGGGCCCTCGATGCGGAGCTGGTCCACCTGCTTCATGTAGGGTTCGCATCCCTTGCGCACCAGCGTGGACAGAGGGACGCCGTCGGTTTTCATGTCGCTGAAGAGATCGTGGATGCTCGCCATGGCCATCAGGCGATTGGAAAAGTCCTCGAAGCAGCCCCGATCGGTCGTGCTTCGGACCATGGCCTGTCGGCACATCACGAGGATCTGGGCCAGGTTGTTCTTTACGCGGTGATCCAGCTCGCGACGCAGCATGGTCTCCTCCTTGAGGAGCCGTTCGAGTTCCTGTTCGCGATTCACTTCGTCGGTCAAATCCCGGATGGTGGCGGTGAACAGGGTGTCACCGTCATCCTCGAAGGGAACGATGTAGAGTTCGATCGGGAAGTTCTCTCCACTCGATCGCATGGCCGAGATCTTGATCCGGTTGTTCAGCACGGGGCCCGTCCCCGTCTCGCGGTAGTGAGTCATGCCCGCGTGGTGGGCATCACGGAGTTCGTGCGGAATGATCAGTTCAGCCATCTTCTTTCCGAGCACGTCACTGCGGTCGTAGCCGAACATGCGTTCCGCCACGGCATTGAACTCCACGATCCGGCCCGGCTCATCGATGGCGATGAGCGCGTCCAGAGCCGAATCGAGGATGGATTGGAGAAACTGCGTCGACATGATTCTGCATCGGATCCAATGTGGGTGGAGGTGGTCGGTCGCGTCCTCATCGTAGCGTGTGGACTTTCCGGGCGAAGATGACCGGTCCGCAACCGCATTGCTGGCCGGTTGCCGATCGATCGAGATCGGCCGGCCATCCGATGCGGGGTTCGTGTGCGTGCAGGCGGTCCGTTCGCACGATGCCGACGTCAACCGGTCCGTTTTCGAATCCGAAGGGTGTCGTTGAACTCCGAGTAGTCGTCCTGCACCCAGCGGGAGGGCAGCAAGTCCACGTGGTGTCCATCGTCCTGCATCGCCTGGATGACCGGTTCGACGAAGTCATGGCGACGTCGCGGGCCGAAGAATGCATTGGTCGGGAACAGGCGAACTTCCCGTCCCACCCGGAGCAGCTCCCGGACCGCAATCAGGTGGAAGTCCAGGTCGAACTGCTCCGTCTCCATCAGGCCGCCGTGTTCCTTGGTGGCGTATGCGAACAGCAGATGCCCGCTGAGCACGAGATCGAATGCATCATCGTCGAACGGAAGGAAGGGGAGTTGGCCGGTGAGATAGCGATCCGGATGCCTGCGGAATGCATTCATGAACGATTCCAGTGCCTCGATCTTGAGTCGTTCGTACTCCTGCATCCGTTCGAGGTTGTCTCCCGTCTCCGGATCGGCGATCCACGCCTCGACCGTCTGGTGGATCTCCCGCCGGCCCCGAGCCTCCAGTTCATCGGGGTCCTCCCCGTACCGTGGATCGATGGCCGTGATGTCCAGGCCACGGCTCAGCCCCTCGCTGACGAGGCCGTCGGGGCCCCCGGGGCAGTCGAGAATCCGCAGGGACTGCAGAGCATCCTCGTCGAGCGCGTACATGCCCATGCTTTCGTCCCAGGTTCGGCCAAAGAAGACCACGTGATCAAGTGAGAATGGCATGCAAACATCCTACCGATCGACGGGTCGGACGCCACGATGGCCTTGGAATGCATCATGGAGCCCGGTCGGGGCCGTGCACTATCATGCTCGATGGATTGGATGAGGGACTGCACATGAAGAGACGAACCGTATTCATCGCGACGACGGCATGGCTGGGGCTGATGCCGGCACTGGCCCACGACATCCATCGTGAGCATCCCGACGATCACGTCTCGACCCCCTGGATGCAGCCGGAGAAGTGGGAGCATCCCGACCGGTTCCGGCAACTCGATGAAATCCTTCCCACGCCCAGCGATGTCCGGACCGCAAGCGGGGCCCCGGGTCCGGGCTACTGGCAGCAGCAGGTCGACTACGACATCGATGTGACGCTCGATGCGGATCTCCATCGTCTGATCGGATCCGAGGACATCACCTACTTCAACAACAGTCCGCATGAACTCGAATACCTCTGGGTTCAGCTCGATCAGAACCGATTTCGGGAGGACAGCACGGGACGGATGCGCGAACCGTCACCGGATCTGACCGGATCCCAGTCCATCCGCTGGTTGAAGGGCATCCGGGCCAGGAAGACCTTCGAAGGGGGCGTCGACATCATGCGGGTCGTCGATTCGGACGGACGTCCGCTTCCGCATGTCATCAACGGCACCATGCTGCGCATCGACCTCGAGGCCCCGCTGCAGCCCGGCGGCAGCCTGCAGTTCACGATCGGATGGGAGGCCAACATCGTGCCCCACACCATCGGCGGTCGGGGCTGCTACGAGTGGTTCTCCGAGGACGGCAACGCCATCTACGAACTCGCGCGGTGGTTTCCACGTCTCTGTGCCTACACCGACTACGCCGGATGGCAGAACAAGCAGTTCCTCGGACGCGGCGAGTTCACGCTCGAGTTCGGTGACTACGAGGTCTCGATCACCGTGCCCGACACCTTCATCGTGGCCGCGACCGGCGAGCTCCAGTCGCCCGACTCGGTGCTGACGCCCGAGCAGCAGCGGCGACTCCGGGAGGCCCGCACCGCCGATCGACCGGTGCTCGTGATCACGCCCGAGGAAGCGCTGGCCAACGAGGAGCGCGAGGCGACCGGTACGAGGACCTGGACCTTCAGGGCCAAGGACGTGCGAGACTTCGCCTGGGCCGCCTCTCCGAAGTTCGCCTGGGACGCGTGGGGCGTCCCCGTCCCCGGCACCGACGACATCACCATGGCGATGTCCTTCTTTCCCGAGGAGGGGGAGCCGCTGTGGTCCAGGTACTCGACGCAGGCGGTCGCCCAGACCGTCGACACCTATTCGAGGCTCACCGTCCCGTATCCGTATCCCGTGGCGATCTCCGTCAACGGTCCGGTCGGTGGCATGGAGTACCCGATGATCTGCTTCAACGGTCCCCGTCCCGAGGAGGACGACACCTACACGGAGCGGACCAAGTACGGACTCATCTCGGTGATCATCCACGAAGTGGGGCACAACTGGTTTCCCATGATCATCAACTCCGACGAACGGCAGTGGACGTGGATGGACGAGGGACTGAACACCTACTGCCAGTTCGTGACCGAAGCGGAATGGGAGGAGGACTACCCGTCGCGCCGCGGGGAACCCGATCGGATGACGAACTACATGGTGTCCGAACGCCAGGTTCCGATCATGACCAACAGCGAATCCATACTCCAGTTCGGAAACAACGCCTACGGAAAGCCCGCTACGGCCATGAACGTGCTTCGGGAGACGGTCATGGGACGGGAGCTCTTCGATCACGCGTTCCGCACCTACGCACGGCGGTGGGCGTTCCGGCGGCCCGAGCCCGCGGACCTCTTCCGCACGCTGGAGGATGCCAGCGCCATCGATCTCGACTGGTTCTGGCGCGGCTGGTTCTACTCCACCGACCACTGCGACATCGCCGTGGTTCGACTGGAGCGTTTCACACCACGCACCATGAACCCCGACGTCGATCGGGCCCTCGACGTCCGGGAGCGTGACGAGGAGCGTCCCAGCATCTCCGAACTGCGGAACGAAGGCATGGAGCGTCGGACCGATCGGTATCCCGAACTGCTGGACTTCTACAACGAGTTCGACGAGTTGGAGGTCACGCCGGCCGATCGACGGGCCTACGAGTCCTTCCTCGAGGATCTGGACGACGACGACGCGGCCCTGCTCGAGCTCCCCTGGACATTCAACGTGATCACCTTCGAGAACGTCGGCGGACTGCCGATGCCGATTCCGTTGCGGGTCACCTTCGAGGACGGATCGACGGAGGATGTCATGCTTCCGGCGGAGATCTGGTCGCAGAACTCGCCGCGGGTCAGCAAGATGCTGGTGACCGAACAGCCCATCGTGCAGGTCGAGATCGATCCGCATCGTCGGATCGCCGATGCGGATGCCACGAACAACCTGTACCCGCAGGAGATCGAGGACCACAGGTTCCGGATCGCGGGTCCCTCGTCGCGTCGCAACCCGATGCAGCGCCAACGCAACGAGGATGCCCGAACGCAGGGCGGCGTGGTCGCCGTCTCGGTCGCCCGGGTTCTGCCGGCGGTCTGGTGGCAGGCGGCGGAGTCGGAGGGGGATCGCCCGCCCTCGGCGTTCGCGACCGATCTGCTGGCCCATGAACGCATCGCCGGTCTCCGAGATCCCTGGGGGCAGCCGATCACCATCGAGTTGTCCGGAACCGCCAGCCTGCAGGACGACCCGGAGACCACCGAGTTCTGCCGGGTTCGCAGCCTGGGGCCCGATGGCGAAGGGGGCACGGACGACGATCTGCTCTGGGTCATCTATCTTGATGGACACATCAGCGAGAAGGATGGAGGATCGGACTGAGTTCCGGGCTCGGATGAAGCAGGAAACAGTGACAGAAGATCAGTCCCGCCTCGCCCAGGTGTGGTTCGTCGCCGCCCGGGCGATGGCGGTTGCCGACGGCACGGTTCCCGCGGCCAAGGAGGCGTCGGCGGGACTCTACGCCCAGGCGATTCTCGGCCTGTCCGAGGAGGCCTGTCGGCACGCGAAGTCCCCGGACCAGATGAAGCACCAGACACTCGTGGACTGTCTGGCCGGAGTGCACGCCCTGCCGGCCGAACAGGCGGAGAAGATCATGACCGGCGTCATGATGATCGCCTTCGCCGACGGCCACATGGAGCCGTTGGAGGTCCGGTGGGCCTCGATGCTGGCCTCGGCCTGCGAGATGTGCGACGAAGACTTCCAGCGGTGCTGTGCGTCCGCCCGCGTGATCGCCTCGATGTTCAACCCCTCCATGCCCCCGGTCGACCGGGAGGAGGCGTTGTGAGCCAAGAGCATCGGAGCAACTTCGATTTCGTCGAGCAGTACGATCACCGGATCTCCCATCTCGGAGGCCAGGCGGAACAGTACGTCCACACCGATCCGGACTCCTGCCTCTTCAAGCTGCGGCTGATGGTGGAGATGATGGCCCGCCGTCTCGTCGAGTTGCAGGCACCCCGGCTGGGGGAGATGGATCTCATCTCGATCCTGCGTTCGCTCGAGCAGTACGGGATGCTTCCCAAGAAGCAGGCCGACGGGATGCATGCGATCCGCCGCGACGGCAACGCGGCCGTGCACGGATCGGAGACACCGGTGCCGACGGCGATGCGACGGCTCCGCGATGCGCACCGCATCTCGGCGTGGTACTGCTCGACGATCCAGCGTGGAGCAACCATCCGTCCCGGTCAGTTCGTGCCGCCCGAAGGTCCGATGGCCGACGAACATGCGTTTGCGATGCACCAGGCGGCCGAAGCGCTGGAAGACACCATCGACGCCCGTCGTCGGGCCACCCGTGAGAGTCTGCTGCTCTTCGCCAATGAGGAGGACGTGCCCACGGAGGTGCATCGGATCGTCTCCGAGCTGGAGGGGCTCGATCGTGTCGCCCAGGCGGCCGGGGAGCCGCTGGTGGATGCGGAGTTCGTCGCGGTCGTGATGGCGATGGAGATGGAGCAGCTGCTGGAGCATCCCACGCTGGGGCTCGATACCCGGGAGGCCAAGCGGGAGGCGGAGAAGCAGTACCGGCGGATCCGGGAGGGGTTCGAACTCCGTGAGGCGATGTACGCGGAGGAGCGCCGGGCCCTCATGCTTCATCACCAGCGGGAACGGGAGTCGGGGCACGGTGGAGAGGACGATGGGCCGTCCTCGAATCGGTAGAATGACCCGCCCGGACGAAGCTGAAGACCCCAGGACCATTCGGAGATCCCCATGTCCATCACCCCCGGTTCCACCGCACCCGGTTTCACTCAGGACTCGACCGACGGCCCCATCATCTTCCACCGGTGGGCCGGCGACACCGAAATCAAGGCCTCCCTGCGGACCACGCCGCAGCCGATGAACTGAGTGTGAACGACGAGGGACGAGTTCTGACCTCCATGAGTGCCGAGGAGATCCGCAACGCGGTCTTCGACCGGTACGGGTTCGTGGCATCGTCGCCGGGAGAACGGCACGGCTTCCCGGTGGGCCGCGAGTTCGCCGAGGCGGTCGGCTACGAGCCCGCGGTCCTCGATGCGTTGCCCGCGGCCGGTGCGGCCCGGTTCACCGGCGCGGGAAATCCCCAGGACGCGGTCGAACTCGGGGACGGCGAACGGCTGCTCGATCTCGGGTGCGGCGCCGGCCTCGATCTCTGCTGCTACGCGCGACGATTCGGATCGCCGCAGCGTCTGGCCGGACTCGACGGTTCGCGTGAAATGGCCGGGCGGGCCCGCGAGCAGTTGGCGGAAGCGGGGTTTCCGGAGACCGAGGTGTTCTGCACGCGGGCCGAGACTATTCCGTTGCCCGACGATCGACTCGATGTGGTGACGGCCAACGGGATCTTCAACCTCGCCCCAGACGAAGGCGCGGTGATGAGGGAGATCGCCCGGGTGCTCAAGCCGGGCGGCCGACTCGTCTTCGCCGAGATCGTGCTCCGCGAGGCGATCGAGGACGTGGTGCGCGACAGCATCGACGACTGGTTCCGCTGCATCGGCGGGGCCATGCTCCAGCCCGATCTCGTGGCGGCGCTGGAATCGCACGGATTCGAAGCGGTCGAGATCGTCTCGGCCACACGCAATGCACGAACCGGGCATGCGGCGTCGCTGTGTGCCGTGGTGCGGGCCGTACGGGGAGACGATTGATGGAATGCGGACTGGTCGGACTGCAGGGGACGGGAAAGACGACGCTGTTCACGGCATTGACCGCGCACTCGGTGCCGGTGCAGGTCGGATCGATGAAGCCGAACATCGGCATGGCGGACATTCCCGATCCGCGGCTGCTGCGCATCGCCGAGTTCATTCCGCCGGAAAAGATCGTTCCCGCCAAGGTGCAGGTCGTGGACATTCCCGGCGTCCCCTCGGGCGGTGGCCAGCTCAACCAGGTGCTTGCCAACATCCGCGAGGTGGACGCCGTCGCGCAGGTCGTGATGTGCTGCGGGGGACACGACCCCGCGGCGGACATCGCGAGCATGGAGGCGGAGATGATCGTGGCCGATCTGGTCGTGGCCGAAGGGTCGCTCGACAAGGCGACCCGCAGCGCCCGCAGCGGCGACAAGGAGGCGAAGGAGCGGCTGGCCGTCATCGAGAAGGTCCACGCGATGCTCGAGGAGGAGCGACCGATCCGGTCCGCCTCCTGGGACGAGGGCGAGCAGGCCGTGCTCAAGTCGTACGGCATGATCACGGCCAAGCCGATGCTCTACGTGGCCAACGTCGGCGAGGGCGATCTCGATGGGGACGCCGCGACGCCGGTGCGAGAGCACGCGGCAGCATCGGGTGCGCCCTGCGTGCATCTGTGCGCGACGCTGGAGTCCGAGATCTCGGAACTCGACGAGTCGGATCGCAACGAGATGCTCGAATCGATGGGCATCGAGGAGCCGGCCCTGGGCGCCTTCGCACGGGCCTGCAACGAGCTGCTGGGCCTTTCGACGTTCTACACCGCGGGCGAGAAGGAGGTCCGGGCCTGGTCGATCCAGCAGGGGGCGACGGCGCCCGAGGCGGCGGGTTCGATCCACGGCGACCTCCAGCGTGGATTCATCCGCGCCGAGTGCTTCCACTGCGACGACCTGTTCGAGCTGGGCAGCGAGAAGGCGATCAAGGAGGCCGGCCGGCTCCGCAGCGAAGGCAAGTCCTACGTGATGCAGGACGGTGACGTCGCGCACATCCTCTTCAACGTGTGAGGTGGTGACCGCGATGAATCGACTCGAGGCCGACAGACTGGTGCGACGTGCGGAGGGGCAGAGCCACGCATTTCTGAAGTCCATCCTGACCGGCTACGCACTCGGCTTCGTCGCCCTGCTGGCCCTCCTGGGGGTGGGGGGTGAACTGAGCCGGCCGCCGGCTTCGTTGCAGGCATTCGTCAATCTGCTCGGGGTGCTCTTCGTCGTGCCCGTCATCTTCTTCGGTCTGGTGTTCGGATTGGTATTCAAGATCCGTCATCGACGAAGTGCCGAGTGGAAGTTCGAGCATGCGATCAGCCTTGCGTCCGATGTGGACATGAAGACGTTCGATCTTCTCGACGCCATCGATCGGCTCGCGGAAGGCGACTCCATGTCGCATGCCGACGCGGAAGTCGTGCGGGATGTTCTTCGGGGCGAACTGGCGAAGGCCCAGCGGGCCGGTGCGGATCCGATCTGCATCGCCGCCTACCTCCGCATGCGGCTCGAGGACCATCGGCATGACATCGAACGGATGCTTTCGGACGACGACTGTCGACCGATGCTCGAGCTGATCGACGAACACGATCCCGATTGACCCGACGGTCGTTTTCTTCCGTACCTTGTTCCTCGTTCCTTTGATCGCCGGGCATCGTTCGACGGCGGATCATCCTTCTGCCGTCTCGCATCGGGCGGCCTCAGGATTCGGTCGATCGGTCGTGCGCTGCGGGGGGTCTGGTCAGCACGGCCCAGGACCCGATGGCAATGAACACGAGGAATCCGGTTGCGTAGCCGGCCTTGAACCAGTTCACCTGTTCACTCGGCTCGAACGATGCAAGGAATCCGTATACGCAGAAGAGCGCCATCGCCCCGCACATCAGTGCAAGCAGGATGCGTGCCGCCGGAGCCAGCGGCGACGATCCGCAGGACAGTGCAACCAGTCCCAGAAAGGCGATGGCGAGTAGGATGAGGAAGATGAGGAGCACGACACCCATGAATCACTCCCGATTCGAGTTGCGTCTAGACTAGCGTGGCATCGCCGCCGAAGCGATGCACCACCATACCATCAGGAGCACAGTATGCCCGCTGCCACCGACATCAAGAGCAAGACGCAGGTCATGCATCTCTATTCGCAGATTCTCACGGGAATCGGCTTCGCCGTAATCATCCTCGGAGCGGTGGTTCTGGTCATGAATCTCGTCGCGGAGTTCGCAAAGACCGAAGGAGATTTCGAACTACTGGTCGCAATCGAGTCCGCATCGCTGCTGCTTGCCGGGATGGCGATCGCCGCTGCCGGGCAGGTGCTGCTGTGCCTTCGTTCCATCGCGGTCAACTGCGAAGAGATGGCGAAGAAGGACTGACCCTCGCGCACATCGAATATTGCATGATGCAGCCCCCGTGTTGCAGCGGGGACTGTTTCGTCAGTCTGTCGTCTTCGTGGCCGTGAGCAGGACGGGAAACATCCTTCCGGGGCTCTTGCCCCTGCACTCGAAGCCGATGCCGAGCATCGGGAGCTCCATGATGCGGGTGCCGCTCAACCGTCCCGGGACGGAGATCGGCTGGCCAGGAATGAATCCGTCGAATAGGTCAGCACCGCGATCCAGATCAGAATGAAGGCGGCCAATCGTCCCGCATCGAACTCCTCCCCGTAGACCAGTACGGCCAGCAGCAGCTGGCCGGTGGGGGCGATGTACTGCAGCAGTCCGATCGTGGCCAGTCGAAGCCGCCGCGCCCCACCGGTGAAGAGCAGCAGGGGCACGATGGTCACCGGGCCGCCGAGGAGGAGCATGATGGACAGCCACCATGGCCCGTGTGCGAACGAGGTTCCTTCTCCGCCATGAACCATCGCCAGAATCACCAGCATCAGCGGAAGGAAGAGCAGCATCTCCACGGTGAGTCCGGTGGCCGCGTCGGCATCGACCTGCTTGCGGACCAGCCCGTAGAACGCGAACGATCCCGCAAGGGAAAGCGAGATCCACGGCACGCCGTCGATTCCGACGGCGGACACCGCAACGCCCGCGATGGCCACGGCGACGGCGATCCACTGGGCGGGTCGCATCCGCTCGCCCAGCACCAGCATGCCCAGAGCCACCGAGACGAGCGGATTGATGTAGTAGCCGAGGCTGACCTCGGCAAGCCGATCGGTGTCCACCGCCCAGATGAAGACGAACCAGTTCACCCCGATGAGCAGGGCGGATGCCACCAGCATCATCATGGTACGGGGGCGTGTCAGCACCTGGCGCAGGTGCGGCAGGCGTCGTGTCATCCACAGCAGGATCAACAGCAGCGGCAGTCCGGCGACGATCCGCCAGGCGATCAGCTCGAAGACGTTCACCGTCTTCAGGGCGTGGTAGTAGACCGGCGTGATGGCGCCCCACCAGCCGAAGGCTCCCAGCGCCAACAGGACACCGGTGGTTTGTCGATCGGATTTCAGCGTACTGCTCACGGGACAGGGAGGATACAGTGTCCACATGGATGCACCGGACCATTTCCCGCTTTCCCCCTTTCATCTGGCCTTTCCGGTGGACGATCTCGACGCTGCGCGGGCCTTCTACGGTGGCCTGCTGGGCTGTCCGGAGGGACGCAGCAGCGATCGGTGGATCGACTACGACTTCTTCGGGCACCAGGTCGTGGCCCACATGGTCGACGAGGCCGAGCCCGGATCCGGTGTGGACAGCAATGCCGTCGATGGCCACGATGTGCCGGTGCCTCATTTCGGGGTCGTGCTGCCCTGGGATCGATGGCACGAACTCGCGGATCGGCTGCGTGCGGCCGGGGTGGAGTTCGTGATC
>MDTD01197160.1_pt1 | contig 12662 bp, 12 predicted proteins | sample 811221 | NCBI WGS metagenome assembly MDTD01 (sample SAMN05326646, study PRJNA326480) | marine metagenome | isolation source: seawater | place: Pacific Ocean: South West | collected 2011 | reverse complement strand
ATGATATCAAATTTTTTTTTTTTGAATAAATTTTTCATCACGTTATAAGTTTTCATAGTTGCGAGCAAATAAGCCTCTAAAATTTTTCTGTCACTCTCCTTAAACTGGCCCTTTGCCAAATATCTTAGAGCTCCAGATTTTGCATTTTCTCCTAGATTAAAATTTTTATATTTCAATTTTTCAATTTTTTGTAATTTATATTTTTTAATTATTTTTCTAAAATCTATTAAAACTTTTTGTTTTTCCAAATAATCACTAAATATATTAATATTAAGTCCAGCTTTTTTTAAATATTGAAAACCATTTTCAAAACATTTGTCATAATGCTTTTTATTTTTATCTTTTAAAAAATCTTCATGATTTTTAAAATCATGCGTAGTAGTGCCTAAACATATTTCTAATTCTTGATCACACAAAAAAAATTCTACATTTGATCCTTCATTTACAAGGGCTTTTGCCAATAATGTCTCAAACTTAGTATTAAAATCTAAACATCCTGCTGAAGTGGCTATAAGAATTCTTGGTTTTCCTTTAATAGGATAATTATTAATTTTTTTCCAATCTGGAATAAAAATATTTTTTTTTTTAAAAAATAAATTACTTAAAATTTTTTTCATTAATAAAAATTTTTTTGAAATTTTTTTTTTTTAGAATTTATTAAACTAATTATTAATTTGTTTATAAAATAAATATCATTTCTAGGCAAAATTTGTCTTTTTTGTTTTATCGCAAGAACAAATTTTTCTAACATCAATTTAAAAGAATTATAAAAATCGTTGAAATATATCTCTTTATCGTCATATTTTTCAGAAAACATGCTTAATTTTATTGGAAGTTTTAATTTATTAGTAAACTCAAGAATGACGTTTAATCCGTTTTGGTAGAAAATTTGGATTAAATCCCTGTCCTTATTGCTATCAATATATTTTACAAATTTAATTCTCTTTCCAAATAAAATAATGATGGGCTCTATTAAATGGTAACCATAGGTTTCAATATTAGAATGGCTTTTACCATGTATTGATTTAATTCCTTTTAAAAATTTTTTGTTAAATTTTAAAATTTGATAATTATATCTCATTGCACTTCCAGACATAAATAAACTTGATTTTGCTAATTTTTTAAATTCATTAAATTGTTTAAAATCTGAAACTAGTAATTTATCAATAAAAACAGGAATTTTTTTCTTTAAGAAAGGTTTTGCAAAAAATAAATGCTTGTCAACATCGTCTCTAGCAATAATCACACCATCCACTTTACCAATTAAATCCTCAAAATTTTTTACAATAAAAGGAATTTTTGATGATTTTGCAATTTTCTTTGAGATATTTAAATCTTGTGTCCAGATATGAGTCACTTGTGCTTTTTTAATTTGATTTTTTTTTTGACAATACTTTGGAAGGTATTCTTTGATAAGTTTGAATTCACAATATTTATCTAAATATCTTTTATTGAAACCGTTAAATATTGCTGAATAAGAATACGGGTGACCATTACCTGGTGTAAAGCCAATGATACCAAGCTTTATCATTATACTAGTTTATTTTTTTTTAGAATGTTTTTTATCTCATGAATTGATAAAAATTTATTTTTATCACTGATAAAATTAAATTTTGAGTTTACTTTTTTACAAGATTTTAAATTTCTTAAAATTTTTTTTTGAATTGTTTTGTCATTCGGAAGTATTACGAAATACTTATTTAAAGAAAAAGTACATGCTGCCTCACTATTATTTATAAGTTCTTCGTTAACTTTCTCACCTTCTCTTAAGCCAGTAATCTTAATTTTACAATTAGGTGAAATTGCTTTTGCCAAATCAAGAATCTTATAACTTGGAATTTTTGGAACTAAAATTTCTCCTCCAATTAAATTTTTAAAAGCCCATTCCACCATCTCCACACTCTCATTAAGTGTAATATTAAATCTCGTCATTTTTGGATCTGTAATTGTCATTTCATTATTTATTTTTTGTCTCAAAAAAATTGGAATTACAGAACCTCTGCTTCCCATCACATTTCCATATCTAACTATTGAAAAACTAGTTTTTTGATTACCCACAATATTATTTGCTGCAATAAATTGCTTATCAGCACATAATTTCGTAGCACCATAAAGATTGATTGGTGAACTAGCTTTGTCTGATGATAATGCAATTATTTTTTTAACTTTATTTACAATACATGAATCAATTAAATTTTGTGATCCTATGATATTTGTTTTTACAAATTCGAAGGGATTGTACTCTGCTATAGGAACATGCTTTAGAGCAGCAGCGTGTATCACATAATCAACGTTTTTTAAGGCAAAAACAAGTCTTTGATAATCTCTAATGTCTCCCAAAAAATATCTTATGTAAGGGTATTTTTTAATATTATAGATTTTAGACATCTCATGTTGTTTGAGTTCGTCTCTGCTAAAAATTATCAATCTCTTAATTCTTTTATATTTTTTTGTTAAATAAGAGACAGCTGCATTTCCAAAACTACCTGTGCCACCTGTAATTAAAATTGATTTATTATTAAACATTTCTTAACAATTTGAGTTTTTTGTTACTAATAGTGTAAACTTTATCATAAAATTTTAAAGTGTGTAATTTATGTGTAGAAATAATTATAGTTTTTTTCCTTTTAAAAGAGCTTAAAACATTATGAAAAGATTTTTCTAGCTTTACGTCTAAAGAACTTGTTGGTTCATCAAAAATTAGTAATTTTGGATTGTTATATAAGGCTCTGGCTATACCAAGTCTTTGTGCTTGACCTCCAGATAAATTATTTCCATTTTCTTGAACCACAAAGTTTGGGCCTTTCTTAATATTGAATATCAATTTTTTTAATTGAGACAAGTTTATAGAATTTAAGAGCTTTTTATTGTCAACCTCACCTATTTTTGTACCAAAGGCAATATTAAATTTAATAAGATCATTCAAAATATATGGTTTCTGAGGGACAAACCCAACTTGCGAATGCCAAAATTCTTTTACTTGATCTATTTTATCTCCGTAAATAAGAACCTTTCCACTTGATGGCTGAACTAGTCCTAAAATTAAATCAAAAAGAGTACTTTTCCCAGTTCCAGAAGGTCCAATTATAGCTATTGTTTCACCAAACTTGATTTTTAAATCTATATTTTTTAAAATTGTTTTTCCATTAGAGTAATCAAAGGAAACATTTTTTAATTCAATCATATTTTTACTATTTTTTCTTAATTTGTTTTCTAAGTTTGTGTGATTAACAATTTTATTCTTTAAATTGAATTGTTCTCTCAAGTTTTTAATTACTGGTGATGAATACCTCATAGTTTGAAGAGCCAGTAATATTCTATTTATCGATGGTAAAATTTTAAAAGAAGCTGCCGCAAAAAGAGCCATTAAAAGTAAAAGCTCATCCAAGCTATCTTTATTCAAAACCGTAATATAAACTAGAATAACGACCGCAATCAAAAAAACTGTTTCAAGTAAAATTCGTGGTGACTGCTGCAAAACTGTCTGCAAGCCCGCTGCTCTTGAAATATTTTCATTAAACATCTTATATTTATCGAAAAAAAAATCTTTTTTTTTATAAATAATTACTTCTCTTAGTGCACCGATGATTTCTAAAATTGTTTTTGATTTTGATTCTTCGCTTTTTTGTCGTATTTTACCTAATTCCATATTTTTTTTTCTTGCGAAAAAATAAAAAATAAAAGCTGAGCTAAAAAAAATTAAAAAAACTATTAAGGTTAATTTTGTATTATAAATTAAAAGTCCTGTAAAAATTAATGTTAATAATACAATCTCTATAAATAAAGTTACACTTGATGAAATAAGTCTTTGAAGAAAGGCTGCCTCTGAAGTTAAATTTCTTAAAATTTTTGGTGAGCTTATTTTCTTTAATTCTAAAAATGGCAATTTAAGATAAATTGAAAGTAGATTGTTTGAGATTTCTTTTTGAATAGAAAAAAAGAAAATATTTGTAATATAAGTGTATAAAATTATGTACGCATTTTTCAAAAAATAAAAAAAAGTTACAAAAATTAAAAGTATTATTATTTGTACATTCCAATCTGAATTAATAAAAAAATCTGGTACAAATTTAGATAATATAGGATTATAAAAAAAAGTTGGGTTTGATATTAAACTTAAAATTGGGATTATAAGTGAAATCCCTATTACCTCTAATATAGCAGTAAGAATTCCTAAAAAGTAAATAATCTTTATTTTTCGCCTTTTCTCTTTTGATATAAAATTATTGTATTTTTCAACAAATATCATTTTTGAAGATTAAAAAATTTTTTTGTTAATGAAATAATGGTATCTTGGTATTTTTCAATTCCTAACCAAATAGGAAATCTTACTAATCTTTCAAAGCCAGATTTAGTATTTTTACAATTATTTTGAAATTTATTTAATTTTTTTCCCATAGGAGAGCTGTCTAAAGGAACGTAATGAAATAAACAAGTTACACCTCTTTCCTTCATAAAAGAAATAAATCTATCTCTAGTTTTTTTACTTTTTAATAAAACAAAATAAATATGTGCATTATTTTTTCCTTTTAAATTTATTTTTTGTCTTAGCAAGTGTCCTTTACTCTCCAAAACTTGAAAGTTGTCATTATATTTTTTCCATATTTTTTTTCTTCTAAAATTAATATATTTTAACTTTTGTAATTGAGCATATAAAATTGATGAATTTAATTCGCTTAAAACATAAGATGAGCCTACACTAACCCACGTGTATTTTTTTTTTAATTTATTATTAAACTCTTCTCTATTTGTCCCTTTATTAATTATATAAGAAGCTTGTTTAATATACTGCTTGTCATTTATAATTAACGCCCCACCTTCTCCTGAAGTAATATTTTTTGATTCATGAAAGCTCAACGCAGAAAATTTTGAAAAGGTGCCAAGAAATTTGTTGTTATACTTTGCCCCTAAAGCTTGTGCAGCATCCTCGATTATTGGAATCGAATATTTTTTTTCTAATTTTCTAAAATTATCCATATCACATGGGCTTCCAGCATAATGGACTAAAACTATTGCTTTTGTTTTTTTTGTTATTAATTTTTCAACTTTTTTTGGATCGATATTCATATCATTAAGATTAACATCGGCAAATTTCAATTTTGCTCCTCTAAGCAAAAATGCATTTGCAGTTGAAACAAAAGTATAAGATGGCAATATAACTTCATCACCATTTTTAATTTTCAAAAGGTGCGCAATAATTTCTAATGCAGAAGTGCACGAGTTAACAATAAAGACTTTCTTTGCATTAAGTTTTTTTTCTAAAAAAATTTCACATTTTTTGCTGTAAACTTTTTTTGAAGATTGATTAAGATTATTTAGAGAAATGTTTAAATATTTTTTCTCTTTATTTGATATAAAAGGCTTATGAAATGGAATATTTTTCATATTAAGAGTTACTTATATACCCAGTATTTATAAAGATAAAACATTAATAATCCCAATATCAAAATTATGATAAATTGTGAATAAAACGGACTCAATTTATATATATCAACAGATAAAAATAAAAAAAATAAATTTAAAATATAAATTAATAGGTGTGAAAAAAAATATTTTACTACGGTAACTTTTGAGTGATCTCTCTTGTGAAAAATTTTTTTTTTATAAATAAAAAAATTAATTACTAAAAACGATATATAAACTAATGATAAAGCAACACTATATGAAATTTCCAAATAGACGAGTAAACAAAAAATTAAATAAGAGATTATATTTAAGCCAATTCCAACGATGCCAAAAAGAAATAACTGGGATATGAAAGATCTAAATACGTTTAACACTTTTTACAGCTTCTTGAGATATATAATTTGAATTTGCCATTATTGTCAGAGCTATAGGATATGCAGGTAAATAAGGCAATATTGAGCCATCTATAAAATGTGTATTTTTATCACCATTAACTAAACCTAAATGATTTGTATTATTAAACTTATCTATCTTATCACTCATTGGCAAAGATCCTCCAGAATGTTGGGAGTCGGTTATCCGTGAAAGAAATTTTAAAGGTAAATAATTCATTTTAGAGAAAATTTCAGAGTATTTATTAAGGACTTCATTAAATATTTTTTTATTGAGAGAATTTTTGTGTTCCACTTCTAGAATTTCTTTTCCATTATAGTTTTTTAATTCAAGAGAATAATGGTCAGATTCCTCTGAGCTTAAATTTCCATGGCAAAGTAAAAAAGAGTTAAATGCAAATTTGGCAACTAATTTTAGAGGTAAAATACCTAGTGAAATTTTTTTAAGAACCAGCTCGTTAGGTGAAGAAATTTGACTATGAAAATATTTTCCATTCTTTTGAAATTCTACAAATAATCCAGCAAGAGTGTTTGAATTCAGCCAGTTTGATTTATCTTTTTTTTTTAAAAAAATAGGTAACACAAAACCGTTTTTCGTGCGAAGATTTATTTTTTTATTAAAGATTTTTTTTGAGGACATAAAAATCTTTGTTGAAGGCAGTGCCCCAGCTCCGATTAACAATTTTTTTGTTTTGATTGTTTGAATTTTGCCGTTTTTATCAAGAAATTTTACTATTACATAATCATTATTATCTTCATAGGTTAACATTTTTGCTTTTTTTACAAATTCTACTTTTTTTGAGTCAATTAATTTGTTCCAGTCACTTTCAGGTTTATAGATATAATCATAAACACAACCACTCATGCAATTTCCACAATACTTACAGCCATGTTTATTTCTTGAATCGCACAGAAATCTTCCATTTCCATAAATAACCTCTTCTGTATTGAATTCTTTACTTAAATTATTTTTAAGATTTTCTAAATTTTTATTTAATTTAATTGATGATTCTGGATTTTTTAATATAGGAAAGGCATGAGAAAGCTGATCATCTACAGCACTATATGGAAGATCATTCAAAACTTCCTCATAACTTTTATACATTTTATCAACTGCAATGGGGTAATTCTTTAGGTTATTTTTATCTAAAGGTAGTATTGCTGACCCCCATCCGTTAGCTAATCCACCAAATGCATAACTAAATGCTGGTTTTATTTTACTTCTATAATCTATCTCTTTATCAAAAGAACTTGTTCCGTAGAAAAAATCAGATCCCATAAATAATTTTTTTGGTATTTTATGTTTTATAGTTGGATTATAATTTAGACGTTCAATATCCTTATGGTGCCAATTTAAAGGGTAAGTGTTTTTAAGTTTATTCTTTAATTCTAACTTTTTTTTCTCTAATTCGTTGCTTACATCAAGAATTAATGGTTTGAAACCAGATTTAATAATTTTTTTTGCTGCTGATATTGATGCTAGTCCTGACCCAATTATAATAAAATCATGCATTTTTCAAAACTCCAATAATTCTATTTATCTCTAAGTCTTTAAGTCTGTGGTAAGAAGGTATGAACAATGAGTTATTATAGATAAGCTCTGCATTAGGCACTTTAATTTTAAATTTTTTTTTCTTAATGTTTGAGTAAAGAATTATACTCGGTGTTGCGGTATCAATTTTATTTTTTTCAAAGAGGTTTAAAATAGTCTTTTTTTTATTTGAGAAGCAAATTAATTGCCAATAAACATTTTGATTATTTGTCACAATATTAAAAAAATTTTTTTTATTAATTGAATTAATGATTTTTTTACAGTTTTTTATTCTCTGCCTGTCTTCTTTGTCAATTTCTTTAATCTTTTTTTTTGCATAATTTGCTTGTATCGAAGTGAATCTTGTAAACCAAATTTTTGGTAAAGAGTCTGTTTTTAATATCAAACTTCTTGCTCCTAAATATGTTTTACCAAAGTCTGGAATTATAAATTTAATTATCTTTATCAAGTTATATGTAATTAAAGAAAAAATAATTTTCCGAGTTAAAATATTTCTTAAAGTACTTAACAGGATTTTTTTGACTAAAAAAAAACGATCAAATCTACTATATGATTTTTGTTCTTTTTTTAGCTTATCAAATTCACTAACCTTATTAGTAAAAACAAAGCCTCCTCCATATGTATCAAGAGTTTTTGTTGCAGAACCACTGTAAATTCCGAAATCGCCAAAATTACCCACCTTTTTTTTATTAAATTTGCCATTTAAACATTGAGAAAAATCCTCAATGATTAATACTTTTTTTCCTAATATCTTTTTAATTTTATTTATATTTGGGACTATTCCATATAGGTAAGTAAGTAATATTGCTTTGGTTTTTGAATTAATTTTTTTTTTTAAAATTTTTAAATCAAACGAAAGTGTTTTTGGATCAATATCAACTATCACAGGTTTTAATTTTAAATTGAGCACCACTTCTAGCATTGGTTTTATTTGAATGGGCGGTAGAATAACTTCATCACCTTCCTTTAAGTGTTGTAGCTTTAAGATAGAATAAAAAGCAGTCCTTGCAAAAGGAAACGCAACACAATATTTGCTTGTATTATAATTAGCAAAAACTTTTTCAAAACTTTCAACTTCGTTAGTATCTTCTAAACTAAAAAAAATAGATTTAAAAAGATTTAAAAATTCATCAGAAAGATTTCTGTATATTATTCCTCTTGGTATAACACTTGTCATTTGAATTTCATTAAGTAAATATCACTCAAAAGCAAAACATTTTTTTTTTTAATTATTTTCAAGTACTTTGTTAATATAAATAGTTCTTTTTTGTAGGTTAAAATAGTATTTTTATGTGCATTAAATTTAAATAATAAAAATTTACCTATTTTATTTAACAGTGATCTTTTGCTTATTCCAATAATTAAAAGAGTTTTTGGATTTTTTTTTTTAATTTCTTTAATAATTGTCTCTAATTTTTTTTCAGAGAATTGATAAAATACTTGATTGCTCACAAAAATCTCAAATTTTATATTTTTCCAATTTTTAATTTCTGAAAATTTCCTATTTTTATCATAATTTACTATATTGGATTTTGACTTTAATTTTTTCTTTAAAACACCTAAGCCACAACCAAAATCAAGAATAATTTTATTGGTTTTTTTTAAATTACCAATTTTTATAATTGTGTCTATGGCTCTATTGAAATATATTCCAGAAAGTCCTTTATAATAACCTTCGATCATTTTTTAAAAATACAAATAAAATTTGGCGAAATATGGAATAAGTTTTTTTTATTAACAAAGAAAATATCAAGGTATTTCATCCAAAAAAATAATCCTAAAAAAATAAAATAAAAAGATATTTTTAACTTCGGAATCGATAATGACAATAAAGATGATAAAAAATCAGTCAAGATTAACACTATCAATGTAAAAGGTCCTGTTATGTTAGTTAAATTCAATTCCTGAAAATTTCTAAAAAGATTTTTTATTCCAGTATGAGTAAAACGTGAATAATCTTGAGGAGAAGAATGGTATGGATATAAAAAAGGTATAGAATGAACTGTAATCCCTCCACTTTTAATACATCTTTGAATTTCTTTAACAAAAACACTAGGGGATTTAATATGTTCAATAAAACTCCTACTAACAATGCAATCTATTACTTCATCTTTGAATGGTAAATTCAAAGCATCGGCGACAATATCCACGTTATCATGAGGATAAAAATCTATATTGATAAAATTTTGATCTAGTATTTGATTTCCTGAACCGACATTTAAAATTATCTTATTCTCAAATGAAATATATTCACTTACTTTTTTTTTAAAGTCAAAAGGGTACGTTGGACCAAATATTTTTAAAATATTATAGTAGTATTTCTTAAATATTTTTTTTAAAAAATTTTTTGAAATATTGCTATCATCTCCCTCATCAAAATTATTTATAAAGTAAATTTTTCCATTTTTTATCAAGTATTTATTTTTGTCTTTTGCACTTTCAAGAAAATTATCTTTTAATATAAGAGAACTTTTATCTTTTGGGCAAATTAGTAAATCAACAATTTTTTCTATTTTGTCTGTCATTTCCAATCTCGCAATGAAATATTAAATTTTTTACTTAATTCAGAATTTGGCTTTTTGTATATTTTATTAAGTTTTTGAATTAATTTATAATGTTTATAATCATTGTACTCATTTAATTTTTTTTTAGTAATATTGCTTTTTTTTAATCTATATTTAACTTTAAGTTTTTTAAAAATTTTATTTATTTCACTAATATCAGAAACAATTTTTTCTGATATTAAGACTATTAAATTTTTACCAAATATTTTTTTCCAGTGCTTAAGATATGAATAATATTTTCCGCGTTCAATATATCTAAAAGGAGAAACAGAGGTTTTATATTTTTTTTTAATTACTTTTTTCTCAAAAGCTTCATTGATATTCCTTTTTTCCAGTTTATTTTTTTTTGAAAAGTAATAATTAGATATAGCTCTCATACTTGGATTTCTTAAGATGCATATAATTAGGGAAGATGGAAATTTTTTTTTAATAACCTTTGCACATTTTATATTTTCATAATATGAAGTAGACTTTTCACCTAACCACGAAACTTCATTTGGTATTTTTGGATAATAGTCATTTAAATAATTTTTGTAAGAAAATTTTTTTTTTAAAAATATTTTTGGTTCACCATTAGGATTAGTATTCATCTTTATCTCTGGAGCTTTATTTAATTGTTTCTTTAAAAAAGTTGTTGCTGATCTTTGGGCACCAATTATAAAAAAATGTTTATATCTCCCGGTTGGTTTCATCAGTAATAAAAAATTTTTCGTTTATATTTGATGGTCTTATAAATTTAATAAGATATTGTCCAATCATACCTAAAATTAAAAAAATTAATCCATTAAATATTGAAATTAGCACTATTATAGATGTCCATCCTGGAACTGATACTATTGAAAACAATTTTAAAAAAAGAAAAAAAACTCCAATAAAAAATGAGAGGGCTGAGAATAGAAATCCTGTTGTGATTATTATATTCAATGGCATCATACTAAAACCAAATACAATGTTAAAAACTAAGGAAATAATTTTTTTAAAATTATAATTACTCTTGCCAAAAAATCTCTCGTCATGATTAACCATAACGTTTGTCGCCTTTCTGCTAAGTGTAAGTAATAAACCTGGTATATAAGGATAGGAATAAGTAATACTCAAAAATCTATCAATTATATCCTTATTAATAATTCTGAAATTCGATAAAGAAATTTTTTTATTATTATAAAATATTTTTCTAACAATTTTGTTAATGAATTTACTTCCTATTCTTCTAATTAAGCTGTGTTTTTTTTCCTTATACTCTCCTATAACAAGATCATATCCATCTTTGGTTTTTTCGATTAATTTGCTGATCTCTTTAGGATCGTTTTGTAAATCATCATCCATAGTTATTATCCAATTACCTCTCGCTTTCATAAAACCACATTTCATCGCGATATGCTGCCCATAATTCTTTAAAAGATTAATAGATTTAATTTTCTTGTTAATTTTTGAAATTTCTTTTATTTTTTCCCATGACTTATCGTCACTTCCATCATTTACTAAAATAATTTCATAATCAAGATTTGAGGAATCAAAGAATTCAACAGTTTTATCTGTAACAAGATTAATTGAGTTAGCTGAGTTAAAAACAGGAATTACAACCGAATACATGATAAATAAATACCACAATATTTATATATATTGCTATTATTAAATTTTTAAAAAATCTTATTCAGCCAGGTTTCTGGTGTTTTTTCAGATTTAATTTCTATATCGTAATTATATTCGAATTTTTTAGGACCTTTATCCTTAATAAACTCTATTACTCTTTCTACAGAAGTTTCTATATCTAATTCATCTTTAAAGTTTAAAATTTTCTTAGCTTTCATCGATGAACAATGAGCATACTTTACCTCGTTAGGCCTATCTGGAACATAAATTGGTTCCTCATTGTATTTGAGTTTATTAGAGATAATTTTAAAAAGTTCATTAATTGTTACATAATTACCCTCTGGCCCTATATTTACGATTTCTGATTTAATATTTTTTTCAAACATGAGTTTATCTAAGCAGAATATACAATCATCAATATCTGAAAAGCTTCTTTTTTGCTCGCCATCACCATAAATTATTGGTCTACGATTTTGAAGTATAAGATTTATCATAATTGAAACTACATTTCTAAATGGATCGTCATACTTTTGTTTAGGACCAATAATATTGTGTGGAACTGCAATATTATATTCAACACCGTGTGTTTCGCACAGTATCTTTAAAATACGTTCTGATGCAAGCTTTGCAACGCCGTAAGGATCAACTGGATTGGGCGAGTCCTCTTCTTTAAAAGGAGCTTTAATATTTCCATACCTCGCCATTGAAGAACAATGGACTATTCTTTTTACCTTATTTTTAATAGCAGCAGTAAAAACTGATACCGATCCTGATAAAATATTTTTTGTTATCAAATGAGGTGAAAAACTTGAAAGACCCTCGTGAGCGTATGCCGCTGCATGACAGATAACGTCAACATTTTTGGTGATCTGCTCCATCTTCTCAAGATTTTCACAGTCACACTCAAAAAAATTTACTTCTTTTGAAATATTTTCTAAAGACCCGCCAATTAAAGTATCATTTCCAGAAACTTTGTAACCTTTCTTCAAGTAATAATCTGCAAGATTAGAGCCTAAAAAACCTGCAACACCCGTTATAAAAACATGCATAAGAATTTAATAATTATAAAATCAATATATCTAAAAATTTTTTTCAGTGCATAAATCAAGCCAATTGAGCTATTAGTACTGGTCAGCTGCACGCATTACTGCGCTT
>MDTD01173742.1_pt1 | contig 12662 bp, 20 predicted proteins | sample 811221 | NCBI WGS metagenome assembly MDTD01 (sample SAMN05326646, study PRJNA326480) | marine metagenome | isolation source: seawater | place: Pacific Ocean: South West | collected 2011 | reverse complement strand
TGTATATAGTTTATTATTACTTATCTTTTAACGTTTTTTTATACAAAAGTATCAATGCTATGACCCCAACTATAAAAAATAGATATGGAAAAATCCAAAGTATATAGCTTTTTCCTTGTATAGGTGGATTGTAAAGTATCCAATCTCCATATTTATCAGCCATGAATTTATAAATCTCTTTTTCTTGCATTCCATTTTCAATTTTTTCATCAACTACACTTTTAATTGTTTGAGCAAAATCTGAGTTTGAATCAGATATACTTTGACCTTGGCACACTAAACACCTTAGATTTTTATAAATTTTATTTTTAATATTTTCTTCAGTAAACAAGCTTACTGAAAATATATTTATAAATATAAAAATAAAAATAATTTTTTTTATTAATTTCATTTATTTTCAATTATTTGTAAAATTTCTTTAACATCATCATTATTTAATTGACCAATATACTTTTTCAGTACTACTAGATTTTTATCTACCAATATACTTTCGGGGATACCATATACGCCGAAGAACACTGAACTTTTTCCATCTTCATCTTTAGCTATTAAATAATATGGATTTCCTAATTGATTAATAAACTTATTCGCACTTGTAGATTTGTCCTTGAAATTAATACCTAAAATTTTTAACTTTTCACTTTTACTTAGTTTCATTAAAAATTTATGTTCTTTTTTGCATGGAGCGCACCATGATGCCCAAAAGTTTATCAAACTGAAATTATTTTTTTTTAACTCATTAATATCGAAAGAACCTTTGTCATTTAATAAACTTAAAGTAACTTCAGAAATAGGTTTTCCAATTAAGTCTTTGGTATCATAATTTTTTTTTGTTTTTAATCCTTGTGAAAAAACTAAAATTACAAAAAGTGAAAATGATGTTACCAAAATTATAATTTTTTTCTTCATTAATTTTTTTTACCTAAAACTCTTAAAAAACCTCCGAAAGCAATTAAAATTGTTGATAGCCAAATTAAGTTCATTAATGGCTTTTTTTGAAACTTTATATTATAAAAATCACTTTTAGATATGTTGCTCATTGTGACATAAGTATCTAAAAAAATTCTTGATCTAATTGATGCCTCGTAAGTAATTGTCTCGGGTTGGCTGTAAATTCTTATTTCAGGTTTTAATTTTTCTTTTTTTTTATTTTTTTTATTCAAAATGACTACATTTCCAACCATTTTTATATAATTCTTGTCATTCAAAATTTTCACATTCTGAAGTGATAATTCATAATTATTAAAGCTCTTTTTTTCACCAACCTTAATATTAAAATTTTTTTCTACGGATAAAATACTATTTAAAGAAATAAAAAAAATTAAAAAACCAAATCCTAAATGTGAAAAAAAAGTTGAAAAATTTATAAAATTTTTTTCAGAAGATTTATTTTTATATGAAACTATCATATCAAAGATACTTTGAAATATTAAATAAATAGAAAAAATTATTATTAGAATTAATACAAAATTCTTTTGCTTAATTAAATATAAAAGTGTTACAGAAAATAATACTGACAAAGTTATAATCGGTAAAATATTTTTCAATCTTGGTTTTCTTGCTGAAATCCAGCTTGATTTAGGTCCATAAGCCATTAAAAATAAAAGTGGAATTAAAAATGGTGCTAACACGGTATTATAATACGGTGGTCCGATAGATATTTTTTGATCAGTTAGAACTTCAAGAAATATTGGATAAAGAGTTCCAATAAGAACTGTAATAAGAAAAAAACTCATAAACCAATTATTTGTTATAATAAAAAATTCTTTACTAAATAGATTAAAATTTTGCCTTTGAGTGGGTGCAAATTTATAAAAAATAAAAATAGATGAAAAAATCATTAAAGACAGGAATATTAAAATATATAACCCTCTTGTTGGATCGTTTGCAAATGTATGAACAGAGTTTAATATTCCTGATCTCACTAAAAATGTTCCAGTTACACTCATTGTAAATGTTAGAATGCCTAAAATAATTACCCAAATATATATTCCTTCCCTTCTTTCAAGGACCAATACGGAGTGGAAAAGAGCTGTCATTAAGAACCAGGGTATTAAAGATGAATTCTCAACTGGGTCCCAGAACCAATATCCTCCCCAACCAAGTTCGTAGTATGCCCATATAGAGCCAACTAATATCCCTAAAGTTTGAAACAACCATGAAATAAGTACCCACGATTTAATAGATAGTGCAAAATTTTTTCCAGCAAATCTGGTCATTAATGATGATAATGCTGCTGAAAAATAAATTGAGGATCCAACGAAACCTAAATATAGCAGTGGAGGATGTATAGCTAATGCTGGATCCTGAAGTATTGGATTTAGACCTAAACCTTCATTTGGTATTGGAAAAATTTTACTAAATGGATTCGATGTAGCCAATAAAAAAACTAGGAAACCAAGAATTAATATATTTTGAAAAAAAATAGTTAATAGTAAAAAATTTTTACTAGAATTTCTATTTTTAAGAAAGAATAAAAATGAAAATATAACCATTACATTTATCCATAATAATAAACTTCCTTCATGGTTCCCCCAAACTCCAGAGAATTTATATATTAAAGGCTTTTCTGTATGCGAATTTTCATAAACATTAACTAACGAAAAATCAGATATAATGTAAGCTACAATTAAAACAACAAAACTTAAATTTGTTGATGTTATTTGAAAGTAGGATAAATTTTTAATTGTATTTGATGGAATAATATTTTTATTTTTTACCTCTTTAAATGAGTAAATCATTAAAGAGGCACTAGATATGATTGAAAAAAATATAAATAGATGACCTAATTCACTTAACATTTTTAATTTTTTGGTGGCATATATGTTTCATCATGTTTCGCCAAAATCCTTTTAGCAACGAAAAATTTTTTATCTTTCAAGATACCTTCTGCAACAACTCCCTTGCCCTCTGCGAATAAATTCGGGACTGTTCCATTATAGCTAACGATAATTTCATTTTTAAGGTCTGTTACAATAAATTTAATTTCATTTTTATTCACAATAATAGAGTCTTTTTTAACCATACCACCAATTCTAATTTCTTTTTTAAAACTTATGTTTTCTTTTTGACTAATTTCGGTTGGTGATAAAAAATATAGAACATTATCTTCTAAGACTTTTATTGATATTAAAATACCTAGTATCAATATTGCCGAGAACGAAAAAAAAATTATTGATCTATTTTTTGTCTTTTTATTAAGCATTATTTTAATGCTTTATTTTATTTTTGACTGTGAAGAAAGAATCTCTTTAGTGATTTTTCTTGTTCTTAAATTATCGACTTGTTCTGTTGAAAGCTTCTCTACCTCACTTTTAAAATCCTTTTCAAGTTTCTTCAGAGATTTTTTTGTTTTTAAAAATAAGAAAAGGCAGGCTAAAAACGTAAAAATAAATGCCGCCCAAACATAAACCCCGTGTCCATCCATTAAAAAAATGTTTAAATTCATAATCGTTTAATACCTTTAATTTTCATTCTAATTATTTCTGTCCTATATTTCATTAGAAAAATTAACGCACAATAGGCTAAAAATGCAAGTAACATTAATGATAATGGCAATAACATTGACTTATGTATAGAAGTTTTACCTAAAACTTTAATACTTGCAGGTTGATGTAGAGTAGACCAAAAATCTACAGAATATTTCACAATAAATAAGTTCACAATGCCAAAGACAGAAATTACAGCACAAATTTTTGATGAAATATTAGAGTCTTTAAAAAACTTATAGCTAAATATTAATAAAAAATAAAATAATAATAATACAAGCATTGAAGTCAGTCTTGCATCCCAAGCCCAGAAGGTGCCCCAAGTGGGCTCACCCCAAATTGATCCTGTGACTAATGAAATTAAACAAAACACAGTACCTATTGGTGCAAGACTCTTGAAAATTATTAATGCATTTTTAATTTTAAAAATAAAATTTAAAATTGTTAAAAACGCTATGGATGAAAAACAAATAAGCGCTATCCATGAAGACGGGACATGAACATACATAATTCGAACTGTATGGCCCTGAATGTAATCTTGAGGAGATAGAAATAATGAAAAAATTAAAGATATAATTAACAATGGAATAATTATTGTTTCTATAACTTTTGAAAGTTTATTGAAGAATACAAATAAGTTTGATGGATTAAAAAAATTAATCATAGATCCTATTATCTTATTTTTCCCTAATTTTGAATGAGATATTTTTTCAATACGCCTAATTGAAGATATGAGGGAGATAAGGAAGTATAGGATAATCCTCAATTAGGCTTAACATCCTAATTCATAGCTATAATTTGAGACATAGATTTGAATAAATTTTGTTAACTTTAAGGCGATTGAAATTTTTTTAATTTGATCTTTTATAATAAACAGATCCTCTTTTTTCTGAAAAAATCTCATTTATTAAAGGGTGCTTAATGGGTTTTTTAGAATGATCAACTATTAAATTTTGTTCAGATACGTATGCTTCATAAGTTACTTCCTGATTTTCAGCTAAAAGATGATAGAAGGGCTGATTTTTTTTTGGTCTTACTTCTTTAGGAATTGATTGATACCATTCTTCTGAATTGTTAAACTCAAAATCAACATCATAAATAACTCCTCTAAAATTAAAATGTTTGTGTTTTACAATATCACCTATTGAAAACTTTGCTGATTTTTCATTCATTTTTTGATGGTAATAAAATTAATTTCAAAAGCAACAAAAAAATTTTATTTAGAAATTATTTATGGTAAATTTAAATGTGAATAAATCAATAATTAAATTTATAACCGATTTTGGTCCTTTATTAATTTTTTTTACTGTCTATTATAATTATGATAAAAATTTAATAACAGCTATACCCCCATTAATTATATCAACTGTGATTGCCGTGTTAATTGTGTATAAAATGGAAAAAAAAATTCCTTATGTGCCTTTAATTGGTGCTGGGCTAGTCACGCTTTTTGGTGGTCTTACAATTTTTTTTAATAATCCAGTATTTCTTTATTTAAAACCAACTATAATAAATATTCTTTTTGCATTAATATTGTTGGGTGGAAAATTAATATATAAAAAAAATTTTCTAAAACTATTTTTTGAAAAATCAATCAAACTAGACGATATTGGTTGGAATAAACTATTGTTCAGATGGGTTTATTTTTTTATATTTTTAGCGATTTTGAATGAATTAGTCTGGAGAACACAAAGTGAGGAGATTTGGGTCAATTTCAAAGTCTGGGGGATATTACCAATTACTTTTATATTTACTTTTTTTCAAATACCTTTAATACAAAAACATAAAATACACAGTGAGTAATTTAAAATTAGTCATAAATAATAAAAGTATAAAAAAAGAGAATTTTTTTATAAAAAAAGAGTTGCAATCTATACTTAATTTATACGCCAAAAAAGTTTCTTTGGGTGATTGGAAAGATTATGGTCTTACAATTAACAGAAGAGAGATATCTTTTGATGTTTACCAAAGAGTATCGGAAAAACCTTTGTTTAGAATTTCAAAAAATCTTAATCCTAAAAATAAATCACATAAGTATTATATTTTTAACCAAAGAGGAGTTATTATAGAAAAATCTGAAAATATTGATGATTTAATTAAAAAGATTGAAAGGGGTAAGTTAAAATTAGTTAAATAACTTTACCTTCTTTGTCCAAAAAGTCTTAAGAGCATTATAAATAAATTTATAAAGTCTAGATAAAGTGTTAAAGCTCCCATAACAGCTTTTTTCCCCATTGTTTCGCTATCATCACTAGCAAAATACATGTTTTTAATTTTTTGTGTATCATATGCAGTTAGTCCAACAAAAATTAAAACACCAATAATTGAAATTACAAAATACATCATGCTTGATTTTAAAAAAATGTTTACAATAGAAGCTATAATTATTCCGATTAATCCCATCATTAAAAAGGAACCAAGTTTTGTTAAATCTCTCTTAGTTGTATAGCCATAAATACTCATAGCCCCAAAAGTACCTGAAGTTATAAAAAAAACTCTTGTTATACTTTGCCCAGTATAAACTAAAAATATTGACGCCAAAGATGCGCCCATTAAAGCAGCAAAAACCCAAAAAGTAGTTTGTGCTTTAGCTGCACTCATCTTTCTTATTCCAAAACTCATGTATAAAACTATACCTAATGGAGCAAGCATTACTACCCACATCAAGGGTGAAGCAAATAAAGCTTGTCCTATCCCTGTTAAACCTGTGATACCTGTTGAAGAGACTTGAATGTCATAACCACCCGACAGTTTAAACAATAGCAAAGACACTATTCCGGTTAAAAAAACTCCAGAACCCATGTAGTTATAAACTTTTAACATGTAATTTCTTAAACCTTGGTCGACTATCTGAGCGTCACTAACAGACGATTTTATTGTAGTATTTTGTTTGTTAAATTCCATTATTAAAATATATTCATTTTTTTTATATTTTCAATGGGTGATATATCGCCTAGAAATAATATAATTGTATGAAATTTAAGAATTTGGGTAATACGGATATAAAAGTCAGCCTTATTTGTCTAGGAACTATGACTTATGGCGAACAAAATACTCAAGATGAGGGGTTTCGACAAATGGACTATGCTTTGGATCAAGGGGTAAATTTTTTTGACACAGCAGAGCTTTACGCAATTCCACCTAAAGAAAAAACCTACGGAAAAACAGAAGAGATTATTGGTAATTGGTTTAAAATTAGAAAAAACAGAAGCAGAGTTATATTGGCCACTAAAATAGCTGGGCCAGGACTGAAATGGATAAGAGGAGGTGGCGCTCAATACTCTGCTAATAGTATTGAAGAAGCAACAAATAATAGCTTAAGAAGATTAAAAACAGACTACATTGATTTGTATCAACTTCATTGGCCGGAAAGAAATACAAATTTCTTCGGCGATTTAAATTATGAGCATAATAAAAATGAAAAAAGTTGGAATAATTTTATTGATATTTTGAAAGTGCTTAAAAAATTAATTGATCAAGGAAAGATAAGATATATTGGATTGTCAAATGAAACCCCATGGGGTTTTTCAAAATTTTTAGAAATTTCAGAAAAAGAAAAATTGCCTAGAGTTGTTTCAGTTCAAAATCCTTATAGTCTTGTGAATAGATCTTATGAGATTGGAATGTCAGAAATTTCGATAAGAGAAAAAGCTGGTTTGTTGGCTTACTCTCCACTGGCAGCAGGTTACTTAACAGGTAAATATAGAAATAATCAGATACCAAAAAACTCAAGAATGGATTTATTTTTTGATAATTATCCAAGATATCATAACGATAGAACTTACAAAGCAGTGGATAAATATTATAACGTTGCCCAAAAATACAAGATTTCATTAACGCAACTATCACAAGCTTTCGTAAATTCAAGAGATTTTGTAACGAGTAATATTATTGGAGCAACTACTATGGAACAGCTAAAAGAAAATATACAAAGTATTGACATGTCTTTAAATCGAGAAATTTTAGACGAAATAAACTTAATACACGAAAACATTCCAAATCCAGCACCTTAATACTAAGAACTATTGAAAAGAGAATAAATATGTATAAATTGCTTTTATTAATCAAAAATAAATAAAATGATAAAAAAAATATTAATAGCAGTTATTTTTTTCATGAGCCTTTTACCAACGATTACTTTGGCTAATGAACCAAAAAGTTTAGGTAAATATAAAAATTGGCAAGCTTATACTTTTAATGATGGTAAAGGTAAAGTTTGCTTTGCCCAAACAAAACCAACTGAAAGATCTCCAAAGAAATTAGAAATTAATAATGCAAGATTATTTGTAACTTTTAGAAAAGAAGAAAAAATTAAGAATGAAATTAGTGTAACAGGTGGGCTTACATATAAAGCTGCTTCGGTTATTGCAAAGTCTGGTAAAAATGAGTTTGCATTTAACTTAACAAAAGGCAAATTTGCTTGGATACAAGATCAAGAAGAAGAATTTAATTTAATTAAAATAATGAAAAAAGCAACAAAGTTATCAATCTCTGCCACCACAACAAATGGAGTTAAAACTAAAGAAATGTACTCTATGATGGGATTTACGAAAGCATACAACACTGCAAAAAAAAGTTGTGCCTAAAAAAAAAAATAAAATTGTTTTAGCTTATTCAGGTGGGCTTGACACTTCAATTATTTTAAAATGGCTTCAAGAAAATTATAATTCTGAAGTTATTGCTTATACAGCAGATATTGGACAAGAAATGAATAAAAAAAAATTATTAAAAATGCAAAAAAATTGGGCGTCAAAAACATAGTAATTGAAAATTTAAAAAATACTTTTGTTAAAGAGTATGTTTACCCCATGATAAGAGGACATGCTTTATACGAAGGTACTTATTTGCTAGGAACATCAATTGCAAGACCATTGATAGCAAAAAGACAAATTTCAATAGCCAAAAAATTTAATGCTTTCGCTGTATCGCATGGTGCAACAGGAAAGGGTAATGACCAAGTTAGATTTGAGTTAGGTTATTATTATTTTGGACCCAAAATTAAAGTTATTGCGCCATGGAGAATTTGGAAATTAAAATCGAGAACAGATTTAATAAAGTATGCAAAAAAACATGGTATTCCAATACCGAAAGATAAAAAAGGAGCCCCACCGTTTTCTATTGATGACAATCTTTTTCATACATCAACCGAGGGAAAAATTTTAGAGGACCCAACCAAGCAAGCTCCTGAATATATTTTTCAAAGAACTGTTTCTCCTGAGAAAGCTCCTAATAAACCATCTTATCTAAAAATTGGGTTTAGAAAAGGGGATCCTGTTTCAATAAACAATAAAAGATTGCAGCCTGCAAAGCTTTTAAAAAAATTAAATTTTATTGCTGGCAAGAATGGTGTCGGAAGAGTAGATTTGGTTGAAAACAGATTTATTGGTATTAAATCGAGAGGGGTTTACGAAACTCCTGGAGGTACTCTTTTGATGACAGCACATAGAGCGATTGAGTCTGTTACTTTAGATAAGAAGACTATGCACTTAAAAGATGAGATAATGCCGAAATATGCAGAACTTATTTATAATGGTTTTTGGTTTTCAAAAAGTAGATACAGATTACAAAAAATTGTTGATCTAAAAAAAAACAAAGTTAATGGATTTGTAAAACTTAAAGTATATAAAGGAAATGTTACTATTCTATCAAGAGCCAGTAAAAGCAAAGCTTATTCGATAAAAAAAGTATCATTTGAAGAAAATAAATCTTTTAAAAAGTCGAAAGTTAAAAGATTTATAATGGGTGCGGCAAGAAAGCTTAGAACTTAAGGATAATTAGTATATATAAAAAATATTATGACTATGAATACTACAATAAGAAATATACAGCTTGTTGCTGTCATATTTATTCTCGTCGGAACAGTTTTAGCTTTTGGTTTCGAAGTGAACGAAATGTATAAAGCAAAAAAAGTTACACTAGCAGATTTACTTTTAATGTTTATTTATATTGAAGTAATTGGAATGATAGGTGTTTTCTGGGCCAGTAAAACAATTAGAATCACTTATCCGGTATTAATCGCTATTACAGCTTTAGCTAGATTAATTATTCTCCAAGATAAAGACAGCGCATCCATAAATCTGATTTATCAGGGTGGTGCTATACTTTTATTAGCTTTGTCAGTATTCTTCCTAACATTAAGATACAGTAAAAAACTTGGAATGGATAAGCAAAATCCTGGTGAGGAAGCGTAACGATAAATGAAACAGCTTGTTGCCATTATCGCATACTATATGTTTGGGTATCTTATATTTTGGACTGTTTTGCATGAAACAAATTTATTTCCAAAAATCTGGGTAGAGAAAAATTTTGGTATCGCAATTTATATTTGGTTATTCTTTTTTATTATTCCTTTAATGCTAATTGCATTAGGTAATGACTACATCAAAAATCGTATTTCTGATTTTAAATCGTTGAAACAAAGTACAAGATGGCCACTTTACTTATTACTCTTTGGTGTTTGGGATTTAATGATTGGTTTTGCATATCTATTGTTTTCTTACTTTGAGATTTCACAGACTACTATGATAATTGCAAACGCATTATTTATTACAGGAACTTATTTAACTTTCTTAAGCTTTTCAGTAGCAAAAAAATTACAACTTTCAAAAAGAGATTGAAATTATGTCAGGAAAAATTTTAATATTTGGTGCAACTGGAGCAGTTGGTAGTGCTTTAGCTAAAATATTATCTGATAAATCAGATGAAGTACACTTGATTGCAAAAAATGAGCAAGAAGCTTCAAAACTTTCCGAAGAAACTGGAAGCTCTTTCAGTCTTGCAGATGTCTCTGATCCAAATTTCATAGATAAAATCGACAAGGATGTTCAAAACTTTGATATTAAAGGTATTGCATATTGTGTTGGATCTATTGATCTAAAACCAATAAATTTAGTAACAAAAAAAGATTACCTAAAAAGTTTTGAACTTAATTTATTTCCAATTGTTGAAATTATAAAAAAATATAAAGAAAATTTAAAAAAGAATAAATCTTCAATAGTTTTATTTTCGACAGTAGCAGTTAAACAAGGCTTTCCGAATCATGGTATTATTTCTCCGGTTAAAGCATCTCTAGAAGGGCTAACTGTTTCATTGGCAGCTGAGTTGGCTCCGCATGTAAGAATAAATTGCATAGCCCCAAGTTTAAGTAATTCTAAAATGGCAGGAAGAATTCTTGGTAATACAAAAATTGCTGAGGGTATTGCTAAACAACACCCGTTAAAGAGAGTAGGAGAAGGTATAGATAGTGCTGCTCTAGCAAAGTTTTTACTCTCAAAAGAAAGTTCATGGATAACTGGCCAAATAATCGGTGTTGACGGAGGACGTTCAAACGTTGGTTAATTTATATCTAAAAAATTATTACAATTAAAAGAAAGATTTGAACAAAATTTATGATCACAGATATTGTGTGAAAAATTCTAAATTTTTTTTTATTTTTTTTATCTCTATACTTATTGATCAGCGGCATTAGAATAAATAGCGAAATAGCAAAAAGGGCACAAATAACATAAATTAGTGCTAAAATAAAATTCATTCCATGATAAATGTAAACAGGTATAGATATCAATAATAAAATTATTAAATTAATTGAATAGTAATAAGGGAATATTTTTCTTATAAAATTTCTATAACTTTTTTCATTTAGTGATTTAAAACCAACAGGTGTTACCACAAGTGAGAAAAACAACATGATTCCCAAAACAGCAGCTATTGAGGTAAAAACTAAATTAGCAATCATAAGTTTTAATGTTCATGTTGTTCTATTCCATGCTTTTCTAATAAGTCATGCATTCTTTCATGCTCTTTGTGAGTCAGGCTATAAAAAACTATTATTGTAACAAATGATCCAACGACTACACCCTGAGTGAATCTAAAAATTGTTTTTCTATTTCTTGTTTTAGTTTCTTCTGTCATTTTCATACCTTTTTTTTTAGCTTCATAGAATTTGTAACCAGCATATCCAATAAATAAAACACTTATAATCCATGATATTGGATGATTTACCACTGCAAGTAAAGAACCACCAAATAAGGCTGCGATAAAACCGGATATCCAACAAATTGAGCACATGGATAATTTATATATTAATATTTATAAAATTGTCTGTGACAAACCTACTTAATAATTATCTACTATACCCAATAAATTCAAGTTTTTGCTTGTAATTACTAACACACCTGAGGAAACTGGTAAATTTAGAGTTTCAAAAATAACAACATAATGAGTTACTAAAATCAAATTTCCTTTACCGTTCCATTTTTTTATAAAATTTAATAAATCTTTCATTTGCTTCTTTTTATTTTTTTGAAATTTTTTTGAAAAAAAAGAATTTAAAGCATCAAAAGTTTTATATTTTTTAAACGCATATTTTGCAGTATCTTTACATCTACACCATTCGCTTGATAAAACTCGATCGATAGGAATTTTATTTTTATAAAAAAAGGACCCTATTTTTTTAGACTGATTAATTCCCTCTTTACTTAAATTTCTTTGTGTCTTGCAATCATTTAAATTAAAATTATTCGGGTCTCCCCCTCCAGGTGCAAGAGCATGTCTGATAAAAATAATTTTGCCACCCTCTTTTAAATTTTTTATAACATTCTCTGACGAATTAGCTTGTGATGAAAAAATTAAAATAATTAACAATATATTAAAATATTTTTTATACATGCGCCCAAATACACAATATCAAAAAAGTTTAATAAAGTTAAACTAAAGTATTTATGAAATTTTATACCTCTAGAGATTTAGCACTTAAAAAGCTTAATGGCTTTATTGATAATGAAATTGCAAACTATGGTTTAAAAAGAAATTTTGACTTTGGTCCTCAAAAAAGAGAAAATGTTTCTTGTTTATCACCATACATCTCTCATAGATTAATTACAGAGTATGAGGTGGCTAAAATTGTTTTATCCAAATTTCCATATCAAAAAGTTGAAAAATTCATACAAGAGATTTTTTGGAGAATTTATTGGAAAGGTTGGTTAGAGCTTAGACCAGAAGTTTGGTCAGATTTTACTGAAGATTTAAAACAAATTTCTGAAAATGAAAATTATAAAAAAGCAATCAATGGAGAAACTGAAATTGAATGTTTTAATGATTGGGTGAAAGAGCTTAAAGAAAATAATTATTTACATAATCATACTAGAATGTGGTTTGCAAGTATTTGGATATTTT
>MDTD01156022.1_pt1 | contig 12664 bp, 10 predicted proteins | sample 811221 | NCBI WGS metagenome assembly MDTD01 (sample SAMN05326646, study PRJNA326480) | marine metagenome | isolation source: seawater | place: Pacific Ocean: South West | collected 2011 | reverse complement strand
GCACGCGAAGAAGCAAAGCGTAAAAAGGAAGAAGAAGAAGCAAGAAAGATTGCCGAAGCTAAGGCTGCTGAAGAAGCAGAACTAGACGCTGCTGCCGCTGCCGCTGCTGAAGAAGCAAAAAGGAAGATGGCTGCTGAACTTGGTCTAGAGGTTGATGACCCTGATGTTGAAGAAGCTGTCGCTGAGGCAACTATATCTCAGGTAGCTGAAGAAGTTGCTGAAGAAGTCGTCGCAAAAGAGTCTCTTGGTTGGAATGTTGGTGCAGCTGCAAGTATAGGTATTCTTTCAGGTGAAACTTTTACTGATGTCCCAACTGGTGGGACACTAGTCATAACCACTCCGTTTGGTTTTAAACTAGGCCCCTTTGATTATACAGTATCAATTGGTATTGGTGGTTATACAGGTAATTATGAAAACACTGATTATGATCCGGTGAAAGTAACTACCTTTGATCCAAGCTTTTTTGGTATAGGTGGAAATTTAACTCTTGCGAATCTTGTATTTGCTGAGGGCCATGTTGGAAATGTAGGAGAGGGGACTGGTTTTAGAGGTTTTGCTGGTGTAACCTTGGAAAGGCTTATGAAAAGTAGTCTCGATCTTCCATTTAATCTATTAGTAGGAAGTGAAGCATTTTACAGCACTGACATGGCTGGTGTTGGTAATTCATCTGGTTGGGCCTCACTTGGTGTTCGCTTAGATTATGGTTTTTAATTAGATCAACACAAGAATCATTTAGTAATCAAAAAACGACTTGTTAAAAGCAAGTCGTTTTTTTATGGATAAATATTCAATTATAATTCCCGTATACAATGAAATTAACTGTATTCAACCTCTGTTAAACTCATTAGAACCCTTCATTTCTAAAGGCCATGAAATAATTATTATTAACGATGGTAGTACAGATGGAAGTGCTGAAGTACTCGGAGGATACAAATCAATTAGTTTAATAAATATCGCAGTTAATAGAGGTAAGGGTTATGCAATCAAAAAGGGGCTGGAAAAAGTAAGATATGAAAAAGTAGTAATATTTGATGGCGATATGGAAATTGATCCTTCAGAGATCTCAAAATTAATGATACTTGATTCTGAAAATAGTTTGAATTACGTAATGGGGTACAGGTTTAATTCGTTAAGTATGTTGAAATCAAATTTTGACTTTGGAAATTTTATGTTTACCAGCTTTTTCAATATTCTATTTCAATCGAATTATAAAGATGTACTCTGTTGCGCAAAAGCATTTTATTCAAATAAATTAAAAGGTACTAAAATTTCTTCGGACGGGTTCGATATAGATGTTGAATTATCTTCCATATTTTCGATTCAGAAAGGAGCAGGAGATGTAGCTCAAGTTTTTATTAGATACAAAAGGAGATCATTTGATGAAGGGAAAAAGCTCAAGATACCTGATGGATGGTTAATCTTATCTAGAATAATTAAAATGATAAAATATTTTTAAATCAAAAACTTTATTGATAGGAGACCAATAATAGCCTTTGGATATTGAAATATTTTGATTCCACCAAAGAGTAAAATAGGTTTCATAATAAAAGTATTTTTCAACTATCCCACTGGGAAAAGGACCAGCAAGATAATCTGCATAGGAATCAAATATTCTATTTGTAATTGTTTCTTCACCACTTTGTAAAAATCCAATTGAAAAAGAGAGCGTCAAATTTTTTCTATTGAAGTAGTTAACACCAATAGTATAGTCTTCACTATCGCTCCCCTTATACCAGCCCAAAGGCCTGCCATTATGTACAAAGTTATTTGATCCATCTCCATGACGAAAAGTAGGTGTCCCAACATGCACTAGTGTACCATATAACGTGTACACTTGTCTTTCAGTTAATATTGGTGTAAATGCTAATCTAAATGAAAATGCTTTCCCATGCTCTTTATTTATTTGAACTGACCTATCTATTACGAATTCATCATATAAATAGTTTAATGAAATTCTCAAGTTATTTTGAAACAGATAATCTAAATGGATCTGCCAAACAGCGTTAGAATTATTATCACCAATAATATTTAATCGGTTATTTAATTCTACCTCTAAGTGTGATGATATTGGATTTAAATATCCCATATCAATTGATCTATTTTCTCCTGAATATATGATAGTTTCAGATAGACCAATGACAAGGGATTTTTTATTTGTCCATTCTATTCCTCTTGCATTTATATATCTATTAATATTTGGATCAATTTTTTCTAAAAATCCATGAATATACCTTACTCGAATGTTTCCATAGTCCGAACCCAACAAGAAATAATCATAAGAACTGCTTTGTTGACTTAAAGCAAGCTCAATATCCCGCCCTGCTCCCCAACTTTCCCCTCCCCTACAAATCTGTAAGATTATCCAACTATTTTCAAATCCCAATCCAGATTGATAATCTCTTAAACCTAATATTTTCATTCCTCCAATATTATTTGGTTGATCACTATTCTCCCTAGTAACTATTGATGGACTAAAATAACCATAATAATAATTTTTATAATTAAAACGAACAAAACCATTTAATGATTTATTTATAAAGCCAGCTTCTAAATGGCCATCCATAAAAGTAATATCATTTAGTTTTATATTATTAAATCTATTCGGCCCAAATATTGTCAATAATTCCCAGTCTTTTCCGGAATCATAAAATATTTCTCTTGATTGGTTTAAATAATAATTTGGCGGTACAGATTGACAAAGAATGAAATTTATTTGGATTATGAGAATTATTACATAAGATATCAATTTCATTATTAAAAGTAAACTCAACCGATAACAGTTGAGATAAAGAACGTTACGCTTCGGCTTTAATTGATGCTATAGGTAAATCATTTGCGTTTTCTGAAATTGGTCCAATTGATCTTGGATTGAAGGTAGGTAGAACATGCTGCAATAACATTAGGATTTTTTCACTATTTAAATCAATTGATGAATCTATTAATTCGCTAAGCTTAGGCTTAAAAACTGACCATGGTATGTGAGAATTTCGATCTTGAAGTATCATAATTTTACTATGAGAAGTACTAACTTTTTTTTCATCTAATAATTGAAGTTCTTCGTAGAGTTTTTCTCCAGGTCTTAAGCCAGTAAAAACAATTGGAATATCAATACCAGGTTCCAAGCCAGATAATCGAATTAAATCCTTAGCCATTTCTACTATACGTATAGGCTTTCCCATCTCCAATAAAAAGATTTCACCATCGCGTCCAAGTGCGCCGCATTGAAGTATTAGTTGAGATGCCTCTTGAATGGACATAAAATATCTAGTCATTTCAGGATGAGTAATTGTTATTGGACCCCCCTCATTAATCTGCCTTTGGAATGTTGGAATTGCGCTACCTGAACTACCTAGAACATTGCCAAAACGTACAGCTATGAAGGTAGTTTTTGAGATTGTATTGAAAGATTGAATCAGCTTTTCAGCAACTCTTTTTGTTGCTCCCATAACATTAACTGGATTTACAGCTTTATCTGTAGAAACTAATACAAACTTATCTATTGAATATTTATCTGCAAGTTCTACCATATTAAGGGTGCCACCTATATTAGTTTTTACCGCGGTCCATGGATGCAGCTCTTGAATGGGAACATGCTTGTAAGCTGCAGCATGAAAAACAATATGAGGACGATTCTCAGAAAAAACTTTATCACATTCCTTTTTGACATTCACAGAAGCTAGTACTGTTTTTAAAATTGTTTTTGAATGAATTTTGCTGAAGGTTTGGTCTAGATTGTATATATTTTCTTCACTAGTATCTAGACAAATAATCTCTGAAGGATTAAAAGATAAACATTGCCTGATGAGTTCGGAACCAATTGAACCGCCAGCACCTGTAATAAGAACACGCTTCCCTTTGATAATTCTTTCAATAGAATTCATATCTAGTTTAATCTCTTTTCTACCTAGAAGGTCTGAATATGACACATCACGAACTGCTGCCATCGAAACTTTCTCTCCATCAATTATTTCATTAATTGCAGGAAAAATTTTATAACGTTTACCAGTTTGTTTGCAAATATCCACAATACGTCGTAATTGATCTCCAGTGGCGGACGGAGCGGTAATGAGTAACTCATCATATTTAATATTCAAATGTGGCAAGTTTCCAATACTGCAGAATATTTTTTTACCATGAAGAAGAGCCCCATGCTTATCTACATTATCATCAATGAAACCAACAACTGAATATTCATGTCTAGAAGTTGTCATTATCTCCCTAGCTATCTTTTCACCTGTCTTACCCGCACCAATGAGAAGCAATGTTTTTATTGATCTGGCTTTTTTCAATGGAGAATCTTCGTGATAGTGAGTATAGTAAACTCTAACACCCAATCTTATTGAAACCGTAAAAATAGCATTTAAAATAAAATAGATTAACAATACAGACCTAGGATAACCAAGCGAGCCAAAAAAGATAAAAACAAAAAGGATTGATGTTGCAGAAACTGCTGTTAAAGAGTATAAAATTGCATATAAGTCAAACAAACTAATGTACCGCCAAATTCTTGCATATAAACCTGCGAAATAAAAAATAGAAATCTGTATCATTATAAACCATGGGGACCAATCATAGAATACAAGTAAAAAGTTTTCAGGAATAGAGAAGTCAAACCGTATTAAAAAAGCAAGATATAATGAGCACAAAGAGACTATTGCATCAAAAAAAGTTAGTTTAATGTTCCTATTTTTATAATTCATTTGGTGTTAAACGGGTTTTAATTTTCCAAAACAAGTTGTTACTATTTAGTTAACCGACAACGAAAACTGAATTAATAGCATACAACAGAGCCAATTTAATAAAACTAATATAAATTTGGATGTTTTAAATCATTATTTTATGATAAATGATAATTATTGATTTTAAAATTATTTTCATTAGAAAAAAGTGGTTTTATTTATCTAATACATTTTCTGCTTTAAAAACCTTTTTAATAGTCATAATTAAAATTTTCAAATCAAGAAGAAGTGATTGGTTTTTTAAATAAAATTCATCCATTTTTACTTTCTTTGGAATACTAAGCGCATCTCTTCCATTTACTTGTGCCCATCCTGTCACTCCTGGAATTAATTTATGAACTCCGACTTTAGAACGTAATTCAATTAAGTCATTCTGGTTATGTAAAGCAGGACGGGGACCTATAAATTGCATATCACCCTTAACAATATTGATCAGTTGTGTTAATTCATCTAAACTATACTTTCTTAAAAAGGGGCCAACATTAGTGAATATTGATTGACCATAATTAGCTAGATGTGTTGGTATATCAGGTGTATTCCTTTTCATGGTTCTGAACTTATATATAAAAAAATGATCATTGTATTGTCCCACTCTTTTTTGTTTAAACATAATTGGGAGGCCATCATCTATTAAAATAATTACTGATACTATTAATAAGACTGGTGAAATGCATATTAGAATAATTATGCTTAAAATTCTACTCATCATTATCTGCTATCATTTAGTGTAGATGGCAAATCGATATATTTTCTAATTTTATCAGATGGAAATATATTGTTCGAAATTAGTTTTGTAACATTTTCTTTTAAAAAAATACTATCGATTAGTTTACCTAGATAATAAAGTAATTTCATAAAGAATGATGGAATATATAAAACCCATTTTGCATTCATGTATTTTAATAAATCATTATAAGAATATTCATTTTTATCGGATATATTGTATGTTCCTGCAGGAATTTTTTCTTCGAGGATGCCTGAAATTACATGACTTATATTTTTCAAATTGCATAAAGAGAGCTTATTTTCTCCATCACCAACTCGATAGAAACGATTAAAAATTCTTGTCCGACGTTTAATATTTAATTGGAAATTAGGAGCGTATACTGGAGAGAATCGAAGTACCCAAGATCTTGTTTCATAATTTTTTAGTAGAAACTCCTCTGCTTCCAATTTTGTTACCGCATAAGGGCTGAATGGGCTTTTAGGTGAATCTTCGTAATATGTGTCCTGACTAATTTTTTCTCCGTAGATTGAAATCGTACTAGTAAAAATTATTTTATCTGGGAGCTTGTTTTTTTCATCTAGACTCGACAATAGATTAATTAATGTTTGTTTATTTATAAGATTAAACTCATCATATTCTTTCCCTTTTCCCTTTTTATGTGCTAATCCAACTAAAAATATCAGCGCATCACACTTTGGTGAACTTTCTGAAAATTTTTTTACATCTGTTCTATTGGAAAGGTCTAAATGAAAAAAGTCGTCCTCCAAGATATTACTATTATTATCCAATGAGATTATTTTATAATTATCTCTTAAAATATTAAATAAGTTGGAACCAATGATTCCAGATCGCCCTGCTATTAATATTTTTTGTTGTTTTAACAAGCTATTTACACAATCCAAAATATAGTTTGTAGTGCATTTTCACTACCTCAGAATCTCTAAACTTAGACTCCATTAGCGCTCTTCCGTTCATTCCCATCTTGACTAATGCTGTCCTATTTTCTAGTAACTTTATGATTGCATCTGCAAGGGATATAGCATCTCTGATATTAACTAATAGGCCCGTATCCCCTTCCAGCACAGCATCTCTACATCCAGGATGATCAGTTGTAACAATTGGTACTCCGCTTGAAGAGGCTTCTAAAAGAACTTTTGGAACACCTTCAGCATAATAGGACGGTAGGACAAAAATAAGTGCGGATGCCAAAAGCTCAGGCATATCTTTCCTATTACCTAAATATTCAACTCCACAGTTGGTTGTAAGTTTTATTAATTCAGATTCAGAAATAAACGTTGGAGAGTGGGTATCAATCATTCCAGAAAGTTTGAACTTAATTTCATTTCCTAGCTTATCACTTACCATTTTTGCTGCTAAGCAATACTCCTTAACACCTTTGTCTACCAAAATCCTTGATGACATTAATACATACTGTTCATAATCTAGTTTTTTCTTTGCTGGTGAAAAAGTTTCTATGTTTACCCCTGATCCTGGTATTAAGTGAATATTTTCAGTGATTACAATACCTCGATCAACTAAAACGTTTTGGTCATTTTCACTCTGACATATAACCTTAGCTTTTTTATTTCTAAAGATAAATTTAAAGATCAATTCAATTATTATTAAGCGAGTTCTTTCATACCAATTTTTCGCCTGAAAGGCGGGGCCAAGTCCTGAGACAGCACCCAAGAAAGGGGTGGATGTAAGCCGAGAGACTAAACCGAGTATTATAATTGGTTTTATGGTTACTGCATGAACAAGGTCAGGCTTTTTATTTCTGATAATTAAATAAGAATTATAAAATTCAATTATAACATGAAAAACGGATTTTGATTTTCTACGTATAGGACTTTGAAAAAAAGCATATCCTTCATTATCATTTTTATCATGTACTCTTGTAAAATCAGTGTATACTGACATATCCACATTGTTATTACTTGCAGCTTTAGCAATAGGTAATCTGTGAGAAAAAAAGAACCAATCTACATTTACAAACATGAGAACTTTCATGAATTGCCCTTAATTAATGGCAATGATAGCATCGAACTTTCTATCTTTCCACATTCGCGTCAGATAAACAAAAAGGCTTACACAACATAAGACAGTTTGCTGATTTATCAATAATATCAAAAAGAATCCATTATTTTATTGGTATTGTAAATTAATTTATTCAATATGATTAACCATCCACTTTCCACGTTTTAGAATACCAAATTAGGTTCGCTACCTTATTTAATACATCTTCAAAAGATACGGATGCATCAATAAAACTATATTGTTCTCCTAAAAAAACAGCTTCAGAGTTTAGTAAAAAACGTTCACGCAATTCATCTTCAGTTTCCTTGTCAACTTTTTCACGCTTGTTATTCCTTTCGATAGCGATCTGTAATGGTACAGAAAGTTGAAAGATCATGTTCGCTGGTTTTATTGACTCATATAACTTCTTCTCTAAGTTGTAACAAAATTGATAAAATATTCCTCTATCATCATTTAATGGTATTCTGGGAGAATCCATTTTACCATTGCCTAATCCTGGGTAGCGATCGCAGATTGAAACATAACCATCTTTGCTATATCTATGGGCTCTCATAGCATCTATTTTTCTATCATAAGCTAACATTACTGAACGAATAGCATAAACTAGTGATATATTATTAGCAGTATTTACTGAACGTTTATTCTTATTAATTAATTTAGTTTTTTTTAGATATCTTTCGATTTTAATTAATAAGTTAAAAGAAAATGTTATCAAGCTTGATGCAGGCCTTCCAAGGTGAAAAACTTTAGTACAAAAGTGCTCTGAGAAAATATTATTCAAAGCAGAAACTAAAGAAGATTTGCCAGAACCATCTAAACCACAAATTGCAATGACTATACCTGGATTCAGTAGTTTTTGTTTTTTGAAATACAACTTGTTAAGAAGACGTGTAATAAAATTTTTTATTTCAAATATTTTATGTTGAAAATAAGACCTCTTCTTGTACACTTTTAGTTGTCTTTTTAGCCTTAACGATAGAAGAAACTTTTTTAAAAGTGAAGATGACGTATATGTAGAGCTCATTTTTTGAAATTCTTTGCTGGATAAGGCTAAATCCCTAATACCAATGTGCTCACTCTCTTGATTAATCGAATCCCATTCATTACGATACTTTTCTAATTCCCTCAAATATTGCGCTAAACCATACAGCGAGCCAATTTTTAAAAAGTAGCGAATTAGAAAAATATTCCTTCGTAGTTTGCTATTTATTACAGGCAGATTAGAATATGTCTCAAGATTATTTAATACAAAATTTTCTAGTGGAAGAATGTAGTTTTTTGAGACATGTTCTCCAGTTATTATCTTAAAGTATACATGTATGTGAGCAAAATTTAGGGTGGCTCTATCTAAGCCGTAATAGTGCTCAATATGGTCGTGATTAGCCTGATAAGAGGTGGCAAGCTTAAAACCTTCATCAACAGCAATTTTTTCAAATTGACTTTTAAACTGAGATGGTATAAAAAGATCTAAATCGCCATTACCCTTGAGATATGATTCTAATGCATGATGACTCTTCCAATTACAAAAAGGAACATCAGCAGTATTTAATCTTGAAAATAAATTTTCAAATATATGTAACATATTATAAAATTATTAATTCTTTACAAAGTTTTGGATAAATGTTTAGTAATACGTCCTCAATCTCCTTATTTTTTTTGACAAAGTAGGTAACAGGTAGAAATTTAAGACGTTTATGACCTCTGGTAGTGAGCCTACTTTTTATAATATCATATTCTGGAGATTTTAAAAACCATACATTCACATTTTGCAACTCATGGGATATAAAATCTACAACTTGTTTTGTTTCGGTATTAAGAAAAAGAAAAGGAAGGTGGGATAAGCCCTCATCCACTAGCGTTTTTTGTGAATCTTTTTGACTTAATTTTTCCAAATTATAAAAGATTCCAAACTTTAATACTGCATTACGAAAAATATTAATCCTAAAAATAAAGGAGGCATTCTCTTTTAAAGACCAAAATAGTAAAACTTTTGTGCGTTGAAAACCAAGGTAATTAATTCCAGAAAAAAGGTACAATAGACTTTTGCGAAATGTTTTTTTGTATGTGTAAATCCTTTTGGATTTCATCACTTCTTTTTCAATAAAGCTCGATTTACCAGCACATGGTTGACCTGTAATATCTATAAAAATCATATCTATTATCTTACACGATAATAAACGAGGATGAGCAGAACTCCTAACTTAATAGACGCTACACCAATACCTTCCATTTTTTAATCATTTATTTTTTTTAGTTTTAATTAAAAGAAAAATCTCATTAACTATTTTGGAGAAGAGATAACCGAAAAATCCTTTTTATTTTGATCATACAAATCATTGATCACATAGCGATATTTTCCAGTTGGTGTTCTGACAATATCTTGAACAATGCTAATAATCACTTTAATTGAAGAACCTAGTCTATTTTGTATTTGATTTTTTATGTTGTCTTTAACGGTATCATCTAACACATCTTTTTTAGGAACAATATTAATTTCAATTTCACTTTTCTTTTTCTGAACTACCTGAAACTTTTTTACATCACCAGTTTGATTGCATTCAACACCAATAATATGAATAAAAAAGGCAGAATCAATATATTGACCATCAAGCGTAATTACCCTGTCTTCACTCCTACCAGTCAGAGATTGTAACTTTGAGAATACAACACCACATGGACATTTCTTATAAGGTGCTTTAATCCCTCTATCTCCAATTTCATAGCGAATTAATGGCATAGAATAATTGTTCAATGTCGTCACAATAATTTTTCCCTCTTTCCCGTCTGGAACTGGTTTATTATCTTCATCTAATATTTCAACATATTGGTGCAATTCCATTATGTGAAGTCCATTTTGCGCAATACATTCAGATGCAATACTACCTGAATCACGTGCACCGTAATGGTTAAAAACCTTACATTTAAAACACTTAACAATTTCTTCCTTCATAAAATCATACAAATTACCTGCTCCAGTATGAATTGCCTGTTGAGGCTCAACAAATAGGTTATGTTCGTTCGCATATTTAGCTATTTCATAAATTGCATCTGCATAAGCTACAATTAGAGCTGGTTTTCTAGTATTGAGTTTCTTGATACAAAAACGTATGTTTTTTTCAGTTAATGAAAAACAATTGAAATAATATCTGTTTCTCATAAAGTTTTTAACACTGCTTATGAACCCTTTATTCATATCCCGTGCAGCACCCCAAACATAAAAAACACTATCAAAAGAATCTACACCTCGCCAGCTAATGGCTAAACTTTTATGAGCTTGCGAGTGCTCTCTATAGTTAGGATCTTGTAAAAATTTAGTAGGCTCTCCTGTTGACCCTCCAGAATAATTGATATAGGACCCTCTTGTTTGATGATCAGGAGCGCATAAATCTTGAAAATTCTCTTTTAACAAGTCCTTTGAAAGGATTGGCAATTCCTTCAAAATGTTCAATGATTTATCCGCTTCAATAGCATGATGAGTTATACCTAAACTTTTAAAACATTTTTGATAATATGGTATTTTAAAAGAATGACGCAATAAGCTCGATATCTTTTCTTTTTGTAAACTTTTTACGGTATTGTAACCAGAAAACTGATTTTCTTGGAGTTCTTTATAGATTTTATACCTTTCTAGTGATAAATCGTGAAAAAACCTATTTAAATATTTTCTCATAAATTTATCCTACTCATCAAAACATACTAAAAATGATTCTTAATCTTACTTTTAATATAAAATAAATAATTTTTCATTTTTTTTACATTGAGTTTTCTTAATTGAGTAAAAAAACTACGTTCATTACCAAAAAAATACCAAATTATAGGAGATAATGATTTAAGTTGTAAATAGTATAAAAACCAAAATAGCTTATTGCTAAAAATTAATTTAAATAAAATTTGGCGCCATTTAACTTTTTTGAGAATATTATTATCAATATATAATTCAAGATCATTGTTTTTATTAATTGGCACTAGCTCAATGTCTATTTCTGAATCTCTATTAATTATTACATTTAATATTGCTGATTCGGTTCTACTAGGTTTCTCTATTTCTATGGTTTTACCCTCAAATAGGATGTCATCAAAACAAAAATTTCCTAAACTATATAATATATATTTCCCCTTATAAATTTCATATGGTTGCAGAGTATGAGAACCAATCCCAACTATTAAATCCGCACCTGAATCAATAAGTTGCTTAGCAATCTTAGGCTGATTCCAATCAGGGAAATATCCTCCCTCAGTTCTACCGCCCCAGTGCAGAATTACAAATACTAATTGAGTCTGTTTTTTTAATACTCGTATTTGCTCACATGATTGATCTAAATCAAAAAAGTTTAAATAAACATCAGCATTATGGGGAAGGTTAGGGTTTGTATCGTGGGTGATATAATTTAATAATGCTATTTTATTATCATTCTTAATAAAATACGGCTTCTGTGAATCCTGCTGGTCAATACTAGCTCCTAAATAATCAATGTTGAGATTATTTAATACATTGGTTGTTATTTCAAAACCCTCACGACAATTATCATAAGCATGGTTATTTGCAAGTGTTGATATATTTAAGTTAATGTCAGATAAATAACCTAAAGTATTTTTGTCAGTTTTTAAACGTGGTCTTTTTAAAATATTTTCTTTAATTCCCTCACTTAAGCATTCCAGATTGCCTATGACATAGTCAGATTGTGATAAAGTCTCGGATATATTATTAAATGGCTTTTTGTTTTTAGTATATAATATATTATATCTATTATTTAAACTTATATCTCCGAGAAAACTAATTCTCATAAAGTATCTCCTTGTAAATTAATTTATAGGTAATTATCATTCTGCCAATTAAAAGAGGATTCTTAATTAGTCCATATTACTCATTTTTAGACGCAAGCCCTTATTATCAATAAGTTTCTGCAAAATATAATCTATAATCTAGTTAATAATCAAAAAATATACTCTATTGGTATTTTTACTTTGAGATCTAAGTACTCCAAAATTGACTAACACTAATTATTGTTTTCTTAATAAAAGTTGTATGCCTTGTTATAATAACCAAATATTTTATTTGCACTAAAATTACTAATCAAATATTCTTACGACTTTTCCCTGTCAGCCCTTACCTATTTAGTGTTATCACTAACATAATTTAAAGAATTAATTATGTACCCTT
>MDTD01011611.1_pt1 | contig 12664 bp, 8 predicted proteins | sample 811221 | NCBI WGS metagenome assembly MDTD01 (sample SAMN05326646, study PRJNA326480) | marine metagenome | isolation source: seawater | place: Pacific Ocean: South West | collected 2011 | reverse complement strand
TTAATTACGTCGCAAACACCTTTAATCCAATGCTTACAGGGCTATCTGCATGGCTATGCGTTATCCTTCAATACGTGAGCAATCCACTGTCAAATCGAAGAATTCGTATTGGAATTGTCGGCTGCGGCCGCATCGCCCAGAAGCATCTTGGCGCCATCAAGGCCAATGAAGCCGACTGCGAACTCGTGGCCCTCTGTGACCATGATCAAGCCGCCATGGACGCGATGGATGCCGATGAATCCGTCGCTCGATTTGAATCGCTCGACAAGATGCTCGAGGCAGGCCAACTGGATCTGGTCAGTATCTGTACCCCAAGTGGAGTTCATGCTCGACAGACCATCCAATGCGCTCAGGCCGGCATCCCGGTCATGACTGAGAAGCCGATGGCCACTCGCTGGCAGGATGGACTGGACATGGTTCGCGCCTGTGATGATGCCGGCGTTGATCTATTTGTCGTCAAGCAGAACCGTCGCAATGCCACGTTGCAACTGCTCAAACGCGCAATTGAAGGTGGCCGTTTCGGCCGCATCCACCTTGTTGCACTCAACGTCTTCTGGACCAGACCTCAGGAATACTACGACACCGCTGCGTGGCGAGGCACCTGGGAGTATGACGGCGGCGCCCTCATGAATCAGGCCAGTCACTACGTCGATCTGCTCGACTGGATGATCGGTCCCGTTGAACGTGTTTCAGCATTCACCGAAACCAGAGCACGGGACATCGAGGTAGAAGACACGGCTGTGGTCAATGTTCGATGGCGATCAGGAGCCCTCGGCACGGTGGCCACCACGATGTGCACCTATCCCAAGAACCTCGAAGGTTCGATCACGGTACTCGGCGAGACTGGCACGGTTCGAATCGGCGGGGGGGCCGTCAATGAGATCCAGGAATGGAACTTCGCGGATGAACATCCTGATGATCAGTTGATCGCAGAATCGAACTATGAAACCACCAGCGTCTATGGTCATGGTCACCCTCCGTTCTATCAGAACGTGATCCAGACACTTCGAGGTGAAGAAACGGCGTTGACGGATGGGCGGGAAGGACTCAAGAGCCTTGAACTTCTCATCGCCTGCTACCGATCCGCACGCAATGGAAAGCCTGAAGCGCTGCCATTGTCCTACTGAGTACGTGCTGGAATTCAGTTGCCGCCTGAAGCGACTCGCGACAGCACCTGATCCTTCAACTGATATTCATCACCGGTGTGAGGACACACGGTGACTTCGTTTCCATGCAGTGGCATATCAAGTTGCTCGCCGTGAGCGCTCATCCATCCGATCTGCCGAGCAGGTACACCCACCATCAACGCCCAAGCAGGCACATCCCTGTTCACAACCGCACCAGCTCCGATGAATGCACCCTCACCGATCTCGATCCCGCATACGACGGTGCAGTTGGCTCCGAGGGTGGCTCCCTTGCGCACAAAGGTCTCACGATATTCATCCTTGCGCGATACCGCTGACCTTGGGTTGTACACATTGGTGAAGACCATGCTGGGTCCACAGAAGACATCGTCTTCCAACCGAACACTGTCATAGACAGATACGTTGTTCTGGATCTTCACGTTGTTGCCGATGACCACATCGTTGCCGACATAGACACCCTGACCAAGTGAACACCCGGATCCTACGACCGCACCTGCACAGACGTGGACAAAATGCCACACTCGAGTGCCCTCACCGATGGTCGCCCCATCATCGACGATGGCTGATTCATGGATCGAGTTTGAAGAAAGGCCGGCCATGGTGTGCTTCTCCGGGCATTGAGTCAAAGACTGTGATTGTCCCAGCATACCGAGACAACAGGTGGGCAGAGGATCCTGCTGGAGGGGCGTCTCCCATTGAGCTTCTGAGGGCCAAGTCAACCGCCATCGGGAAATCTGACCTCCTTCGGCATCCCCGCCTATCATCCACGCAGAACGCGTCATGAAACAGCTTGCAAGCACTACCTATGGCCTTCTGGAACGTCATGAGCGAAAGCAGCTGTGGCTGCTGATCACGCTGATGATCGGGCAAGCATGTCTTGAAGTAGTTTCGATTGGCTCGATCCTGCCGTTCATGGCGCTACTCGAGAGACCAGAAGCCATCCATGGCATCTGGTTCACCGAATGGGCCTATCAGACCTTTGGTTTCACAAGCGATCGATCCTTCCTGATCATGGCAGGAGTTGTGGTCCTTGCCCTGTTTCTCCTGGTGAACCTTGTCAATGCACTCAGTCTTTGGGCTCAGGCCAGGTTCTCCTGGATGCGAAGCTTCTCCATTTCACGACGACTCTTCGAGTCATATCTGAATCGTCCCTACCGCTTCTTCCTGACCAGGAACAGTGCTGACTTCACCAGGAACATCTATCAGGAAGTTCGTCAGATCGTGACTGGACTGATTCTTCCGAGTGTGATTCTTCTATCGAAATTGATTTCGATCGCACTGATCCTGCTGCTGCTGATCTACATCAACTGGGCTGTATCGATCGGACTGGCCATCCTGTTTGCCGGAACCTACGCCTTGGTGTTTCTGGTCAGTCGCAAGGCATTGACACAGATAGGCAAACGGATCGTAGCTGCGAATGAGGAGTGCTATCGAGTAACGAATGAAGCCTTTGGCGGGATCAAGGAAGCCAAACTTGGTGGTCTTGAGGATGCCTACGTCAATGCCTTCTCCCCACCAGGGCACATGGTTGCACGAATGAGTTCACGAAGGATCGTGATTGCCGGAACTCCCCGGTACCTTCTGGAGAGCGTTGCGTTTGGCGGAATGCTGGCAATCGTCCTGATCCTGCTTGGCACATCAAAGGGCGTCAGTGAGATCATCCCTACCGTTTCGGTATTCGCCATGGCTGGATACCGATTGATGCCCGCCTTGTCTCAGGTGTTTGTCGCTGTCGCGAACATACGCTCCTCGACTGCAAGTCTGGATGTCGTCGCTGCTGATCTCAACGAGACCAGCAGCAACCCATCGGATCCGGCGCCGATCAAGCCAGTGCCTTTTGAAGATGAAATCGTTCTGGATGATGTCTCCTTTGAATATGACGAGAACAACGCCAGGGTGCTTGATGCAATCAATCTCAGGATCAAGCGTGGCGATTCTCTTGCAATCGTCGGACCAACTGGAGCCGGCAAGACCACATTGGTGGACATTCTGCTTGGTTTGCTTGAACCGAGCACCGGAACCATGAAGGTCGACGACAACGTCATAAGCCGTTCACATCTTCGCGGTTGGCAGCAGGAACTTGGCTATGTTCCTCAACACATCTTCTTGTCGGACAACAGCATTGCGAAGAACATCCTGCTTGGCACCGGCAATACTGCACCTGATCAGGAAAGACTTGCCCAAGCTGCTTCGATTGCCGGTATTCATGATTTCATCATGAATGATCTGCCGAATGGATATGCGACTCACGTCGGTGAACGAGGCGTTAGGCTCAGTGGAGGGCAAATCCAACGTCTTGGAATTGCACGGGCAATCTATGCCAACCCTTCAATACTGTTTCTGGATGAAGCCACAAGTGCGCTCGACACCAAGACAGAGCAATCCGTCATGGCTGGCATTCAGTCGGAATCCGACAACCGCACCGTCGTCATCATCGCCCACCGGTTGTCGACCATCCGGTTCTGTGATCGAATCATCGTCCTTGAAAAAGGACGGATCGTTGATTCCGGCTCCTGGGACGAACTGCATGATCGCTGCGAGCTCTTCCGCGAACTCGCCGGCAGCGATGAATCCTGATCATCACGCCGAAACACATAGTGTTACCATCTCTCCAAATTCAGGAGACGTTTCATGAAAGTCCTGGTTACCGGGGCCGCCGGATTCATCGGCTCATTTACGACACATCGGTTGCTTGATCGTGGTGATGAGGTCATTGGTCTTGACAACGTCAATGACTATTACGATCCCACACTCAAGGAAGCTCGATTAGAACGTATCCAATCCCGGCCGGATGCCGATCGGTTTCGTTTCATCAAGGCCGATCTCGCGGATCGTGAAGCAATGGACGCCGCTTTCGCCAATGGTGGATTTGATCGGGTCGTTCATCTCGCTGCCCAGGCAGGTGTTCGTTATTCGCTCGAATGCCCGCATGTGTATACCGAATCGAACATCACCGGTTTCCTTCATGTTCTGGAAGGTTGTCGGCATCATGGCATCGAGCATCTGGTCTATGCCTCGACGTCATCGGTCTATGGCAGTGATACCGGAATGCCATTCACGGAACACAAGGGTGCGGATCATCCCATCACGCTGTATGCCGCGACCAAGCGAGCGAATGAGATGATGGCTCACTCGTACAGCAGTCTGTTTGATCTGCCAACCACTGGCCTTCGTTTCTTCACGGTCTATGGCCCCTGGGGTCGACCTGACATGGCCCTCTTCCTCTTTGCCAAGGCGATTCTTGCAGGCAAACCCATCGATGTCTTCAATCATGGAAAGCACAAGCGTGATTTCACCTATGTCGAGGACATTGTCGAAGGTATCGTTCGTGTTCTCGATCAGCCCGCCGCGCCTGCCTCCGATTACGACACCGATCATCCGGATCCCGCGGTCAGCCATGCACCATGGCGGATCTACAACATCGGCAACAGCCAACCGGTTGAATTGATGCACTACATCGAGGTGCTCGAAGATTGCCTCGGCAGAAAGGCCGAGAAGAACATGCTTCCCATGCAGCCCGGGGACATCCCTGCCACCTGGGCAGACACTTCGGATCTCGCCAACAACCTCGATTACAAACCTGCAACAAGTGTCGAGCAAGGCGTTCGCAATTTCGTCGACTGGTATCTGTCCTACTACGAAGCCTGATCAGCAGGCAGTTCCTTGGGGCGCCAGAGCGATTGCAGCAGTCCCTTCGCTTCGACCAGAAGATCAATCCATGGAACCTCGAAGTCGATGACTGCAATTACCGCTGTCGGACAGAATTCGACCTTCGTCGTCATCTCGCTGATGAAGTCCTCGATTCCAGGGTTGTGCGCGACAACCATCACAACTTCAGCATCCCCGCCATGGGTGGCCAGAACATCGATCATCTCGTCCGGTGTGGCGTGATACAGATCTCGAAAGTGCTCCACCTCTGGCGGATTTTCGAACGTTTCCGCAAGCAGGCGAGCAGTCGTGCTGGCTCGGTTGGCTGTTGAAGCGAAGATTCGCTCCGGGCGAAGTCCCTGCTCCTGCAACCATCGACCCATCCGGGGTGCTGCAGCACGCCCCCGTTTGTTGAGTGGACGGTCATGATCGGACATCCGAGGATCGGACCAGCTTGATTTGGCATGACGCATCAGAAGAAGTCGAGGCATGAGCATGCTCCATGTTCGATCTAGGATTCCATACGCCCGGCATCAGCTTCTCTGGCATCCCGGCAAAGCAGATCAAATGTACCGGAGGGTTCCGTCTGTTCTTTACGGCCTGATTCCAGACGAAGTGGGTAATAGGAGCCATCTGGCTTCATCTCCCACGCGTCATGCCTGTCATTCATGTTGACCATCATGATTCGATTCAATCGATGTCGCGCCGCCGCATCCATAACTGGTACGACAATTTCGACTCGGCCATCCAGATTCCTTTTCATCCAGTCGGCCGAACCGATGAACCATTCACCATCCAGTGGGTCTTCGGAACCTGAGGCAAAATGAAAGATCCTGGAGTGCTCGAGGAAACGACCGATCACGGAAATGATGCGTATGTTTTCGGATATCCCCGGTACGCCAGGCCGCAGACAACAGAAACCTCTGATGACCAACTGCACCTCTACACCAGCCTGAGAAGCCTGAATAAGCCGAGCCATGATCTCAGGATCTTCCAGCTGATTCATCTTGGCCCAGATTCGAGATGGATTGCCGGCCTTTGCTGCTTCAATTTCCTGATCGATCAGTCCAAGGAACCTGTTTCGCATGGTTACAGGTGCAACGAGAAGACTTTGGTAATCGCTGTGTCGCGAACGACCAGTCAGAAAGTTGAAGATCTCGATCAGATCATCCGTGATCGTCTTGCAGGATGTCAGTATTCCCACATCGCTGTATTGGCGAGCCGTAATGGAATGGTAGTTCCCGGTTCCGATATGCCCATAGGCCTGAAGCCTGCCTTCTTCACGTCTGATGACCAGTGAAGCCTTCGCATGTGTCTTGTAACCCATCATGCCATAAGCCACATGAATACCATGCTTCTCCAGCAGTCGAGTTAGCTGCAGGTTCTGATCCTCATCGAATCTGGCACGAAGCTCCACAATGCATGAAACCTGCTTACCACTGTCAGCCGCTGCGATCAGACTCTTGATGAATGGTGAATCGATATCCGTTCGATACAGACATTGTTTGATCGCCAGCACATCAGGATCAACTGCAGCTGCGTGAATGAACCGTTCAACAGAGGAATCAAACGACTCGTAGGGATGATTGACGAAGATATCGTTCTCACGAATGACGGAGAAGATGTCCTGTTCCTGATCCCGCAGCAGTGGCGGTGGAACGGGCTGCCATCTTGTACTCCTCAGATGAGGCGCATCGACCTTCGCCAGTGATTTCAGACAGGTGTAATCGAGCAGACCTGCGTGGGCATAATGCTCAGCTGGCTCAAGCTCAAGTTCATCCAGAAGCAACGCAACAATTCGAGATGAAGCAACCAGAGGCGTCTCAAGGCGAACCGCCTCTGCAAATCTTCGATGTCTGAGGGACTCCTGGACGAACTCCATCAAATCCTCAATGTCTTCATCATCTTCTTCCAGCCCTGCTCCTCGCGTGACTCGGAAGAAGAGCGTCTCGTGAATCTCCATTCCAGGGAAGATTTCGTGAAGATTACGCTCGATCACCTCTTGAATAGGAATCACGTCAAGAGGCGGACTGCCATCAATCGTTCCGACACCATCCGATGACAAACCAACCCATTCGGGGAGACCATCCGGAACCTTCACCCGTGCAAATCGAAGCCGATCACTGCCCGGATCTGAAAGTAGTACGCCGAGATTCATGGATAGATTTGAGATGAATGGGAAGGGATGGCCGGGGTCCACGGCGAGTGGAGTCAGAATCGGAAAGACCATCTCATGAAACCAACTGTCAAGCCGGCCTCGTTGTTCGTGACTCAAGTCACCCCAACTCGCTATTCGGACCCCTTCTTTGCGTAGACTTGGTTCAAGCTCGCTGGTCCAGAGATCCGCCTGCCATGCTTGAAGCCTGTTGACTTCCTCACGACAGGCCTTCAACTGCATGCGGACGGACATCCCGTCATGGGTCTGCTTCTCCAGGCCTGTTGCAATCCTCTTACGCAACAAGGCAATCCGTTTCATGAAGAACTCATCCAGATTGGAGCAGCTGATCGCCATGAACTGGAGACGATCAAACAGAGGTTTCTCTTGTTCAGCAGCCTCCGCGATGACCCTGTGATTGAATTGAAGCCACGAAAGATCACGACCGACAAAGCAGTCCGGATTCAAAGCATCAGATCCTTGAACCTGCCCCGTCTGTTTCGGAACCGCTTTGTTTTGATCACCTGTTCGAGATTTCATCTCATCTCACCGCGTACATTCATTTTAGAGTCGTCTGATCGCAGGCCTTCTGACCAATCTGCTTGCCAAGCCCGGTTTCTGCTGGAGTCCACTGAACAAATGCTTCGATCGCTTCATATTCCGCCAGACCAAGCTGGTTGTAGAGTTCGGCCGTTGCCCGATTGCGATCTTCCGCCCGCTGCCAGAACTCACGGGCATCAGAACCTGGGAAGAGCGCCTTGTCCTTCTGAGACTCATGTTTGAAGATCGAGTTGATCTTGCGTTCAAGTTCCTGTGGGCTCAGTGGTACCGCCATTTGGATTTGATCCGGTTCCCATTCCTGCCAGGCGCCTCGATACAGCCAGACCTGAAGAGGTTCCATCCATTCTTCGCCCTGAAGCTGGTTGACCGAGTCGAATATGGCCTGAAGACAGGTTCGATGTGTGCCATGCGGATCCGAGAGATCGCCTGCCGCATAGATCTGATGTGGCTTCAACTGCCGAAGCAGATCCTTGATGATGTCGAGATCCGCAGACGTCAACGGTGATTTCCTGATGCGGCCCGTTTCATAGAAAGGCATGTCGAGAAAATGGAGGTTCTCGCCTTTCACGCCACATGCCCGTGTCGCCGTCCTCGCCTCATTCCGACGAATGAGCGTCTTGATCCCCTGCACTTCCGCACTGTCGATCTGGCCTGGCTTCTTGTTTCTGAGAAACGTCTCGACATGGTCGTCGATGTCCTGCACACGCTTCTCATCGACCTGAAACATGGCTGAGAAGTCACGGACGAAGTCGACTGCGCTGATGGCATCGTCGTCGAATACCGCGATGTTTCCCGAAGTCTGATAGGCAACATGGACCTCATGCCCCTGCTCCACCAGGCGCAGCAACGTGCCCCCCATCGAAATCACATCGTCATCAGGATGCGGTGAGAAAATAAGAATGGTCTTCGGAAAGATCTCATCGCCGGCGCGGGAAAGATCTCCATCACGCTTGCGTCCCGCGGGCTTTCCCCCGGGCCATCCCGTAATGGTCCGCTGCAGTCTGCGGAAGACATTCAAGTTGATGTCATACGCCGGTCCATGTTGTGCGACGAGATCCTGAAGCGAATGCTCGTTGTAGTCCTCATCGGTCAGCTTGAGGATCGGCTTACCTGTCTGTTGAGCCAACCAGATGGTGGCAGCGTGGATATTGTCGACATTCCAGTCGATCGGGCCAAGCGTCCATGGACAGCGGAATCGCGTCAGTGCTGCTGCTGCTGCATCATCAAGATAGAACGTTGCGTTGGGATGCTCCTGAAGGAATGACGCCGCCACGGATTCCGTAATTGGTTCCTCGACGGCACATCGAATGATCTCCGACTTTCGTTCGCCAAAGGCCAGAAGACAGATGCGTCTTGCATCAAGAATAGTGCCCACGCCCATCGTGATCGCCCGGCGAGGTACATGCTGCTCGCCAAAGAAGTCGCTGGCGGCATCGAGTCGGGTGGTTCGATCCAGCGTAATCAGACGGGTTCGGCTGAGACGACTCGAACCTGGCTCGTTGAACCCGACATGGCCAGTACGTCCAATACCCAGAAGCTGAAGGTCGATACCTCCTGCTTTCCTGATTCTTGCTTCATAGTCCTGGCAATACTGATTGAGATCATCTTCAGCCGTCAGACCATTGGGAATATTGACATTGGATGGATCAATGTCGATGTGATCAAACAGATTCTCATGCATGAAACGGTGGTAACTCTGCAGCTCCTCCGGATGCATCGGGTAATACTCATCAAGATTGAAGGTGATCACATTGGCAAAGGACAACCCTTCATCGCGATGCATCCTGACCAGTTCTTCATACACCGTCAGTGGAGTCGAACCAGTAGCCAATCCAAGAACGCATGAGCGCCCCGCCTCTGCACACTCATTGATCGTGCGGGCGATCTCTCCCGCCACGGCCAGAGATACTTCCCGGGGCTCTGCATGCGCAACGATTGGAACAGCTTCTCTGGCATTGTTTTCTTGCATCGATTTCACCTTTTGCCTTCGCCTGATGACTTCCAAGGTAACGCAGAGATGATTCACATGAATCAACCTCGGAACCAGGACCGTGGACAAAAAAATTCGGTCGCGGCCCTGAAGCCGCGACCGACGCTCGGAAGTAATGCCGACTAGCGGCATGGCATACGGGTTTAATACGGGCCTTTCGGCCCATCCACCTATACCCGTATGGGGCTGATCCAGGATCGTCGACTTCGGCGAGATCTGGTGGAGGGCCAGATCACGAAGTTCCCCCCTCCAGAATGCTGGATTTGGTTCCCTCGCTCCACTCCGATGCCAGTCCTTGATCTGGACCACCATTCCTTAACGATAGTAAGGCCTCTTGGCGATACGTCTAGCTTTGAAACTATCGGAACTCGAAAACAGCTGTTTTTAATGCATCTAAGAAGGTTATCGGTCTCAGAAACAGCGGAAATTCGGTGTCTGGTCAGGCCTGCCGAATGGTCATTCTGGGAATTGTGGAAGGAAGAGCAAGCTGGCCAGCTCAATCCCAGATCGCGATCTCCAGATGTCCGCTGGAATCAGCTGCCGCCCGGTACATTCCTTCACAGTTGTAGGGCATCGCAAGACGGCCTGAACCATCGACGGCAATCAATCCGCCACTGCCAGCAGGCATCTCCTGATGGATGATCACGCTGGCTGCTTCAGCGAGTGGCTCGTTGAGATGACGCATCCGAGCAGATACCGCATGCCCTGTGACGGCAGCCATGAACGCTTCACCATGCCCTGTACCTGAAATGGCACAGGTCTGATCAGCCCATGTACCTGCACCGATCGTAGGCGTATCACCGATTCGACCAGGCGGCTTGCCCGTGCGACCACCAGTTGACGTAGCAGCTGCAAGATTTCCGGCTTGATCTCTTGCGACCGCCCCCACTGTTGCAGGGCCTCTGGCATCCGCTTCCCGCTTTGTTGCAGCCCATGATTCCCATTGTTCTTTTCGCAGGGAAGTCGTAAACCAGTCGTTCTCTACCCGATCCAGATCCATTCCCATGGATTCAGCCGCCTCTCCAGCCAAGAGGACATGTGGTGACTGTTCCATCACACGTCTGGCCAATCGGATCGGGTTGCGAATGTTGCGCAGAAGGCAAGCACCGCCACATGCTGCACGTGAACCATCCATGATGGCTGCTTCAAGTTCATGCTTGCCGTCGGCAGTCAGGACCGCACCTCGACCGGCATTGAATTCCGGAATCTCCTCCAGTTCAATGACAGCCTGCTCCACCAGATCAACTGCAGATTGGCCTTGCTCGGCTCGCTCGCTGGCATGACGGATGACCATCTCAAGATGATTCATTCGGACCGAAGCCATCGAGGGATCCATGGAGCGGCCGATTACACCTGCTCCACCATGAATCGCTACCGCCCAGTTCCGCATGACCGCCTGCTCCTGCCTATTCGGAGGGCATGTTGGCATTGACCAGTGATTCGTGCGCTTCGATTTCATCACCCAGCGCATCGATCAACGGGCCAAGATGCTTTTCATAATTACGCCATCGCTCGACTGATGAGCGATACATCTTCTGATTGACCTGATCGTAGGAAATCGTCATCGCTGACCGGGAAGACTTGTGGAATTCAAGACAGTTTTCCTCCCACTCCAGACCGGTCAGGTCAATCAATCTCCGGGTCCAGGTTTCCTGGTCAGCCGTAAGGCATTCATAGGGGACCTCAAGCATCGGGATATCGAGGACTTCCTGCCAATGATGCCACAGCTTCTGTCTTGCCTTGTAGATCGCTCCAAGATCCTCAAGCTTTGCCGCATAGCGATGGTGATTGACGATGATCTCCGTGAGATGACAGGAGAGACAGTTGTCCAGAGGATGTCGTTTGATATGGATCGCCTGAGTATCTGGCAGGATGACGGACATCAGTCCAAGGTGTTCATAGTTCATCAAGCTCTTGTTTGAAACTCTTGCCGCACCATTGCGATACGGCTCGAGATATTCCACGAACCAATCCTGCATCGCATCTGCATCCTCAGGCCGCATGTCAATGAGGCACTGAGGATAGTTGTGGTAGGAATCACACATGTGGGCGGCGCGAATGGAAAGAATGCTTGTGGCTGCAATCTCACCGGCCTGGGAAATCTGGGAATGCATCCCGAGAATCTGCTCAACCAGACTCGTCCCACTTCGCGGCATGCCGATGATGCAGATTGGCAGTTTGCTCGATTTGTTCGGTCGCCTCCACATCCTGAGATTACGCTCATTGAAGACTTTGGCCGCCTCTTCGAGCCGGTCAGTAAATGCAGTTATTGGAGCTGTCCAATTCAGCTCCCTGTAGGCCTCGGTCGCCATCGCGAATGCATCGTCATACCGTTCAGTCTTGTCATACAACTTGACCAGTTGGAATCTCGCGGCCGCAAGGCTCTCATCCGGCTCATTGGTCATGGTCAGGATGTTCTTGAAGATCTTTTCCGCCTCATCCCACTGCTTTCGCTTGAGCAGGACCTTGCCTTCGACCATATGCAACGCAAGTGCATCGACTCCCCGCTTGCGACATGACTCGACCCATTTCATGGCCTCGTCGTTGTTGTTCTGTCGCTCCTGAGAATTCGCATAATTGATATGGAATGGCACGAAATCCTTGAACTTCGCCATGCCGCGATCCAGGATCCTGAGACCCTCCTCCGGGTAGCCTGCTCGCATCTGTGCATGTGACGCCTGAATCAGATGTGTGGGCTCAGTAGGCTCGAGCTTGAACGCCTTCTCGGCAATTTCAGCTGCCTGGATGAAGTCGCACTGGAGTTCAGCGACCTTTGACAACGCGACCAATGGTTCAACGCTATCGGGATGTTTGGAAGCCAGCTCAGCTGCCTGTGTACGGGCATGTTCCAGCCCACCGATTTTAACCAATGACCGCACGGCCTTGATTGCGGCTTTCAGATCCGATGTTTCATTTGCTGGCTTGGCCATATCCCAACATGATACCACTGAAAAACTGCTGAAGAACCTTCAATGAAGCTCTTAGACGCCTGAAATCAGCCAACCAACCTCAAGCTGAAGGTGCCGGCACCAGAAGATGAAAGCAACTTCAACAGGCCTGAATTTGCTCTGGCGGTGTATGATCAAGTTGCATCATGAATCGAGGAACCGACTGGATTAGATGGATACTCATGGCCGTGCTTGCGGGCGTGGCTGTCTATTTCTT
>MDTD01104093.1_pt1 | contig 12665 bp, 11 predicted proteins | sample 811221 | NCBI WGS metagenome assembly MDTD01 (sample SAMN05326646, study PRJNA326480) | marine metagenome | isolation source: seawater | place: Pacific Ocean: South West | collected 2011 | reverse complement strand
TTTAGCTAATTCAATAATTAGCTTATATCCTCTAGATTTATAAATTGATCCAAAATAACCAATGTTTAAATTTTTTTTAAAATTTTTGAATTTAAAATTTTTCTTAATAGAAGATCCACTAGGTAAAACATGGAATTTTTTTTCATTAATAGAATAATTTTTTATATAATACTTCTTTACTGCGTTTGTAATAGCGACAATTTTTAATACCTTTTTTGAATTAATATATTTTGTATACTTAAATAACCAATTTACGATTCTAGATTCCTCACCTAGACCGTGATGAAGCTCCATAATAATTTTTTTTCTAAATAACACTAGTAAAAAACAGGAAAAATAATTCCTAGTTATATAAATGTCTGTTTTCAATTTAATGCCTATAAGAATTGAAAAAAAAGAGAATAAATAATAATGCAAACCAAGAGGAAAGTTTTTAAAACATTTAATTTTGATTATCTTAAACTTACTTTTTACATCGTAATAATCAAAAATATCAGTTTTAATTTTAGATACATTTGTAGTTATTAAATTTACACTATTGCCATTATATGAAAATGCCTCACACATTTTTACAATTTGTATTGAACTCGCAACGTCAGAGGGAATTGAAGTATTGGAGAGATAAGTAATCTTCATTAGAATTTATATTTTCTTAAAAATATCTGCAAATTAATTATATTCCATATTAAATAAGGATCATGATATTTTTTTTTATGAAGATCTAAAAGTTTCTGACACTCATCTAAATCTATTATACTTGAAGAGTCATAATATTCTTTACTAAGCACTGATTTTGCATATTCATAAAGCTCTGATCTTAACCAACCAGCAAATGGTGTATTAAAACCATATTTTTTTTTTAAGGTCTCTGATAATTCTTTTTTAAAACTTTTAATAAGTAAATTTTTATTTCTAAATCTATATCCAAACTTTTGTAGATCAGTAGCCATTAAATAATTTTTAATCAAATCTTTATCTAAAAATGGAACTCTTAATTCAATTCCTCTATTTGAATAAATTTTATCATTTCTGAGAAGTATATCATTCACCACCCAAGTATCTAAATCATGTGCCATTACATTTGACAGTTCAGGTTTGAAATTACTTTTTTTTGAATTATTGAGTACATTATCTAATTCGTTTTCTTCAAAAAATTGAAAATTTTTATAAATTTTTTTTTGACTTTGAAACAAATTTTGCTCACTAAAAGATAAATAGAGTTTTTTAGAGCTGTCTATAAAAAGACGTTTAAATGACTTTGAATTAAAATTTATTTTTAAACTTTTTAAGAAATTTATCTTAATAATCTTACTTAGTAAGCTTATTGACCTATATTTATCATACCCAGTGAAGACCTCGTCTCCTCCGTCTCCAGAAAAGAGAACTTTTTCACTGATATTCTCGCTTAATACCAAATTAGCTATTGAGTTCGTGTTACCTGTGGGTTCCTCTACTATATTCACTACATCCTCTGCACGATTTATAAAATCCTTAAAACTTGTCTCTATTGAAAAAAATTTCACACCGAATTTATTTGAAATTTTTTTGGCATAATCATGGTCAACATTATATTTTTTTGAATCTTTAAAATTTACAGAATAACTAGTAAAATTATCTCCAAGTTTTTTATACATCTCAGAAAATATTAAATTTGAGTCAACTCCCCCTGAAAGAGAAACTGCTACTGGCACATCAGATATAAATTGTTTAGAGAATGTATCCTCAATATCTCTTTTGATATTAAAAGTTGATACTTTTTGATTAGGTGTAAGCTCTATAACTTTTTTTCTTTGAAATTCATTTTTCGAAACTTTAATCATTTCTCCAGGTAAAACTTTAAAAATTTTTTTAAAATAAGTTTCTCTTAAATCATTTCTATTAAAATTTGCGTAAGATCTCACAGCAGACAAATTAAGTTCTTTATTTATATTAGAGGCTAATAAACTTTTTATTAAAGATGAAAAATAAAATTTTTTAGTTAATTGATCATAATAATAATATAATGGTTTTACACCAATTACATCACGTACAAGATAAAAAGTATCTTTTTCTTCATCATAAATTGAGAAAGCAAATATACCTGAAAGCATTTTAAAAGAATTCTCACCATATTTATGAAAAAGTTTTATAATTACTTCAGTATCCGAGGTTGTTTCAAAACTATAACCAAAGTTTTTAAGGTCATTAGATAAGTCCAAATAATTATAAATTTCACCGTTATAAGAAATAACCAGATTTTCAAATTTAAAAGGTTGATTTGATCTTTTTTCAACATCAATAATCGAAAGTCTATTGTGCGCAACGGAGTAATTGTGATTTAAAAAAAAACCTTCATTGTCTGGTCCTCTTGAGGATGTCAAATTTGACATTTTGCGTAATAAATTTAAATCCTTAAAATTAAAACCGTTTATTCCACACATATTTATTTATTAAATAATCTTTTAAATACCTTTAAAAATAAGTTTTTTGTAGAGAAATTCTTTTCCAAGAAATTATTTGAGAGATATTCATTTTTATTAGAAGTAATTTTAGGAATTTTCCATTCATCATATTGATAAGTTAAATATTCCTCTACAGGTCCAGGACATTTGAAATATCTATTTAAAAATCTAATCTTGTAGTCTCTATCCAAAAATTCTCTTGGAATATTAATTTTCCATCTTCTATATAAGTTTTTATCTTTGTCCAATGACCAACTTAAAATTTCAAACAGTGTTGATTTATGGTCATTGCCCTTGAAGCAATCTATTTTACCATCTTTGATATTTTTAATTTCATGAAAAATTTCAAATTTTTTTTCAACAAGTTTTTGTCTAATTAAGTCATAATGTTTTATAAAATCGCTACTAAACATTCCAAATTCCACATCCCAATCCCATTTGATAAAATAGTTTTCTCTATAAGCCCCCAAAACTACACCAGCTTGTAAAAAAAAAGGTATTCTATTACTCTCAAATATTTCAACTATTTGTAAAAAATGTTTTTCTCTTAAATCTAATTCTTCTTTCGATCTTATTCGAATTTTTTCATCATCCATTATTTTTTTCGAAAATCATTTAATATTTTATTTATTTTTGTAGATGACGTTTTTTTTGTATATGGCAGATAAATTATCTTTACACCTAATTTTCTGAATTCTTGATCTAACGCTCTCCATTTTTTCGTGGCATACCAATCGTCCCCGACAAACATAACATCATACTTTAATTTTCTCCAATTTTTGAACTTATCTAAACTATTTTGTGAGACAACTAAATCAACACATCTATTGTTTTTAATAACTTCAACTCTTTCATTAAATGGAATTATTGGTTTTTTGTTTTTGTATTTTTTTACAAGTGAGTCTGTTGAGACTCCTACTATAAGTTTATCACACAGTGATTTAGCTTTCTTTAGTACTTTTACATGACCAATATGAAATAAATCGAAAACACCTGCTGTATATCCAATAATTATTTTTTTTTTCATTACTTGCTTAACACTTACTGATAAAACTTAAATTTGCAAAAGAATAATTATTAATTGTCTTGATTTAGAAAAAAACACTCCAAATTAAAACACATCCATATTTTAGCCGCAATACTATTTTGATAAATTCTTGAATCGCCTTTAAACTGATTTAATTTTTTTTCATTTAACAATTTTTTTAAATAATGAATATTAAAAATACCTCTTTCCTGCGATTTTTTACTTAATAAAATTCTAAAAATTAATTTCTTAACATTTTTTTTTTCAATCCAATTATGTAGCGGGACCGGAAATCCTATTTTTTTTCTTTTTATAATTTTAATTGGAACTTTACTTTTAAAGGCGTTTTTTAAAATAAATTTATTTATATCTAAAACCTCGGAGGTTTTGTCAGATGTTAAATTTTGATTAAGTTTTATTTTTTTAATTTTATATTGATATGGAATTTGTGTTGAAAATTCAATTATTCTATGATCAAGAAAAGGAACTCTTAATTCTATTCCTGCTGCCATTGATGATATGTCTTCTCTTTCAAGAATTCCTTTAAGATGGTATTTTTGAAAAAAATACTGCATTTTATCAATATATCTTTTAGATTTAATTTTCTTAAATATTGATTTGAAATAAGTTTTAATATTTTTTTCAATTTTTGAATGGTCAAACTTTTTACTCAACAATTTTTTTTTTAGCTCAAGGTTGGTATAAGGATATATTGATAGAAAATGATCCATTTCATTTTTAAATTTGAGTTTCCCATACCTTAAATGAACATTTTTCAAAAATTGTTTATTCAAGAATTTTTTTTTAGTTTTAATTATTTTATTAAAATCATCTACCGAGGTAAAAATTCTACCATAACCACAGAATAATTCATCAGCTCCGCATCCAGAAAGTACGACTGTCGCTTTTTTTTTTATTTTTTTACATAACTGATATTGAGTTACCTCATTCGGAATTGTTAAAGGCTGACCTCTTAAGTAAATTAATTTTTTCATGTCTTTAAAATACTTGTGGTAATTAGATTTGACTATTTGATGTTTCATATTTAGTTTTTTTGCTGCCAATTTTGAATATTCAAACTCATTATATCCGTCATCATTATAACCAATACTATATGCAAGGAAATTTTCATTGTTGATACTATTTATTATCGAGGAAATTATTGTGGAGTCTAAACCTCCAGATAACAAGGATGCAACTTTCACATCTGAAATCAATCTGTATTTTACTGATGAGTTTAAAAGTTTTTTAAGTTTAAATTTATAATCCTTTAAAGTTAACTTTAAATTTTTTTTATTATAAAAATTTTCTAATTTCCAATAGCTTTTAACATCAACCTTTTTGTTTTTTATTTCTATATAATTTCCAGGTTCCAAAGAAAAAATATTTTCAAAAAAAGTTTCATTATTTATTGGTTGTCTGAATGATAAAAATGAAGAAACAGACTGTTTGTTAATTTTCTTTTTCATTTTATTAAATTTATGGATCGCTTTAATATTTGACGAAAAAGTCAATTTATTTTTATAATTACTGTAAAATAGAGGCTTTATTCCTATTCTGTCTCTAAATATGTATCCGATGTCCTTTCCAATGTCGTAGTAAGCAAATGCGAACATGCCGTTACATTTTTGAACAAAATTTGGACCCTCTAAAATTATTCCTTGTAAAAGCACCTCTGTGTCTGTTTTGCTATAAAATTTTAAACCTTTTCTTTCAAGGTTTTTCTTCAATTCTTTAAAATTATAAATTTCACCATTATAAATTAATATATGCTTTTTATTTTTTGAAAACATTGGTTGCTTTCCCTTTTTACTAAGATCCAGTATGCTTAATCTTTTATGGCCAAATGATATTTTGCTATCAAAATAAACTCCACTATCATCTGGACCTCTATGAGATAAATGAGAGAGACATTTTTTAAATTCAGACTTATTGGTTTTTAAAAGATTTTGATTAATAGAGATTTGACCAAAAATACCACACATTTATCTAGAATTTGTTAATTAAGCAAATTTGATGATTAATATAAATCTTAATATTACTTAAGCAAATATTATCAGTTAAAAAATATTTAACAATTATATAAAACATATCTTTAAAATCAGCTTTTATTAGATCTAGAATTTGTGACTTTTTGCTCATAAATTTAAGGCGATTTATTAGATAATTTCAATTATTTAGTATATAGAAAATTATATCTATAATAATGAAAAAATATATTTTAATAATTTCTTCAGTTTTGTTAGTTGTTTATTTAATTTTATTTTTTGGATCAAAAAAGTTTCAATTTATTGGAAATTATTTAACTTATAATCAAATAATTTTTATCAAAAAATATTTATTCCCTTACAAGTTCATAAATGAAATTGAAGCTGATCTTTTGAATCAAAAAACTCTTCTAGAAGATAAAAAAAAAGAGGAACGTGAGAGAGTTTTAGATGCAGATTTCCTCACTAGAAAATACTCACATCCCTTAATATTTTATAAAACTGGCGAAAAAATTAAACTTGAGAAAAAAAAGCTATACATGGAAAAATTTACAAATATTAATGATTTAGTCGTTGGAATTAACTTGGTATATCCAGGAAGTGGATATATTGAAATATTTGATGACAAACTATTTCTTATTTCCTCAACTGGAACTATAGGGTATTCAAAATTAAATAATGATATTTTAAAATTTGATCAAATTAAATCTAATATTGAAACTTTTTTACCGAGAAAATTACTGATCAAACATCCTGGTGTATCTGTAAAAGATATGAAATTTATTAATAATAAAATTTATATTTCAATAACTGACGAAATTAAAAAAGATTGTTGGTCAGTTTCATTATTAAAAGCAGATTTTAATTATGAAAATCTAAATTTTAAGAGAATATTTCCTGGTTCTAAATGTGTAGAAAAATACAAGGCTTGGAATAATGAATTTTCATGGCATCAAACTGGGGGAAGAATCTTTCAAATTAATGAAACTGAAATTTTATTTTCTACTGGAGAATATCGAACTAGAGAACTGGCACAAGACTTAAATAGTGTATTTGGAAAAGTCTTAAAATTAAATTTAATTGACAATTCACATAAAGTGATTGCAATGGGTTTAAGAAATCCACAAGGTCTGTTTTATGATGATTTTAACAATTTAATTTTAATTACAGATCATGGAACAAAAGGTGGTGATGAATTTAACTTAATTGATTTGAGCAAAGATAAAATTTATAATTTTGGGTGGCCTATTGCAGCATATGCTGAACATTACGGTGGTTATGATGAGGAAAAATATAAAAGATATCCACTGCTAAAATCACACTCCGAAAATGGTTTTGATGAGCCAATAAAATACTTTAAAGCTGACTCTAAAGGAAAAACTATAGGTCCTTCTCAAATAATTGGACTGAAGAACAAAAAAAAAGAGTTTGTAGCATCATCAATGCATAAAAGATCTCTTTTTATATTTAATTTGAACGAAGCCAATGAATTAGAAAATTTAGAAAGAATTGAAATAGGAGAGAGAATTAGAGATATGATTTATAATGATGGTAAATTATATTTATATTTAGAAAATTCTTCCTCAATAGGTATAATTAATTTCAAATAAAACTATCAATTAAGTTATTAATAAAAAGTTTCTTTACCACAAGAAATAAATGATTTATTAAATCATATGAGCAAAAAAAAAATTGCTTTAATTTTTGGAGTTACTGGTCAGGATGGGTCTTATTTATCTGAGTTACTTTTAAAAAAAAATTACATTGTAAATGGAGTAAAAAGAAGGTCATCTAGCAATAATACCAACAGAGTTGATCATATTTATCAAGATCCACACGAAAAAAATTATAGATTTAGACTTCATTATGGTGATATTACAGATTTTTCATCAGTTTCAGATTTAATAAATAAAACAAAACCTGATGAAATTTATAATTTAGCTGCACAGTCTCATGTAGCTGTATCATTTGAAGTTCCTGAATATACTGCAAATGCTGATGCGTTGGGCGCATTGAGAATATTAGAAGCGATAAAGTTTCATAAATTAGAAAAAAAAGTAAAATTTTATCAAGCAGGAACCTCTGAAATGTTTGGGAAAGTTCAGAACATTCCACAAAATGAGAATACACCATTCTATCCGCAAAGCCCATACGGAGTAGCTAAAGCATATGCTCACTGGATTACAAAAAATTATAGAGAAGCATATAATATGTTTGCATGTAATGGAATTCTTTTTAACCACGAAAGTCCACGTAGAGGTGAAACATTTGTCACAAAAAAAATTGTTTCAGCATTATGTAAAATAAAAGAGGGAAAACAAAAAAAACTTTATTTGGGTAATTTAAATTCAAAAAGGGATTGGGGGCATGCTAAGGATTATTGTTATGCTATGTGGAAAATGCTTCAACAAAAAAAACCAGATGATTTTGTTATAGCCTCAGGAAAACAATACTCAATAAAAGAGTTTATAAATAAGACTGCTAAAAGATTAAATATGCAAATTTTTTGGAAAGGGAAAGGAATGAAAGAGAAAGGGTATAATTCTAAAGGTATTTCTATAATAGAGTGCGATAAAAATTACGTAAGACCTTTGGATGTAAATACTCTTCTTGGTGACGCTAAAAAAGCGAAAAGAATTTTAAAATGGAAATCAAAAACAGATATTAATTCTTTGATTGATGAGATGATTGAGGCAGAATACCAATACTTAAATGCCATTGAATAAAAATAGTAAAATATTTGTGGCAGGTCACAAAGGGATGGTGGGTTCCTCTATTTTGAGGATATTCAAAAAAAAAGGTTATAAAAAAATTTTTATAAAAGAAAAAAAATTCTTAAATTTACTTAATCAAAAACAAACACAGTCTTATATTAATAAAATTAAACCTGATTATGTAATTATTGCTGCAGCAAAAGTAGGTGGAATATTAGCTAATCAGAGTTTTAAAGCAGATTTTATTTATGAAAACATTATGATACAATCAAATATTATCCACGCCTCATATAAAGCAGGTGTAAAAAAACTTATTTTCTTGGGTTCAAGTTGTATCTATCCAAAATTTGCAAAGCAACCTATCAACGAAAATGAATTATTAAATGGTAAGTTAGAGGAAACAAACGATTCTTATGCTATAGCAAAAATTGCAGGACTTAAAATGTGTGAAGCCTATAACAATCAATATAAAACAAATTATATTTGTTTAATGCCCACAAATCTTTATGGACCAAACGATAATTATGACTTAAATACTGCACATTTTTATCCTGCATTAATTAGAAAAATATACAACGCAAAAAAAGAAAAAAAAAAATTCATTTCAATATGGGGAAATGGAAAAGCAAAAAGAGAATTAATGTTTGTTGATGATTTAGCATATGCCTGTGAGTTTTTCTTAAAAAAAAAAACTAAGCATTCCGTAATAAATATTGGAAGTGGTCAAGAAAATACTATTATTGGTTTTTGTAATTTTTTGATGAAAAAAATCGGAATTAAAATAAATATAAAATTTGATAAAAAAAAACCAAATGGAACTCCAAGAAAAAAGTTGAATTCAAATTTAGCAAAAAAATATGGATGGAAGCCTAAGTATAATCTCAATAAAGGTTTTGAATTGACTTATAAACATTTTTTAAAATTTTCAACTAAATAAAAAACTAAAAAGTATTTTGTTTATTTAACTTTGTATTAACATAAAGATTATCCTCAAATATTAATAATGGATGTATAAATTTTTTTAAAATTTTAAAATTATTATTATTCAAAAATTTTTCCTTATTCATTTTATCGGAATTTTCGTATAAATCTAAGTAATGATTTTCAACTAAAAGATAAGGAATTTGTTTTAACTTTTTTTTAGATCCTTTTAAAACTTTTAGTTCATGACCTTCAACATCGATTTTAAGAAGAGTTTTAGATAAATTCTTTTTTCTAAAAAAATTATCGATAGACGTTGTCCTTACGGTAATTTTTTTTTCATAAGTTCTTTTTGTATTAAGTAATTTTTGTTTAAAGCTCAAATATTTTGATTTTTTATTTAATTTCTCAAAAGTTGAAGTACCAGTCAATTTTCCAATGTAAAAGTTTCTAGTTTTAATTTTATCGCTCAATGCTAGATTAAATAACTTTACTTTTGAATTTTTTGAGTATTTTTTTTTTATTATATTAAAAGGCTCTTTTTGGGGTTCGAACACATATGCTTGCTTAAATTTTTTATTTTTAAGTAAAAAACTTAGAAACTCTCCTTTATGCGCTCCTATATCAATCAATATTTTTAAATCAAATTTTTTAGTATAGTAAAAAATTCGATTTTGATGAATATAATCTAAATAATCAAATAACTTCTCGAAAAACATTTTAATCTAAATATTTAAACTTATTAAAAATTGTACTCAGGAACATAATTATTTTTTATATTAAATGTTTGAGATAAATATTTAAAAAATATAAAAATGTTTTCACCTCTTTTAGTTATTACATATTTATCATCTATTTTTTGTAAATTACCTGTAATAATTTGCTCTGATATTCTTCTTTCTATTGCCTTATCGGACTCAAAGTATTCATCATAAAATCTATCTTTTATTTCGACTGTGCTTAAGCCTGATTTATTCTCATTCATCATACTAATAAAATATACACTTATTGCTCTATCTAATGATGTTAATATCAATGTATGTAACAATAATGTAAAAGTTAAAGTTAATGAACCAGCTAAAGCAATGTGTATTTTATTTAATAAAAAGTATTTATTTTTATTAATTAAAGCAAGAAAAAATATTTGCAAAATTAAACTTAAAAAAGTAATTACTAAGCCTTTATAAAAAAAAGTATCGACTCCAATATTTATATTAAATAATGTTACAAAAATTGAGATATTTACTAAAAAACCTACAATATAAAATAAAATTAACTTAATCTTAAGCATTAATTTATAATATATATGTAAGAAATTTAATAATAAAGTTAAATAGTTTAATTTATAATTTAAATAAAGATTTTTTAGTAATGAGTTTTAATAAAGGCGTTTTGCGATTTATTCCTTATATTTGTATATTATTTTTTTCATTAATTGTAATTAACTTAGGTATTAATGATATTGAAGATTATGCTAATGGCCTTTTTACTAGCAAAATATATAGTAAAAATATTTCAAATTACTTAACTTTTTTTTATGATTTTTATGGTCCAGGTATAAGATTACCTATAGGAAATGGTCCATTATTTCATCCATTAAACATTTTTTTATTTAATATAAAACTTTATTATTTTTTATTTATCTTTTCACACTTGTTAATACAGTTTATTTTTACAAGACGAATACTAAATATCTTTCAAATAAAATATCAAAACTTTATTCTTGCAATAATTTTAGTTTTTTCCTTACCTAATTTGAATTATGGTTTATCTGACGATTGGATTGCTGCTTTTTTTTCATATTGTTTTTTTCCAATAATTTTTTATTATTTTCTTAAAATTATATATAAGCAACAAACTTTAGCCTATTTCAAAATATCTTTATTATTTAGTTTGTGGATTTTTAATGGACATATAGGAATATTAATTATTTATGTTTATTTTTTACTTTTATACTTAATATTCTCTATACAAAATTTTAAACACTTGAAAAAAATATTTAACAGATATTTTTTTATAAGTTTTTTTTTATTATTTTTTATATTATTCGAGTACGGATTTTTTTTAATAACCGAGAGTATTAAATTTATAGATGAAAGATATATACAAGGCTCATATAGCAAAAGGCCATTTTTAGAGGTTTTTTTACCTTTCGAACAATTTTTATCATGGACAAAAATAAACAGACTTCCCGGAAACCCAATAATAATTTATGCGGGTATTTTAATCTCTGTCTACAATATAATAAATTTTTCTAAATCAATATTTAGATCAAAAAATAAAACTGATAAAATTCATATTTTCTGGACCGGATTTAGAGATAAATTATCTTTAAAACTAAGCATATTGTTTTTAATTTTTATTTTATTGAGTTACACAGATTTTTTAAAATATACTTATTTCGTATCTGGAATATGGGTATCTAGGGATATTTTTTTATATTTGGGCATTTTTATAATTTTCGATTTATATAAAAACATCAAACCTAAGCTTATTCAATTGATAAATATATTGATCATAAGTTATACTTTTTTATTCCTTACATTAAATATTCACTCTATGTACACAAAAAAGGAAAATAACTTTGTAATTAATGAGATAAATGAAAGTGAATTTATTCAGAAGTTAGAAAATTTAAATTTAAAAAAAGAAGATTATAAAAGATTATATTTAAGTCCAGGATTATATCCTTACATACTAAAAGGATTTGAAAATGATGGTATTTTTGCAAATACAGATTTAATTAAATATAATCTTTCACCATTTAATGGGTTTTTTAAAAATAATTCAATGCATGGTTTTGGAGATAAAGAAATTAAAATGAGCGGATGGATAAATCCACATTTTAAATACATTAATAACGAGTTTTTTCTAGATCTATATAAAATTGAGTATCTATTGATATCTGAGAAAGAATTAAAGAATTTGAATAATTTTAAATTCAAAAAAATTGACACCATAAATACAAGTAAAGATATATCCGATAGAGAAATCAAACAATTACAAAATAAAGGTATTTTGATAAATTTATCCAATAATCAAAAAGAGGTGTTATTACTTTTTAAAAGAAAATTTACAAATTATTCTTTAGATGAAAACAATTTTAAATTTTTAAAAAGAAACTTGATGAATTGCAAATCCTCAAAGATTGATTGTATTTTACAAAATAAAGAGCTTTTTCAAAAAAGTAGTCATGAGCTTATAAGATTTGATAATGGTTTTTTTAAAATTAAAAAATATTTTGATAATGATTATTTATTTTTACCTTTTATTTATGATAAAAATTGGAGTTCTATTAATGGAGAGTTTTATAACGTTAATAATTTTGGAATGTTTTTTAAAAAAAAGAATCTTAAAAATAAAAAAAATAATTTTGAAATTAAATATTTTGATAATATGAGAAAATCCTTAAGAATTATTTCTTTATTATCAATTTTAATATTGATTTATTTTATATATATTTTTTCAATTTCAAAAAGGAATTCTAACCACCTCATTAAATAGATAATTTAGTATCTTCGATCCTGTTCTAATCGCAGGGAAATTAGTTTTTCCATAAAGTCTCGCCTTTTCT
>MDTD01015706.1_pt1 | contig 12667 bp, 7 predicted proteins | sample 811221 | NCBI WGS metagenome assembly MDTD01 (sample SAMN05326646, study PRJNA326480) | marine metagenome | isolation source: seawater | place: Pacific Ocean: South West | collected 2011 | reverse complement strand
TATTTCGATAACACAGCTACTATTACCACTATTCGAGTAAGTAGATATTTGGTAAACTCCACTTGGAACAGAAGACCAGGTAAAAGAACTTGAGTTAGGAAATAATTGATTAAAGAGATTTAAACTACCAGATGATGATACTTCAAAAATTTGAACAAAATTTATAGTGTTATTAGAATTTTCGTTAAATTGAATGTCAACTCCGGAAACAAAGCATACATCATTTGGATCTCCTGCAACATGATAATTAAGATCACATTGAGCAAAACTATAGATACTAAAAAAGACTAGTAATACTACTAGTTGTAGTCTTTTAACCATGATTGACGTAATACTTTTTTTTCTGAGCTAAAGATATGTTAAAAAAAATATTTGCTAGATAAAAAAACAATAAAATTCATGTGTAAATTCAATTGTTTAAAAAAAAAATGATCAATGAGGTTTTTCTAGATTAATAATCGTTATTCTGCTCTTGAATAAGATCATTATTATTAATCTTTGTTTTAGGATCTTTAAAGTTTAATTTACCAATAGTATATTTAAAACTAATAGCGAATGATCTGAAAGGAATAGAGGTAATGTTTGATTGACTAAAAAATTCTCCTTCTAGATCGGTTCTCATCTCTTTAGTTTTTTGGAAAGGCTCAATGATTCTAAGGCCAATAGATCCTCTTTTCTTGTTAAATATTTTCTTAATACCAAGACTCATCATTGACCATGAAGTGCTACTTCCTTGTATTGTTTGATTAGGAGACCTAAAAAAAGCAAAAGTTTCGGCCTTCCAGTTATTTCCTAGATCGCAATTACCTCCTATCCAATAGCTATAAAGCATTACTGGTGTTGTCCATTCACTATAACCGAGAGATACGTCTTTTCCACTATAATTATAAATGTCAAAAGAAGCTCTAAAGCTTAGCTTTTTTAGATTAATGGATCCAAAAACACTAGTTCCAAATTGTTTACTTTCTCCTATGTTTCTGTAAGTAGATTGAGATACTTCATCTATAACAGTGTCTAGAAAGGATTCTATCACATTAAAAGAGTGTTTGTAATAAAATTGACAGCTTCCTTGTAGTACTCTTCCAAAGCTATTCATCCCTATTTCATACTGCTCAGTCACGGTTGGTTTTAGATTAGGGTTTCCTATTGTTATATTTCTATTGTCTAGCTTATTATTATTAGTATTGATTTGTCTTACTGAAGGTCGTGTAATTCTTTGGTTATAACTAGCCTTAATTGATTGCATAGGGCTGAAAGATTTGGAAATAACAATACTAGGTAGAATATCTTGGTAAGGTGTTTTGAAGGCTTCTCTGTCAGGATCATTCACCCAATCTCCAGAAGCCTGAGTGTATTCGTACCTAACACCTGTTTTAATTCCTAATCCATATTTAAGATTAAATTCTGAAGATAAATATGAGGCAGCAACTAACTGATTATAATTAAATTCTTCAGAAGATATTTCTATATTCTCTCTTTGGTCTGAATAGATTATTTCTCGATCTCTATTAATAACTTTTGCACCAATTTCTATTTTATTACTATTTGATTGTTTTTTAGTGTTTTTTCCTTTTCTTCCTCCTTTTGAATATCCTCTTGATTGATTGTCACCTATTGTTTCTTGCGTGTCATTATTATTAGAAGATTTACCAAGCGGATGTACATAATCTATTTGAAATGTTTCTGATAGTACTCTTTCATCATTTTCATTAAAGAAGTTAATATTTCCTTCATCAATATCTGTATTTCCATCATTAATGTCTCCGCCTAATTGGAAAGCTATAGTTAATTCTTTATCCTCATGATCTTCAAACTTTTTAGTATAGTCAGTTGTCCACTCCATGTTTAGTGTTCTATCCGTTTTTTCAGATGAGTAGTAGCTTGTATAGGAAAGTGAGTCAGGAAACTCGCCATGAGTATAATATATAGAGTCTTTAACTAGGCTTGGTTTTGTTCTTCCTCTAAAGCTAATTGAAGAGTTAAATGAGTTGTATGCATTTACATCATAGAATGCATTCATAGACCCTCTATACCCTTGATAGAAACTCTCTGAAGTTCCTTCTTGAATTAATGTATTTGGGTTTATAGGATCTCCATTTTCATTTATATCATTCCAGTCAGATCGTTCATAGAAGTGTGTTCCTATTCTGCCTGGCCAACTTCCGAATGAACCTCCTCTTGCAGAAAAACCAAATTTTCCTTTACCTATTTTTAGATTTAGATTAGCCCGAACTGATTTTGAACCTGCCATTCCATTTAGTGTAGCATTATATCCATCAATTATTGTTTTTTTTGTAATAATATTTACAATACCGGCATCTCCTTCTCCGTCATATTTTGCTCCAGGACTAGTAATAACTTCGATACTTTTGATTTCATTAGCAGGAATCATTTGTAATGCAGTGGATATATCAGATGTGAAAAAACTAGATGCTTTTCCATTTACTAAGAATTTAATATTTCTAGATCCTCTTAAACTTACATTTCCTTCTAAATCTACTGAAAGGAGAGGGGCTTTCCTTAGTACATCTGTAGCATCATTTTCTGAATCATTTAGATCATTTTCTGCATTATATACTATTTTATCAATTTTTGTCTCATAAATAGCTTTGTTGTCCTCAATGGTGATTTCAGATAATAATTCTGAATCTTGTTTAAGCAATATGTTATTTGCTTTAAAATTAGGATCTTTTTTTGAGATTTCTGCCACAATAGTTGTCTCTTCAAAACCCATATAACTAATTATTAAATTATATTTTCCAATAATAATTTCATCAAATGAAAAACGTCCTTTTTCATCAGTAATAGTTCCTTCTACCATTTTTTCTTCACCGAATTTTTTTAGGCTTACTGTCGCAAATTCTAAAGGTTCTTTATTTTTTAATTCTTTTATCCTTCCAGATATTCTTCCTTTATATTTAGGTTCTTCGTTTTTAGAGTAATTAGTAGCTCCTGACCAGCCATCTACTTTTGGTCTTTTTTTTACTTTTTCTTTTTTCTCCTCATTATTTCCTTGAGTATTTTCTTGTGAGAAAACAAAAAAAGGAAGTAATAGAATAAGAAAAAAAAGTGTTTTTTTCATTGCGTTATAATGTATTATTCTCTAATACTACATGTAGTGCCAAATAAATTATTTTCTTTAATAATCTTTGATACTCCTTCAGGTACACTTTCTTCCCAACTTCCTTCTTCACATGATTTGATTTTTTTGAGTACGTCTTTAGAAAAGATACCTAATATATCTTTATTGTATTTTAAATCTTCTATTCTTCCATTTGAACATAGATAATTATAAATATCTTTAACTCTAGGATGTATAGGGATATTAGAGCTATTTAATAATTCAATCTCTTTCTTTGGTTTAAAAGGGTAAAGATAAAATTTGATATCTCTAGTAAGAATTATTCCAAATGCTTCCATAATACCTCCATTTAAATTTCTATAATATTTTTCTTCAAACATATCTATTAAACTATCTACACCTAATATAAGTCCCATTCTTAGTTTTGTAAATTGTGATAAATACTCTATGAGTTTATAGTATTTTTTATAATTTGATATCATTACCGTATATCCTAAGGAGCATAATATATCTGCTCTATCTAAGAAGTCTTGATCATTTACTTGTCCTTCTGATTTTAAGTTACTTAATGTAATTTCAAATAATATTTGGATATTATTTTGCTCTACTTTTTTATTTGATTTAAAATTACTTAATCCTTGTTCTAACATGTCTATATTGACCTTTGTAACAGGTCTAAAACTGCCTCTAATTGTAAGTATATTTTTCTTTCTTAAAATACTTGCAGGTTGCTGATTCATCCCATCAGGAGTAAATATTACAGCATCAGTCATTCCTTCTTTTACTAGGTTTAGACTTAACAATCTATTGTCAATATTTTTAAAAGCGGGTCCTTTAACTTCAACCACATTTATTTTGAATTGATCTTTGGAAAGATTGTCATAAATAGATTTTAGAATCTCTTTTGGGTCTGCTTCATTAAAGCATGCGTAAATTAAGTTAGTTCCAATTGTTCCAATTGTTTCTTGTTGTAATTTTGCATCTTGATCATATAGCTCTATATATATGATGAAATCAGATGGTTCTTCTTTTAAGTTTTTTTGAAATCTTAATCCTATCCAACCATGTCCACGTTTTGTTTTATCATAGTTTATGGTAGCTATTGTATCTGCAAAAGTGAAAAATCGTGTGTCTTTATATTCTTCGGGATCTAATCTTTCTTTTAAAAGTCCATATTCATGGTCAAGCATCTTATTTAACCTTGATTTACATACATATCTTCCATCTTTTTCTTTTCCATATATAGCATCTGAAAAGTATCTGTCATATGCAGACATTGTTTTAGCTATGGTTCCTGATGCAGATCCTACTTTAAAGAAATTTCTTGCAACTTCTTGTCCAGCCCCAATTTCTACAAAAGAGCCATAAATTGAAGGTTCAAGATTTATTCTTAATGCTTTTTGTTCAGGTGTTAAGGTTACTTTATCAGGCATATATCTGATTTATAATTTTTGACAAATTTAATTAGATAATTTAATAGATCAGAGAATTTATCTATAATTTTACAACTTAAAATTTGATATTATAATGAAGGTGACTTTACTAGGTACAGGAACTTCACAAGGTGTGCCTGTGATTGGTTGTAATTGTATTGTTTGTTTATCAAATGATCCTAAAGATCAACGATTACGCTCATCAGTTATGGTAGAAGTAGATAATCAAACTATTATCATTGATACAGGTCCCGATTTTAGGCAGCAGATGTTAAGGGAAAAGGTACAAGATGTTGATGCGGTTCTTTTCACGCATCATCATAAAGATCATGTAGCAGGAATGGATGATATAAGGGCATTTAATCATAAATGGAAGAAGGATATTGATATTTTTTGTAATTCAATTACAGCTGAAGCTATAAAAAGAGAATTTCCATATGTTTTTTCAGAAGACAAATATCCTGGAACACCAAGTGTGAATCTTACTGTTTTTGATAATGAAAGTTTTCAAATTAATAATACAACTGTTTTACCTATTCAAGCTAAACATTATTTACTGCCAGTGTTTGGATTTAGAATATATGATTTCGTTTATTTGACAGATGTAAGTGAAATTTCAGAAGAAGAGAAGAGAAAGATGCAGAATGCTGACTTGATTATTTTAGATGCATTAAGAAAAGAACCTCACATTTCACATTTTAGTCTCAGTCAAGCTCTTGATTTATTAGATGAATTAAAACCTAAAAAAGCTTTATTGATACATATTTCCCATTATATGGGTTTACATAAAGAAGTCGAAGAGGTATTGCCAGATAATGTTAGTTTGTCATATGATGGTCAAGTAGTTACAGTAATCTAGTTTTATCTCTAGTAGACTATTTGTTAAAATAAATAAAAACAGTATTTTTACGAAAAAATATTTATCATGAGAAAATTTTTATTATTTGCGTTTACATTATTTGTTGTTAACGTTTTTGCAACCACCCATAGTCATTTTGATGAAAATGAAGTGAGATATATTACTACTAGTCAAGAGTTAGATGTTCAATTTCAACATCAATTAAGAAATCAAAGTTTATGGACTGATTTCTTATCTATAAATAATAATTGGTTTGTGATATTTAATGAAAAGAATCAATTGCCTCACAGAGCATTTGGAGAGCCTATCTCTTTAAGTAGTACAGGAGATTTACTTTCTTTTTTATCTTCAAATAATTTCACTCTCCCTTCTGATTTGAGAATAGGCGTTACTAGTAAAAATGATAAATATATTAACGTTAGCTATACTCAGTATTATAATAATCTTGAAGTTATAAATAGTGATTTATATGCTAAGTTTAGCTTAAATAATGAGTTAGTTGCGTTTGGTTTAGATGTTTTTAACGATATTAATATTAACACTACTGCTAGTATAACAGAAGGAAACGCAGTTAATATCGCTTCTTCTGGTATTGCTGCAGATATTGAAGATTATTCGGTTGAGAGTCAATTAAAAGTGTTGGCTAAAGCGGATTATCGTAAATATACTTATCATCTAATTTATATTATACATATTAAAACAAGAATGTCAGAAGGTCCAGCTGATTATACCTGTTATGTAGATGCTCATAATGGAAAGTTATTAATGAGAAAAAATAAAATTTTATATGAAGCTCCTCCGCAAGTAACAGCCAATGTTTCAGGCTCTGTATATCTTACAAATCCATATTCTCCTGCCCCTACAGTAAATCTACAATATTTAAAAGCTATAGATCAGGCTACAGGTATGAATTATTATACCGATACCATAGGAGATGTTGATTTTGGATTTGTTCCAAGTGGATCTTCTATTCGATATAAATTGGAAGGGCTTTATGCAGATGTTGAAACCAATAGTAGTACCCCAGATATAATTACAAATTTAGGAGCAACAAATTCTATTTTATTTGATAATTCTAATTCAACGATTCAAGAAAGAACAGCTTATCATGCAGTGAATATGATACATGATCATTTAAAAGATGTTTTTCCTGCTTTTACTGATTTAGATATACCAATGCAAACAAATATAGATGAATCAGGAAGTTGTAATGCATTTTGGAATGGAAGTTCAATTAATTTTTATGCAGAAGGAGGGGGTTGTCATGCTACAGCCAAGATACCGGATGTAGTCTATCATGAATATGGGCATGCAATTAATAGTAATCGCTATAATTCTACTGCTGGAATGTCTAATGGGGCACTGCATGAAGGGTATGCAGATATATGGGCAATATCACTGACAGAAACCCCAGTTTTAGGTTTTGGATGGGATTTGGTTGACCCAACTATATATGTTAGAAGATATGATCAAAATAGAAAGGTTTATCCTCAGGATTTGGTTGGAGAAGTGCATGGTGATGGAGAGATTATTGCAGGTTGTTTTTGGGACACATATTTAAATTTAGGAAATGATATGGAAAAAATGTTAGACTTATTTAAATATACTTATGACAGTAATGTAGATGGTCCTGATGGAGATGAAGGAGAAATATTTACTGATATATTATTAGAAGTATTATATGCTGATGATAATGATGCTAACCTTACCAATGGTACACCTAATGATCTTGCTATTACTCAGGCATTTGCATTACATGGTATTACATTGCTTTCAAATGCTATAATTAATCATAATCCAATTGAACAAACTAGTGGGCTTACTCCAATTACTATTAATGCTAATGTGTCTCTTTCTTATCCATGGGCTCTTTCTACTACAAATTGTTATTATAGAGTAAGTAACAGTAATATATGGAACAATCTTCCAATGAATGGAAATGGTAATACTTGGCAAGTAGATATTCCAGGTCAATCGGATGGGACAATTATTGCTTACTATATCTCATTAATTGATATTAATGGATATGAATCAGGTGTTTTACCAATAGCTGCTAATCTTACACCGATTAATAATGCTAATTTACCATACTTTATTATGGTAGGTTATGAATTAATGGCCGAAGAAGATTTTGATTTCAATTTCGGTATTTGGCAAACAGGAGATGTTACTGATAATGCAACTACAGGGATGTGGGAGATAGATGTGCCAATAGCTTCTTATGATGATCCTTTCAGTTTTTCTGGCATTGTGCAGACTGGCTCACAACATACTCCTGGAGGTTCTATTTGTGCGTTTACTGCTAATGCTTCATCAATTATGGATGGAATTGGTTCTGATGATGTGGATGCAGGTCACACTACCTTATTCTCTCCTTATTATGATTTAACTAATTATTCAAATCCTGCTTTCTCCTATTATAGATGGTATACAAATAGTCCTGCAAGTGGAGCTAATCCAGGGGCTGATTGGTGGCAAGTTTTAATTACAGATGATTTAGTTAATTGGCATTACGTAGAAAACAATAAGAGTTCTGATATTAGTTGGCGTAAATTTGCTTTTAGAGTTCAGGACTATGTTAATCTTACTAATACGGTACAATTAAAGTTTATTGCTTCAGATAGTATTCGTCCTGGACAGAATTTAGATGGTGGTAGTTTAGTAGAAGCAGCTATAGATGACCTATATTTATATGAATCGCAAAGTGTTACTAGTATTAGTGATATTAACAGTTTAACGCCAACGTTAATTAAAGTTACTGATTTATTAGGAAGAGAAGTTGATCCAAAATTAATAGTTGATGGGACAACTCTTTTATATATCTATGATAATGGAGTCGTAGATAAGAGAGTTCACCTTAAATAATTAACATTTTTGAAATTTATTATTATTATAGATTGCTAAAGCTTTTCCTTTAAGCTCTTCTCCAATAAATGGTGTATTTATAGATTTTGATTTTATATCTTTTTTTGTAAATCTCCATTTCTTGTCAGGGTCAAATAGGGTTATGTTTGCTTTTTCCCCTTCTTCAATATTTATATTTCTGATTTGTAGTATTTTTCTTGGGTTTATAGCTATTTTCTCTATTAATTTTGTTAATTCAATTTCAGGTAATACATATTTCCCTAGAAGTCCAAATGCAGTTTCTAGACCTATAATTCCATTAGCGGCATTATTAAACTCTATTTTTTTATGTTCTTCATCTTGTGGGGTATGATCGCTAGTTATAACATCAATAGTATCATCTCTTAATGCTTTTATAAGGGCCTTATTATCTGTCTTGTTTCTTAGTGGAGGCATGACTTTATATCTAGTGTCAAAATTATTCAATTTTTCATCTGTTAGAAATAAATTATGTAATGCTACATCTGCTGAAACTTTAATAGACCTTCTTTTTGCATTTCGTACTTTCTTAATGCTTTCTTTCGTTGATAAGTAACTAAGGTGTAAGCGGCTATTAGTATACTTACATAAACTAATGTCTCTATTTACCATTATTTCTTCTGCAATAGAAGGTATTCCTTTTAATCCTAAACTTGTACTTATTTTTCCTTCATTCATATGACCTGCATTAGCCATTCTCTTTTCATTTGGATAATTCATTACTAAAGAATTGCAGTCTTTTGAGTATAGCATGGCTATTTTTAGGACATCAGTTCTATTAATAGAGTTTTTGTCATCTGTAAAGGCACAGCATCCTGCCTTAGACATATCATGCATTTCAACTATTTCTTCACCTTCTCCATTCTTTGTTAAATTTCCTGCAGGTAGTATGTCTAGGATATTTTTTTTCATAGAATTTTTTACAAATTCAATAGTTGTTTTATTATCTAATCTTGGATTAGTGTTAGGCATTATCATAACTCCAGTAAATCCTCCACTAATTGCTGCTTTTGATCCTGTTTCTAATGTTTCTCTGTGTTCGTATCCTGGTTCTCCAAAGTTTACATGTAAATCAAACCATCCAGGTGATAGGTGAAGGTTTTCAGCTGAGAATACTCTTTCTTTCTTTTTTGAAGGTGTAATTTTTTTGGCTATCTTTTCAATATTTCCATTTTTGATATATACATCCATTATCTTATTATGATATTTTGAGTTTGGATCAATAATTTTTGCAGACTTAATAAGTATGTTCATGTTTTTATATTTTTAATAATTAATATTTCTATTGCAAGAAATAATAGTGCTAATATTAGTGCTGTTTTCCAGAATTCTTTTCCTTTTCTCTCTTTATTTATTTCGTTTCTAAAATTTTGTAAATTAGTAGAGATGAGCTTACTATTTTCTAATTTATTTCTTTTAATAATATCGTTTATTTTCGTTATATCTAAAGTTTTAATATCACTCTCTCTTCTATCATAATTAAATGCTATTGACTCAATTGTGTCAGATTTATTCGTTAACTTATATATACCTTCATTATCTATCTGATTATGTATATAGTAATATGTTTTTGCATTAATGTTTTTAGTGGTAGGGACAATATCTGTTTTATTATTTTTTAAATGTAAAATTTCCTGTTTTAAATTATTGTAATTGCTTGTAAAATAATCTTGTTTGTCTATAACATTATATAAATGGTTAGCTCTAATTGATTGTGTAGCAATGTTTATTAAAGTAGGAACAAATAGAGAGTGTCTGACAAAGCTATTAATGTCTTCATTTAATGGGCTGTTAAATACGTATATTAGACCTTGTTCTTTTTCATAAAGAGAAAGAAAAGGTTGTTGATTATCAAATGATAATAAATGGGTATTTATTTTATTATTAATTACTTTAAAATATCTTTTAGTAATAGGGTAATTAATCTTGTCTAACTTGCTTTCAAAAACAGCGCTAAATATAGGGTGTTCAGTATTTATTATATTAATTTCTACTCTTTCTTCTTTAATTGATTTTATAAGATTTAGTCCTAATTTTTCTAATGTGTTATTGTATGTGGTTATTTCAGTTTTTTTAGCAGGAATAATTAATATACTTCCTCCTTTTTCTGTTATTTTATTAATAGTATTTAACAGTCCTGAACTTATTGAAGTGACTTCATTTAAGATTAACAGATCTTTTTGTAGGGCAGTATTATAGTCTATATTGTTTACATGGTTGACAGTGTAGTTAAATAAGCTGCTATCTTGTTTGAATATAGTATTTATTGAATGCTGTATATTACCTTCATTAATACATAGTATATTTATTTTTTTATTTCTTTTAATTGTAAAAAACAATTCATTATCGAAGGAGATAGGGGAATCATTAATTGTTATTTTTCCTTGTATATCCTCTGTTCCGTTACTGCTGAAATTAAATATTATATGTTTTTTTTCTTCCTCTTTTAGATTTATAAATTGTTGTGATTTTTGTTTTCCATTAATATCTAGAAAAATTATTGCTTCTTCTATTGCTTTGCTTGAATGATTTTCTATACTTACAAATAATTCAATATTTTTTTGTGTAGTTAATAAAGGGTTATTTATCCAGCAACTATCAATACTTAGATTAGGTTGTTTTTCTACAATTATTGGAACTAAAAAGATTTGTGTATTTGTATCATTTTTTAATTCTTGTAATTGTATTGTTTCTTCTTGCATATCAGAAATGATATATAAATGAGATTTTGTGTTATTAATTGTTTGCTGATGATTGATTATATGTTTTACATTTCTTATTTTAGAAGAGCTTTTAACTTTGTCTATTTCTTTAATAATTGAATTTCTATTATAGTTATTGTTGTGTATAGAGAGTAAATCATTTGTTATAAGGTAGAAGTTGCTTTCGTTTGAATAAGATTCTGTTATAATGCGTGCTTTTTCTTGCGCAATATTTAATAGTCTTCCATTACCGTCATTTGCATCCATGCTAAATGAATTATCAATATAAATAAAGATATTATTACTTTGATTATATTCATTTACAGGCATATAGGGCTTTGCAAATGCAAGTACAAGAAAGGTAATAGCTAATACTCGACTAAGTAGAAGTAGTAGGTTTTTGAGTTTTGATCTTTTATTTTTATTTTCCTTTATTTCCTTTAGGAAACGAACACTACTAAAATAGATTTTTTTATGTTTTCTAAGATTAAGAAAGTGAATAAGAATAGGGATTGCTATTGCAAAGAGAGCGTAAAGCAGTTGTGGGTTTTGATATCTCATCAAAGCGCAAAAATAAACTATTATAATAAGATAAGGTGTCTTTTATATTAAATTATTTTTCCATCTTTCATTTCAATCTTCCTATTCGCTAGATTAGCTAGCTTATTATTATGTGTAATTACTAAAAATGTTTGATTCATTTCCTTGTTTAATCTTAGGAATAGATTATGTAGCTCATCAGCATTTTTAGAGTCTAGGTTTCCTGATGGCTCGTCAGCTAATATAATAGATGGGGAGTTTATTAAAGCACGAGCTACAGCAATTCTTTGTTGTTCTCCTCCTGAAAGTTCATCTGGCTTATGATCTTTACGTTCTATCATATTTAGTGTTTCTAATAATTCACATGCCTTTTTTTTTGCCTTTTTTTCTGTAGTTCCGGCAATTAATGCTGGTAGAAATATATTTTCAAGAGCAGTAAATTCTGTAAGTAGATTATGAAATTGAAATACAAAACCAATTTCTTGATTACGAAAATTAGCTAGTGAATTTTCAGTAAGTAAATCAAGATTGTTGTTATTTACAACTATAGTTCCTTTTTGGATTTTTTCTAGACCTCCTAATAATTGTAGTAAAGTTGTTTTTCCTGCTCCAGATGCTCCAACAATACTTACAAATTCCCCTTTCTTAATGTCAAGATTAACCCCTTTAAGAACTTCTAGCTCTCCATATGAGTAGTATATATCTTTTGCTTTTATCATTTTACAAAGTAAAGATAATCTAAATAATAAATTAGTTTTAAAGAAAGGCTATTTTGTTGAGATAAACTAAAAGACTCCTCTAGATTTTCAAACCAGTTTGGTGTAATAGAGTTTGTTGAATTATCAATACCATTTTTCCAAACTAAACTGATTTGGCTTCCTGGTGCAAACCACCAGTTAAATGCGATATCAGAAGTCCATGTTGTATAGTTTACGTCATGACTTCCAATATATTCATCTTCAATAAGATACCCTTCATTATCTAGCTTCTTAAATTCTATATTTTCAACTTGGTCTAAATGATATCTTAATTTTATTGATAGATCTACTTTATTATTTAAGATATAATTTGTACTTAATACATTTGTAATCATATATGTGTTTCTTTTAGCAAATATATAATCAATTTGTGGGGGGTTTGTTAATACTAATGAAGTGTCATTAACAAT
>MDTD01040930.1_pt1 | contig 12668 bp, 6 predicted proteins | sample 811221 | NCBI WGS metagenome assembly MDTD01 (sample SAMN05326646, study PRJNA326480) | marine metagenome | isolation source: seawater | place: Pacific Ocean: South West | collected 2011 | reverse complement strand
TTTACTAATTATAGAACCCAAAATGTTAATGGGCATTTAAATGGTATTAGAAGATTTGAGGTTTGGAATTTAAGCAATTTTTATGATCAAGACTCTACGCAATGGGTTAGCGAGAATACTGGGGACAGCTCATATGTTCCCATGGGGACAGGTGAATACTCATCTTTTATGGGTAAGCTCTCGTATAATTTAGGCAACATTAGGCTTGCATTAATGGTTAATCAAAATAATTCTATTTCTCAAGGGTATAGTCACGTTTATAAATATAATCCTGATGGTCGCGGATATGGTGATGCCAAGACAACTTTAACAATGTTGCAGTTGAATCATTTTATAAATGATAAGATGTTTTACGACTTAAAGTTTTCTCGAACTCACAACGATTACGGTTCATATCTATATAAAGATTATGATAGTTTTAAGATCATTTCTGAGGATGGTATATATAGAGGTGATTATTTGTTTGCTGGAGACACATTGTATAATTACGTAAATGATAAATACATGACGGCTTATGGGACAGGTTTTTTTACAGGCGGACAAGACAAAGGGCACCTAAAGCGGACATTAATCACAAATAATTTGAAGTTTGATTTTACAATTCAGGCAAATAGCGCGCATAGTATTAAAACAGGATTTTCCTTCATCAATTATGATTTAAATAACACTAGCCAAACCATTAGAAATGCTTTTTCTGGCACCGCTCTTGAAGCTGATTTCTATAAACCCATTGTTCTGCCAGACAGTACTGTTTATTCAGATATATATAATGTTAAACCAAAAGAGAGCTCCTTCTATATTCAAGACAAATATGAAAGAGAAGAAATGGTAATTAATTTTGGCTTGAGGTATGATTCTTTTGATGCAAATACGACTTACCCTAGCCAGAGGCGTAACCCAATAAATTCATCTACTTATTATTTACAAAGCTCTAGTGGTGGCGACTCTCTTGACAGCCAAGGAAATTTAATTATTGACCAGTCGAGAATGAGCTCTCAAGTTCGTTCAAAAATCGCTTCTCAAATTTCACCAAGACTTGGTTTTGCCTATCAGCTAGGTGGCCTTGCTGTTTTACATTTTAGTTATGGACACTTTCTTCAAATGCCGCCTATGTATTCTATTTTCTCAAACCACTCTTCAATCATAGGGCCTAGTGATTATTCCACAACAGTGGGGAATTCAAATTTAGCTTCTGATAGTTTGGGATTAAATGCACAGAAAACTGTTAGCTATGAAATAGGTCTTTGGCAAGAGCTTGGGAAAAACACAAGTTTAGAAATCAATTTATATTATAGGGACATATATGATTTATTGAGCCTGGCTGTTGTAAGTACTTATAATCAAGTTGAATATGGTATTTATACAAACAAAGATTATGGAAATGTAAGAGGGTTAGAACTAAAGCTTGACTATAGTTTTGAAAATTTATTTTTGCAAACAAATTATACATATCAGTTTACTAGAGGTAATGCAGATAATCCTGCTCAAACTTTTAACAGGCAGGGGTCTAGCATTGATGAAGTTATTAGATTGATACCTATGAGTTGGGACCAGCGTCACACCTTCAATTTATCAATTGGTTACAATACCGATAAGTTTGGTATTACTGCAACAGGGTATTATAATTCCGGAACACCTTATACGTTTACTCCCCAAGGAGAAAGTAACCTTGCTTTGCTAAACTTATATCCAAATAATGATTATAAACCATCAAACTATCACGCCGACTTATCTGGGTATGTTAATCTTCCTAGAGTTTTTGGACTATCTCCTAAAATAGATTTTATTGTTTATAACTTGCTTGATAGGTACAATGAGTATGGAGTCAGTTCTGAGACAGGGAGGGCTTACACCTCAGTGGTAAATGAAACAGAGTTGTTAAGCCACAGGAGCAATTTTAATACATATGATGATAGGTATAAAGATCCATCTATGTTTCAAGCTCCGAGACAAATAAAAGTAGGTTTAACAATACCTTTTTAGCATGCTTAATATACTAATTAGAATTATAATTTTATTTTCTTTGGTTTTTTCTCAGGGTGTTGATTATGCAGGACCAGATGACCCCGCTGGCGATATTGAGGCAGAGCGTGAGGGTTATATGAATGGTAATAGAGTTTATCTTTATTACAGAAATACGACAGAATTATCAGATTGGCCAAAACCAAATGTCTCAAAATGGCCTAATAATCCTGATGGTACTAAAATGTTAGATGGTATTGGATTATTGGTAGGCGCTAGAGTATATATTGAAGATGATTTAGACCCTAGCACGATAGATACAATTCCTATTACTGATTTAACACAATTAGCAGATGAAAATCACCATGTATTGCATTATCTGCAAACAAGTTACAGGGAGGAGATGGATACAGACCCTTCTGGTCAAATTGAATGGGGTTTTTATCCTGTTTTTGGATATTTTAATCCAAATAATGAGTATCCTGCTCTAAGTAGGTTGCCTGATTCGTGGCCGTCGGTTGGGTGGCCATCGTCGGGGGGGCCAATTTGGCCAGGTGAATGGAACGGAAGATTTGGTCGTGGTGTTAACTATGCAGATCTTGAAACATATTTTGTTGTAAATGATGCCCACGATCTAGAATATTTAGGCGAAGAGGATATGGTTAAGTACTATCCTAGATATAGTTCAAAACTTATAGATGAAACATCCTCCATTCAAAGCGGTGAGCCCTGGGGTGGACTTGGATTAAGAGTTGAAACTAGAGGTTTTCAATGGAATAACCCACAGGCTAGAGATGCAATTTTTTGGGAATACAATATATCTAACACTTCTGAATATGATTTACCTGAAGTATGTTTTGGTTATTGGGTTGATAATGCTATTGGTGGTGATGAAGCAGATGATGAATTGGGGTTTTTTAATGACCTATTAGATATTTCATATTCTTGGGATGAAAATGGAATAGGTGTCGCAGGCTTGTTGCCTGGCGTAATGGGTTTTGCATACTTGGAAAGTCCAGGCATCGGATATGATGGATTGGATAATGATGATGATGGACTCGTTGACGAAAAGAGAGATAATGAAGCAGGTCAAATTGTTGGTCCAACGGATGGGATTGCTGATTTAGCTAAGTTTTTAGACTTTTATAAATTAACGGCTGCCGATCTAAAACCTCACTATGAAGGGGATGAAGATCAAGACTGGAGAAATGGAGATGATATAAATGGTGATGGTATTTATCAAGCAAATGAAGATCCGGGAGATGATGTTGGCTTAGATGGTGTGGGCCCATTAGAACTAAATTACAATGGTCCTGATGAAGGGGAAGGGAATGGCAAACCAGATTATGTTGAATCTGTTGGTTGTGAACCAAACTTTGCAGCCACAGATGTTTCTGAATCTGATATGATTGGACTTACTTCCTTTCAGTTGTTTCCTATTTTTGATCAGCACCCTGCTCCTCCAGGTAGTCCCTGGTTTAGAAACGACGATGTAATGTGGGATTTAGTCTCTGCAGACTCTCTTACAGAATATTATGGGACAGTAGCGAATTTGGTTGAATTATTTGCCTCTGGTCCTTTTCCACTTTTTAGAGGTAAAACAGAAAGAATCTCAATGGCAGAAATTCATTCTTATGATCCTCTTGAAGGGTTGAATTCTTCGGACCACATAGCTCCTGCTTTATTTAAGTTAAAAGAAATTGTGCAGGTGATTTATGAAAAGGATTATCGTTTTGCCCAACCACCTAAGACTCCCACCTTGACAGCTTCTGCTGGTGATGGATACGTTATGCTTTCATGGAATGATGATGCAGATAAATTAACTAGAGATCCTTTTTTAGGTAATGTTAACGATTTTGAAGGTTATAAGTTATTTAGAGCAACAGATAAATATTTTTCAGATGCTGAGGTAATAACAGACGGTTATGGTACACCTATGTTTCTAAAACCTATTTATCAATGTGATTTGGTAAATAAAAATAGTGGCTTTACTGATTTTGGTTTAGTAAATGGTACAGCATACAATCTTGGGGATAACACAGGCATTAAGCATTACTTCAGAGATGAAAATGTAGATAATGGAAGAACTTACTACTATGCAATAGTCGCATATGACTATGGTGCCCCCGACATTGGCCCAGGTATTTCACCTTCAGAAAATAATACCGTAATTGATATTGATGAATATGATAACATTAGAGGTGTAGGAATTAATGTTGCAATTGTCGTTCCAAGATCTGATGCAGCAGGTTATTCAGATCCCGATATAACTCTAGACTCTTTAAATGGCGAAATGTTAGGGACTGGTTTTATTTCTCCTAGTATAGTTTCAAGAGGAGAGCTAAAACCGGGTAGTGAGTATCATGTAACATTTAGCTTCGATACCATTTTTAATGAACTTTCAAGACCAGCTTATTATAGTAATCCTGGATATCAGGTATATAACAGAACTGAAGGTAAAACTGTGTATAATGAGAGCCCAACTTATGAATTAACCGGGCAACCAAACTTTAGTGGTTCTAACTTAATTTATAATGAAGAAAATAGTCATTGGGAGATGAACAATAATATAGTCTCTGATGTATTTGAGGGAATTCAGTTAGATATATCTCAATTACATGTTGTCCCCAAAATAGATACTGCTAATACAGGATGGATCAGAGATAGCTCTGGAGAAGTTAACGTTACTATATCAACTAGAGAATCAAAGCTTATTCCCTGGGACTGTGAAATTATTTTTACTGAAAGTAATAGTTATACCTCTAGAGTAGAAAGTGCAAGCCCATCCGATAATAGTCCTGGAATTAGAAGTGATGTTGATACTAGGTTGTGGTTTCCCAACAGAATAATATTAGGACAGTCTTTTGATTTTTATGTTGTTAATAAATCCAAATTAGATAAAGACGGTAATTACACATTAATGGATTTAGTTGTTCAAGATTTTGTTGGGCCTTCATGGACCTACGATGGTGTCTATAATAAATTTCAGGACAGGGTGCTTATAGGAGAAGTTGATTCTCTAAATAATTGGAAAGGTACAGCCTTTGCAATTGACTTTTTTAATATCGATAGTGTGTTTTTACCAAAAGCAGGTGACAGATATAGTATAGAGTGGAATAGAAATTTTTGGATTACAGACACGTTTAAATTTTCAATAGATACTGTAGAAAATGTTTTGGTTGATGACGTTCAAGACGATATTAAAGATATAAGAGTGGTTCCAAATCCATATGTGGGTACAAATGCCATGGAGGAAGCCGTTATAAACCCATTTCTTAATCAACCAAGAAAGATCATGTTTACTAATCTACCATCAAGTTGTGTTGTTTCCATTTTTACCCCAAGCGGAGTAAAGGTAAAAACAATTAATAAAAATGATGGAATTGATAATGGCATGGCTCATTGGGATCTATTAAATGAAGAAGGGCTGGAAATTGCAGCTGGTATGTATCTTTATCATGTGAGGCCAAACTTTTCAGATAAGGCATTAAATGGATTAGAGCATACTGGAAAATTTGCGGTGATTAAATGAAGAAATTTATAATTATCGTTCTAGCTTTATTCACTTCTTTACATAGTCAGTATAGGTATGGTACTACTACAGCAAATTTTTTAGAGATAGGAACTAGTAGTCGAGCCGTCGCAATGGGTGAGGCATATGTTTCTTTAGCAGATGATGTAAATTCTGCTTATTGGAATCCGGCCGGATTAGCATATGTTAAAGGTCTTGAGTTTGGAGTTTCGAATCAAGATTGGGTTGTTGGTATAACGCATTCAACATTTGCCGCAGCAATTGAGATGGGCAGCTATGGTACTATTAGTACATGGTTTACTGATTTTGATTATGGTTCAACTGAAGTAACAAACATTTTGAATCAAAATGGAACCGGGGAATACTTTAATGCTAATGAGTTGTCTGCTGCTCTTTCTTATGGCAGAAATCTTGTAGACTGGTTTTCTTTTGGAGCATCTATAAAGATGATTAGTTCTAATATTTGGCATTCTGCAGCAAGGGCCACAGCGTTGGATTTAGGTGTAATTGTAAAAACAAACTTTTTTTCCATTACTAATGATAGAAAAAATGGAATGAATATTGGAATGAGTATTTCAAATTATGGTTCTAAGATGCGATATGACGGTATTGATTTGATTAATCCAATTGATATTCTTGAAAATGAAAATGGAAATTATGAAAATGTAATAGGTCAATATAGAACTCAATCCTGGGAGCTTCCGCTGATATTTAGATTGGGGGCATCTTTAAAGCCTATAAAAAAAGAAAACCAACAGCTTTTACTTTCGTTGGACGTTCTTCATCCAAATAATAACAGCGAGTTTTTAAATTTAGGTGGAGAATATGAGCACAAGTTCATTGGAGGTCATATTGTTTGCTTGAGGGGTGGAATTAAAGGAGTCGGAATTAAGCAAGCTAATGAATCAGAATTATTTGAAGGGTTAGATATACCATTTTCAACTTTAACTTTTGGCTTGGGCTATGAAAAATCCCTTTCCGGTAATAAAAGTATTGCTATTGATTATTCATATCAATCAATTGGAGTTCTTGGCGATGTATCTCTTATTACAATGCGTTTTAAACTACTTTAATATCGTATCATGAGGTGGGTCCTTTTCTTATCCTCAAATTTATTATTCTGTTTTATTCTATCTTGTGATGATCTCAAGGTTGAAGATGCTAAAATTACTCGCGCAAGTGAGAATGTTTTAACATCTATTGGTAATAGATTAGTAACAGTAAATGATTATATAAAACGTTGCGAATATGTCCCTAGACCAAACTATTGTAAAAACAATAATTACATTCATAAAAAAATTGCTCTTAATTCGCTCATTGCTGAGAAGCTATTAGCATTAGAGTTTGAAAAGAAAAAACTGAACTTTACTAATGCTCAAAAAAATTTAATTGCTGGAAGGAAAGAGCAATCCATGAGGCAGATGATGTTAAAAGTTAACGGTTTTGATAAAGTTGAACTAGATTCTGGAGTTGTAAATATTATTGCAAAACAAAGTAGAAGGACATATGAAGTTTCTTTTTTGATTTTAAACGCTATCCAAAACAAACAAGTTTCTGAAAAACGTATTACATCTTTAACTAAGATTAAAGATAATCTATCTGATTTGTCAGAAACAAGTACCAGGTTGATCACCTTTAATGATGAAATGCCTGATGAAGTAAAAAGCATTTTATTTTTTTCAAAGCCAGCTAAGAATTTTCTTTATGGGCCAATTTCTCTAAGTAAAGCAAAACATATGTTTTTTGAAGTGAACAGTTGGAATACATTAGTTTCTGTTACAGATGAACAAAAAAAGCAGGCTTATATAGATGCTGAAAAAACATACAGAGAATCATCTGCTTTAAAAATTTATAAAAAATATGTTTCTGCTTTGATGAGCCAAAAAGAGTTGGTTTTTGATCCTAAAGTTTTTCAAGATTTTTCCGATAAGATATCTAATATTTATTTAATTGAAAAAGAAAAAAAAGAATCGGTAATTCAAAATACTATTTGGGATGAGGAAACAAAAGCCGTAGACAACATTTCTTCTTTTAATGATCTAAAAATGATAAGAAACGAAGAACTTTTAACATTTGATAGTGAGAAATTTAGTGTTGGTAGTGTTTTAGATTTAATAAAGAAGCACCCTCTTATTTTTCGAAATAAAAACATCTCTCAAAAATCATTTAGTAACGAATTAAAATATGCTTTAGTAGATTTATTTCGTGATCAAGAAATCACTAATCAAGCATATAGGTTGGGCTATGATAAAAAAAAAGACATAGTTAATGTAGAAAATAAGTGGAAAGATTTTATTAGTTCATCTATAATGAAAGATGCTATTATAAACGGATTATCAGATAAGGAAGCATTTAAAATGCTTTCTTCAAAGATAGATTCATTACAAAAGCTATATTCAAGTATTATAAAAATTGATACAGATAAATTTGAGCAAATTAAATTAACAAGCATTGATATGAATGTTATTTATACGAATCAGGCTTATCCGTTAATTGAACCGTCCTTCCCGATATTAACTGACGATCACGTAATAGATTATGGTCAAAAATATAATTTTAATTAGTATTCTTCTTTTTTTTTCTTGCACTGAAGAAAATAAAACTGTCAACTCTGACGATATACTTGGCTGTTCAGATCCTAATTCTATTAATTATAATTCAAATGTAACCATTGATGATGGTAGTTGTTTATACTCTGGTTGTACGGATATAAATGCTATTAATTATGATTCAATTGTAACTATTGATGATGGGAATTGTTTATATGAAGAAAGCATTGTTGAGGGTTATAGCCTTTTTTGGAACGATGAGTTTAATCAAGATAGTCTTAATTTAAAGTTCTGGAATATTGAAAAATGGTGGCCTGGTGCTTTTAATCAGGAAAGTCAAAGCTATGAAGATAATACAGATAATATAATAGTTATAGATGGGAAATTATATATACGTGCAAAAAAAGGAATACCTTTCGACCCCAACAATCCTGTTTATACATCAGGTCGAATAAATACAAAAGGCAAAGTTGAATTACAATATGGTCATTGGGAGATAAGGGCAAAATTACCATCAGGGGTTGGTACATGGCCAGCCATCTGGATGTTAAACTCGAAAATTGATTCAATAGGATGGCCACATTGTGGTGAAATTGACATTATGGAGCATGTAGGATTTGATCCTAATAAAGTTTTTTTCAGCATTCATAATACCAACTTATATGGTAACGTTCATGGCACTAGTCAGCAGGGGGTTTATGAATCAAATAACATTGAAACATCTTTTCATAATTATGCAATTGAATGGGGAGAAAATTTTATAAGAGGATATATAGATGACATTCTCTACTTTGATTATTCAAAAAATTCTAACTCTTTTAATGATTGGCCATATGATAATCCTTTTTTTCTGATTATTAATTTAGCAATTGGAGGCGAATGGGGTGGCATCCAAGGGATTGATAATTCTATTTTCCCATCATCTTTTGTTATTGATTATGTTAGGCTTTATATTAAAGAATGAGACTATATAATTTCTTTATAATTACCATTCTGGTATCTTCTAATTTTTCATTTTCTCAGAAGCCTTATCGAGGAGCAGAGTATCGGACAATTAATGAGTTTCTTTATGGACGCTTTGAAGTAAGAATGAAAACAGCAATTGGTTCTGGTGTTGTTTCATCATTTTTTACTATAGATGATTATTGGGCAGATGGTCTAAGTAGTACAGAAAATTGGCGAGAAATAGATTTTGAAGCTCTTGGCAATCATAATAATGCCATTCAAACAAATATTATTACAGCATATGAAACACACCACGAACAGTTAAATCAACTTTCATTTGACCCATCTCAATCTTTTCACACATATGCTTTTGAATGGACACCAAACAGCATTCGGTTTTTTGTTGACGATCAAATGATTAGAGAAAATTTTAATGATTATGTAACAACACACAATACAGGTCAAAAAATTATGATGAATATTTGGCAACCTATATGGGAGAATTGGGTAGGTGAGTTTGATGAATCAATTCTTCCAGTTTATGCATATTATGATTGGATAAAATATTATGCTTTTACTCCGGGTTCTGGTTCAGCTGGCAGTTATAACAATTTTACTTTTCAGTGGTCTGATGAGTTTGATTACTTTAAAAGTCATATTTGGCAAAAAGCAACACATACTTGGTCTGCAAATAATGCTCAATTTGTCCAACAAAATGCTGTGTTACAAGATGGATTTTTGATATTATGTCTAACTGATAATTTATCTTATGGATATTCAGGGGAAGAATTATCTGTTTTTGAAAACTTTTTTGATAAAAAAAAAATAGGTCTTAAAATTTCTCCAAACCCTTTTAACTCCTCATCTACAATTACAGTACCTGAAAATTTAAAAAATATAGTTTCTGAAATTATTTTTTATAATACTAAAGGTAGTGAGGTTTTACGCGATAAGGTTAATTTAAATGGTAAAATAAATATAAATTTTTCTAAAACAAACTTATCGACTGGATTATATTTTTTAAAAATTGTATCAGGGGATACTGAATACTATTCTAAAATTACTTATTTAAGATAGGTTATCTTTTTTACTAATTCTGAATTAATATTTTTTATTTTTAGTAAATAAACTCCCGAACCGACTTTTTTATAATTTTGGGAGGATTTCAGATTCCAATTTAATTTATTTAACCCTTTGACAGATATAAGGTTTTTCTCAAACATTTTATTTCCAAGCAAATCATAAATTGTTATTTTTGTTTTACTTGCAAATGAGCTTTCCCATTGAATATTTAAGTTTGAATTCAAAGGGTTTGGGTAGCATAGTAAGTTAAAATTTGTAGGGACCGAGGATATGTCCATTTCATTGAATATAATATTTTTGAAATCAAAACCTCCATTAATTGCTTCAACTTTTAAAGTAATCTTATCTTTGATTGAAATGTTTCCCAGGTTAATTATACGCCAACCATCGCCTAATCCTGTTGTGTTTGGAATATCTACAGGCCCTAATGTATCTCCTAATTCAGTGGTAGCCATTATTTTTCCATTGGCATTATATGATGAAATTTCTAAGAATATATTATAGTTACTAGGCTCTGCAGATGAAATAGAATATTTCATCCACTCCCCATTTTCTATCCACCCCACATGGTAATTACCTGTTCCTCCCGCACTAAAGCCTATATCAACTCCGTCATTTCTAAAAGACCAGCCATTATTCCATGATTTTGTTTGAGGCGAGAATTTATTAGGGTCTTCTGATTGATTATCAAAATATGCTACGTTATTATTTCCTGTATCGTAATTGATCGCAGGTAATAGTCCAGGTGCAATAAAGTTTGAAAATGATTTGCTTTCCGAATTGTAGGTGGTATCAGATAATGCTCTTGTTAGTCCAATGTTTACTTTACAAGAATCAAAGTGAAGGTTTCTTGCCATTGACATTAATCCTGCAAATGCTTCTGCGGTGTCTGGTCTTGAAGCAGTACCCTCCCAATAGTTAATTAATTTTTGGTATTCATCTGTTATTTTATAGCTAAATAAACTTGAAATTCTTTCGACGCTTTTAAAATTCCACCAGCTCCACCCTATTTCATTCCTGTTAAAAAATTCTTTAATTCCATTTCCCCAATAATTAGAATTTTCACCAAATTCACCTACCCATAGTGGGACTTTGTATTGTAAGGCAATGCTATTTCTATATTGATTAAACATTGTTAAAGTGTCTTCAATACCACCTATGTAATGATGAAAACTGTAAACCATGTTTGGATCAAAGGGAGGTAATAGACCGGTATGATCATTACCATACCAATTTCCTTCAATAAAAACTATGTGTTTTTGATCTACAGTTCGAATAGAATCAATATTTTGTTCATATATGTTTCTAAGAGTATTAGCTGCGCCAGCTCTTGCTGGCTCATTTAACAAATCATAGCCTGCAATTACAGCTTCATCTCTATAATAATTTGCAATGTATTTCCAAGTAGAGGCTAGCCATCTCTGGTTTGTATAATTAGTAAAAAGTTCAGAATCTCCATTTATTTCAGAGTCTGAAAAATCATTTGTATTTTGAGCACCAGGAGCTGCATGCATATCAAGAATTAGATAAATGTTATGTCTATACCCCCAAGTTATAAGTGAGTCTAATAGCTCAAAACCTTTCGTACTAAATTCCAAAAAGTTAGGTGAAAAATCCCTATAATGAAGTGGGATTCGTAGTGCATTAAAATCATTTTCTGAAATATATTTAATATCTTTTTCTGTAATATAATTTTTCCTATACAGGTCGAAGAATTCATTTTTCTTTTCTTCGCCAACTAAGTAATTAATAGAATTTTCCATTCTAGATGTTGAAGCGTGTTCAATATAGCAATTCCACATATATCCTTCTAGAACAACCCAGCCTCCAAGGCCAAATCCTTTTAAGAGTATTTTTTTACCATTCTCATCAACTATTGTATCGCCGCTGGTTTGCAAGAAATCCATTGCTGATAGTTGGTTAAATATTAGCAGAAATAATAAAATTTTTTTCATGACAACACTGCTAGTCAGCTTTCTAAGTGTTAAATTTTTAGCAAGGATTTATTGTAATTATAAAGTATAAATAGACAATTAAATTAATTAAAACGTTAATTATAAGGAATAAAAGCTTACAAGCATGATCTCTAAAACTTTAGAACAGAAATTTAAATTATCATGAATAAAAATTTGAACAGAACATTGAACATTACAGTTTTCGCACTATTCATTTCATTACTTAGCTGCTCAATTAGTGATAATAAATATATAAATGAATTAATTAAAGAGATGACGTTAGAAGAGAAAATTGGGCAAATGACTCAAGTTGATTATCGATACCTCAAGGATAAGTCTGATATAACAAAGTATTTTCTTGGTTCTATACTAAGTGGGGGCGGATCTACGCCCCCAACAAATCAACCTTCCTCTTGGATTGACCTTTATAATGGTTTTCAAAAAGAAGCGCTTAAAACAAGGCTCAAAATTCCTTTAATATATGGTATTGATGCAGTGCATGGGCATAATAATGTTTTTGGAGCTACAATGTTCCCTCATAACATCGGCCTAGGCTGTGCCAATGATAAACTGCTTGTACAAAAAATTGCTGCTGCGACTGCAACTGAGGTTAAAGCAACTGGGTTAGATTGGACGTTTGCG
>MDTD01124739.1_pt1 | contig 12671 bp, 9 predicted proteins | sample 811221 | NCBI WGS metagenome assembly MDTD01 (sample SAMN05326646, study PRJNA326480) | marine metagenome | isolation source: seawater | place: Pacific Ocean: South West | collected 2011 | reverse complement strand
TTTTGATAAAGACGGCGTACAGAATCAATTTGATGATGTTCCTTTTGACGCAAATTTTCACGATATAGATGGAGCAGATCAGGAAAAATTTGCTAAGGCAATTGGAGAACCAGACCCGAGTGTTATAGGGAGAGGAATAACCACCACCTTATCAGATAAATTTAAAGATTATTATTCGACGAAAGTCAATGACCCGAAAAATATAACAGAGCCAATACCCCTCGCTGGTCCAGATCCAGATCAAGAAAAATCAGCAGACGGAGATCAAGAACCATCTACTGACCTAGACCAAGAAGAGGTGGCTGCCGCGTTAACGACACTGGATCCGTCCAACTTCGGAAAAGGGGCCAAAGCAGTTTACAATGATGGAGAAGTTACTGTTTTTGAGTTTATGGAGTGGATGTCGGGCCGTGAGTTATTGAAGAGTAATTTTGAAAGGTTCAAAGAAAACCTTCAAACATTTGCCCAAAATTTTGCAGAAAAAAACCCTAAGATAGTAAAAATGCTCCCGGGCGATGCCACACTAAGAGGTTTGATTGGACAAACTATAACTTTTTTCGAGGAGCAAGGTTATGCATTATTAAAGGGCGGCGCCAAAGGAGGCCTCTTGGATGTGATAGCAGGGATTCTTGATCAAGCCGGTGTACCTAACACATTAGGATTCCGAAGAATGCTAGCCAGAGTGATAAGCGCAGCCATAATCCAAACAGCAACAGATAAGGCAGAAGATATTGTTGATGGTGTAATTAAAAAATTAACAGATTCATCTAATTCGTTAAAGAGAAAATCTATGAAGATCATGACCGTCGGTGACGACGGCAAACCAGTGTTAAAATACAACCAAGACATCCAAGAAATGTTTGACGTGCCGGAGGAGATTGTGAAAATGTTCCAAGGGAAATTACAAGACAACGGACAAAGACTAATCAGTAAGTTTTTTAATGAATATAGAACAAATCTAGTTAAAATATTCGAAATGGCAAAAGAGGCAACTAGCGATCCGAAGAAGTATCAGAACATCATTAATCAAGATCTAACAGAATTTCTAAAAGATCAAGACACAAGCACCAATGCTGCCAAAGACGCGTTGGAATATATAAGAAATGCTTACAATTTAAAAGGAATAAAGGTCACAACGAAAGCCAATGATGAGAAAGGAACGTCTTCTCGTACTGTCACTGCTGGTACTGTGAATGAATCCAAGCGTCGTCGCATAGTATACCGAGGAAAGAAATGAACAATAAAGAACTTTTAATCGAGTTATACAGCCACCCATTAGTCCAACGAATGCTTATCAAGGAACTTTTGACCAAGCGTCAATTAGTAGAATTGGTTTTGTTGGAGAAGAAAAAATGGTATCACGGCCCATGGTACAAAGAAAAAGAAGAAACAACCTTAGACCGAAGAGACAAAGCAGATAGAAACACATCTAAGATAGCTTCAACAGTAAAATCAAAAATAGATTCATGGACGAAGCCTCTCGGGGGCAAAGCCGATGAATTAATAGACCCAGAAAAAAAAATAAGCAAAAAGACTTACGATGGCGCTTTTAAAAAGACAAAGAGAGAAATTGCCGCCAAGCTAGACGAAAAATCGAAATCCAAACAAAAGGTTTATTCCAAAACAGGGACAGATGCGACGGGGTCTAAATATACAAAAGAAGGTGGTATCTATTACACAAAACAAGATAAAAGTAAAGGGTCGGATCTCGCAAATATCTTTAAAGACCTTTCAAGTTCCCTAGGGAAACCGAAATTTCAGGGTAACACAATAAACAGACCAACAGTGACATTCTTGTTGTGGTTCAAAAAAGTTTCCGAGCTAGATTGGAACAATTTCAAGACAGAAACGGAAGCATCAGTCATACAAGAATCAAAAAATCCGAAAAAGTTTTTAGAGAGAACTCAGAAAAATCTTGAACAAATTGCCCTTGAAATTGGATTAAAAATAGTAAAGCAAGCTATGGATGATTTAATAAACGACAAAGACCTATCGGAAGAAGTGAGAGAATACGCTGAAAAAAATATTCCGAAGTATATGAAAGCTCGAAAGGATGCTTCTAATAACTGGACAGACCCAAACCACCAGTTTAGATCTTTGCTTCTGGCGTTAGGAGAATCATCGCAAGATTTTTATGAAAAATACCTAAAATTAAACGACACTAGATGGCTTGATAAATTGGAGAAAGAAGAACGGGCAGCTATCAAGAGATTTATAAAGCTTTATAAAGCAGAGTTTTTAGCTAAAAAATGGCAAAACACACAAGAAATCAATGAACAGGACGAGGGAGAAAACGATGGGTTGCAAACTTTTTTGGGCTTAGAGGTCTTCGCGAAAGAGTTATCAAAGTCACAAGCAACAGAGATCTGGAACAAACTTGATGATGCAGAGAAACAAATCATAGTTAATTTGGTGAAAGAATATCCAGAGGGTTTTAACAAATACCTTTATGGAAGAGCAGATACTCATGGGGATATTTGGGGCCTCGAAGATGAAATGAGTAACAGACTTATTAGAGCCTCAGAAGAAGAAATAGAAAAAGCCAAAGAGCGTCTCGAAATGGAAAAGAGACAAAAGAAAGAAAAAGAAGAAAAATATGAAAAAACCCGAGGATCCTTGAAGAAGATCCTTCCTTTTGCAATAAACAAATCTGCGCGATTAATCAAGGCTTTGGAAAAGATGGTGTCTTTCTTAGACAAAGATACGTTAAAAGATCCCGGAGGACCAGAGCTTGGAAAAAGAGAGTTCGTATCAGAAGATATGAATCCTCCAATGAAAAGTAGACAACAAATCAAAGATCAACTAGAAAAAGAATTAAAATATCAAAAAGAATTAATGAAGTTGTTGGAGTTTTATTTCAAAGTATTTGTACAAGAGAAAGACAAGCTCCAAGATGCTAATTTTCTAGATCAAATGATATTGAAGGCAAAAAATATCGTAAGAATGATGAAAGAGATTCTAGCAGATGCATCTGATTCCATAAAGACAAAGTTCGTTGGTGGTGATGAAGAAGGTACCCAAGAACAAGCGGAAGAGGTCTTGGAGACAGAACCAGAGCAAGCAGTTAACGAGCAACAATCCGGCACTTCTGCAATCGATAATGCAAACGAGTGGATACAGGCAATAGAATCTTTAATAAGAGACAATTATACTCGCTTAGAGAGAGTTTATGGCGAAACCAAGAAGGTACTATCTGATCTCAAAAAGGGTCAATTTGAACTGTCCTCTGAGTTACAAGATATCTTGAATAGAACCCTAGGTAGCAAAGTCATTGATTTGTTTGACAAGGCCTTGTCGGACCTCAAAAACAATTTACCGATGGAAGATTATAAAACTAAACTTAAAAACATATCCGATCTAGAAAACCGCGACTTAGTGGGCTTAAAACCTGACGTCGAACCGGTAACAGAAGCTCCCGAAGATCAAGAAACCCAGCCTGCTAACAAAGAACAAGCCCAAAGAGAATTCATCCGTACGTACGATACTTTTGAATCCCATAAAAATGTAACATTAAAAGCTTTGGAGGGCCTTCGAAGGAGTCTCGATTCTGTCGATCAAGAAAAATACTTTGCATTCTTTCAATTAGCCGGTAAGACAGCAGAGAAGATTACAGAATATGATAATTCGCTAAACGAGATAAAGAAGTTTCTGGCAAACCCGACAAACGTACCGGACTATATTAAAATAGGAGAAAAAGTCAGAAAGAAAGAAGAATTGATCCCTAAGCAAGGAAAACAACTTATACCAGCAAAATATGCCGAACAAATTAAGAATTCCATTGGTCAACAAGATGAGTTGAAGAGACTCTACGATGATCAACAAGGACAAGGTGGTTTGTCAATGGAAAAAGTAGAAGAATATATGTCTGACGTCTCGCTGGTTATCGATGTTTTATCCGCTGCTTCCGCCGCAACCGGTGTAGGCCTTCCAGCAGCCGCTGCTCTCCAAGCCTTAGGTAAAGCTTTGACGGTAGGAGAGATAGCAAAGAAACTAGCAGATGGTGACTTTGCAGGAGCCGGTACCAAAGCAGTACTGATGCTGATGCCCGGAGAAAAAATAGCTAAATATTTAGGCGGAGCCGCTGGGAAGGTTGCCGCAAACTCATTTGGAAAATTCCTCAAACCGCTATCGGATTTTATGATAAAAAATCCAGACAAAGCTGGCGGTGTTATTGATTTATTAATAACGGGAGTTGGGCAAAAATTAGACAACGACGACACACCTGAGGAGACAACAGGAACACCTGCCGGAAAGATAGAGAAAGCCAAAACTGAACTAGAAGAATTAAAAGAAGCCATAGGCAAAACCAACGCAGCTGATGATCAAAAGAAAAAATGGATTGCATTTATTAACGATGCAGTGAATAGAACGGTTGCTATGGGCGAAGAAGATCTAACCGATGAACAATATTTGAAAATATTGCTCGATGCAAAGCAAACTATAACCAACCAGATCAAGCAATTTCAGAACAATCAGGGAAACGAACCCAAACAAGAACACATAGAGCGAGCATTAAAGCCGATAATAGAACAACTACTAAGAGGTAAACATGGCGAAAAAGAACTTTATTATTGATACGAGCGTATTCCTATCAGACTCAAACTGCTTTTACAAGTTTCAAAACAACGATATATTTGTACCCCTTAAAGTATTAGAAGAAATTGACAAACACAAAAAGCGCCAAGACACCGTTGGCCATCATGCAAGGCAGGCAATAAGAACATTTGACGTTCTAAGGGGCGCTGGTAGCCTTTCTAAGGGCGTACGCATCGCCAAAGGGTTAGGGGTGCTTCGTGTAATCAAAGCGTCTGAAATATGCCTCAATGAGCTTCCTAGGGACCTTACGCACCAAATGTCCGATCACCTCATTTTAGCAACAGCGTTGACCATCAAAAAAGATCAACCGAAAAGAAAGACAGTTGTTGTGTCACGTGATATTAACATGAGAGTGATAGCAGACGCGTTAAGTCTGTTAACAGAAGATTACAGTAACTCTCAGGTTGTTGAGAACACTGATAAAATATATGAGGGGTTTACAAAACTTTTGGTAGATGAAGAATCAATCAATCAATTTTATCTCGGAGATGATGTATATTTAGATGAGGATGTTGTAACAGAACAAAAAATTAAGCTATATCCGAATGAGTTTGTTATGTTAGTGTCATCTAGTAACGAAAAAAAAACGGCACTTTCCAGATTTACTGATTATTCCAAACCACTACGTCACATTCGAGATTTAAAAAATGAATTAATGTGGGGTATCCATCCTCGAAACAAAGAACAATCCTTTGCGTTTGATTTGCTATTTGATGATGAAATACCATTGGTATCTCTCATAGGTAAAGCCGGCTCTGGGAAGACCTTGATGGCCATTGCAGCCGCTTTGGAACAAGGGCTAGGGGGAAAGGGTGACCAATACCGTAGGATCATTATATCGCGCCCTGTACAGCCTCTGGGGAAAGACATTGGTTTCCTTCCGGGAACGATGGAAGAGAAAATGCTACCTTGGCTCAAACCAATTCAGGATAACATTCGTCACCTCATGGGAGACGATCGTACTATGCTCGAAGCCTATGTTGAGAAAGGAAAAATCGAAGTTGAGGCATTAACTTACATAAGAGGACGGTCAATTTCTAATGCGTTTGTAATTATAGATGAGGCACAAAATCTCACAGCACATGAAGTCAAGACGATTATCACTCGGATTGGCGAGAACACAAAAATTGTTTTAACTGGTGACATTGAGCAAATTGACAATGTATATACTAATGAAACAAGCAATGGTTTGACGTATGCTGTTGAGAAGTTTAAAGAAAGTGAACTTGCCGGCCATATTACATTTAGAAAAGGAGAGCGGAGTAAACTCGCAACAGCAGCCGCAAAATTGTTATGAAACTTACAAAAGAAAAACTTAAACATATTATTTTAGAAGAACTCAACCAAATGATCACAGAGCAGGACGGCGTCGATTTTCAGGGCATGTTAGCCAGTGAAACAGACGATGAAGATCTCTATCAGAGGATGGTACTAGCAGCAGACTCTGGGATTTTAAACTTCGAGGAAGAGGAAATCGAAAAATTTTTAGATGGATATAGAAAATCTATGGATGCAATGGATTCTATCGGAGGCCTCCAAAACAAAGATAATTGGTCTGATGAACAATCGACAATTGCATACAACCAATCAGATGATCTGAATTTTTACAGAAATACTTCTAGAAGTATATTAAAACAAGCCGGCTTACTAAAACAATGATAGGATTTATTTTAGGAACGATTTATGCAAGTTTTTTGGAATGGTGGATACACAAGTATCTATTTCATGTAAGAGGAAAGAAAAAAGATAGCCTCTTTGCATATCACCTGAGAGATCACCATGTCGTTGCTAAAAAGAACAATTTCGTTGATATTAGAATGTCTATCATCGAGACGTTTGGTTTACTATTCCTTGCTATTATCCATCTCCCTATTTTTTATATTAGCTGTATGTTCTATTTCGCTACGGTTGTTTATGCTATAGCTTTCTTTGTTTTGCACAACTACGGCCACAGAAATCCTTGTTGGGCTCAAAATTATCAACCTTGGCACTGGAAGCATCATATGAAAAACCCAAATTCAAACTGGAATGTCGTCCTTCCAATTGCTGACTGGATTATGAAGACAAATAAATAATTTGACAAACTCATTCCTTTGTGTTATATTAATAATAATTAACAAGGAAAACAATTATGTGGATAACAGAATCAGCCAACAAAGGAAGGAAGATGAACGACATGTATAGAGTTAGTGGCATCGATGTTTATATTAAAGACAGGTTACCTGAAAATGTAGATCCGGGTTTTGTTTTCAAATATATAAACGCTAGGATACCTTTTCATCTTACGACCGGCATAGATATAATTTATATAGGACAATTCCCGGAAATGGCAGAGAGAGAAATCAATGCCTATTATGAGGATGGTGCAATATATGTTACGAACGATCAGGATGAAGAAATGGATATGATAGATGATATAATTCATGAATTAGCACATGCCGTAGAAAGAAACAATGATGAACTGATTTACGGATCAGGCGCACTACAAAGTGAATTTACAGCAAAAAGAAAGAATTTGACAACTCGCCTCAAAGAAATGTACGATGTTCCTAGGGATTTCAATGTTAATATAGAATTTGATCAAGATATTGATGATTTTTTGTACAAGGTCGTCGGGTATGATATATTAAACCAACTAGTTGTTAATATATTTGTATCAGGCTATGCCGCTACATCAGTTAGTGAATATTTTGCCCGAGGATTTGAAGAATACTTTATTGGGGACAAAGATACCCTAAAACAATTAAGCCCTGTATTATACAGGATAATTGACGAACTTGTTCATTTGGAGGACTAATGACAAAACAACACATTTCGTTTTCAGAACTGAAAACTTGGGCGGAATGCCCTTACAAACACAGATTAAAATATATCGATGGCATTAACGGATTTACCGGTAATGCTTTCACTGCATTTGGCACCGCAATACATAGTGTTTGCGAGTTTATAGCCAAAGGTGAATTGGATCCGATAGATTATGATGAACACTTTGATTTAGCATTTCTTGTTGAACTAAAGAAACTGGAAGAAAAACCTGATAACCAATTGATCACAGACATGCGACGGCAGGGGAAAGAGATTTCCCCTTCTGTTTTTCCTCAACTAAAAGAGCACTTTGGTGCGTACGAAGTTTTTTCTACCGAGGAAAGATTATATCAAACAATAAGTGAGTTAACGTACAAATGGCACCTTAAAGGTTTCATAGACTTAGTTATCAAAACCGAAGACGGTAAATATCATATCTTAGATTGGAAATCATGTAGTTGGGGCTGGGACGCAAAGAAACGTTCTGAAAAATTAGTAACATATCAATTGACATTGTATAAGAAGTTTTTCTGTGAAAAGCATAATATTGACCCTGAATTGGTGGAGACTCATTTTGGCCTTCTTAAAAGAACTGCGAAAGACAATAAAGTTGAAATATTTAGAGTAACGTCCGGTAGTAGAAAAACAGCGAATGCTACTAAATTATTGACTGATGGTTGCCGCACGATAAAAGCGGCAAATTATGTTAAAAACAGAAACTCTTGTACCGGTTGTGAATTCTACAAAACAGAACATTGCAAATAATTTTTATTTTTTTCTTGACAATGTCTTTTCTCTATGTTATATTAGGTTTATATAATATTGTTGAGGAGACATATGTCTAAAAAAATAAAAGTACTAACATTTGGTGACCATCCTCTTTCCCCATCTGGGGTTGGATCACAAACGAAATATATATGTGAGGCTTTGCTTAAATCTGGTAAGTTTGAAATCCTATCATTAGGCGGAGCCATGAAGCATCAGAATTATAACCCCATCACCGTAGAACCATATGGTCACGATTGGAGAATTATACCAGTTGATGGTTACGGAACTCAGGAAATGATTCGTTCAATTCTTAGAAACGAGAAGCCTGATATTTTATGGATGATGACGGATCCTAGATTTTACGAATGGCTTTGGGCAATGGAAAACGAAATTAGACCATTGTGCCCTATCGTTTATTATCATGTTTGGGACAACTATCCTTTTCCGATGTTTAACAGAAAGTACTATTTGTCAAATGATTACATCGCCTGTATTTCCAAATTGACTCATGATATAATTAAGAATGTAGTACCAGAAGTCAATTCGAGCTATCTTCCTCATGCTATTGACTCTAATATTTTTGCCCCTAGGACGAAAGAAGAACGCTTGACTATTCGCGAAAGAAATGTTGATCAACGAGATAAGGATAAATTTATTTTGTTTTGGAACAACAGGAACGCTCGTAGAAAGCAGTCCGGAACTTTAATCTGGTGGTTTAAAGAGTGGCTTGATGAAAGAGATCTTCATGATAAGGCACAATTGATTATGCATACAGATCCCTATGATGTTCATGGGCAAGACTTGGGCCATATTGTCAAGCGTTTGGATTTAGAAAACAGACAGGTTCTCTTTTCCACTAGTAAAATAGCACCAGAGCAACTTGCTGTTTTATATAATATGGCGGACGTAACTGTAAACATCTCAGATGCCGAAGGTTTTGGACTAGCTACACTAGAATCTTTATCTTGCGGTACGCCAATCATTGCTAACATGACAGGTGGGTTACAAGAACAAGTTGTTGGTGATGGAGACGTATATGGTGTGCCTATTTTTCCTTCTTCAAAGGCTATAATTGGTTCTCAACAAGTCCCCTATATTTACGAAGACAGAATTAGTAAAAAAGATTTTTTGAAAGCACTGAGTAAAATGTACGATATAGGGCTGGACGCTCGTTTGGAAATGGGAATGCGCGGTCATGAGTATGTTAAGAGAAATTATAATTTTTCTACCTTTAATAAATCTTGGGTCGATCTTATGACTCGAATCCACGAAACAGAAGGTTCTTGGGAAACTAGAAAAAACTATAACGGCGTAAGATTCAAGGAGGTCGCGTGAGAAAAAAAATATTTGTAAGAGCACCATGTCTAAGTCAATCCGGATACGGTGAGCAATCTCGGTATGCTTTGAGAGCACTTCGTTCACGTGAAGACTTGTTCGACATATACATACAACCTATTCCATGGGGAAAAACTGGTTGGGTCTGGCAAGATAACGAATTCAGAAGATGGATGGATGAAAAGATAACACAAACACAACTTCTTCTTCAAGAGAAAAAACTACACCCAGATATTAGTTTGCAGATCACTATACCAAATGAATTTGAGAAACTGTGTCCGATCAATATTGGGTACACGGCTGGTATAGAAACAACCAAAGTCGCCCCGCAATGGTTACAAAAAGGAAACGATATGGACAAGATATTAGTTGTATCCAATCATTCTAAGGTCACCTACGAGGGTACAAAAGCCCAAGCTCAAAATCAACAAACTGGTGAGGTCTTTATGTATGAACTCAAAACACCGATTGAGGTAGTTTGGGAAAACACTCCGAGAGCAGAAGCCACACACATATCTGGTTTTGAATTGCCATATGATTTCAATTTTCTTATGGTCTCTCAGATGGGAGGTAGAAAGAATTTTGACAATGCTATTAAATGGTGGGTCGAAGAATTTGTCGATCAAAAAGTTGGATTAGTTATCAAAACAAATATGATAGGTAATTCAATTATGGACTTTGAACATGTTGAGGGTCACCTTCAAAATATATTAAAAGAATACCCAGAAAGAAAATGCAAAGTACATTTGCTCCATGGAGATTTAACCGCTGGTCAGATGACCGGTCTTTATACCAATGAAAAAATTAAAGCCATCGTGAATATTGCACATGGTGAAGGTTTTGGTCTACCATTGTTTGAAGCAGCCAGAGAAGGTCTACCAGTAATAACAGTAGGTTGGAGCGGCCAAATGGACTTCCTGAGACATGATGGGAAAAACTACTTCCAGAACGTCAAATACAGCTTGCAGCCTGTACAGGAGTCATCTAGATGGGAAGGTGTGATAGAGGCGGATTCTCAATGGGCTTTTGCCGATCAGGGTTCTTATAAAATGACTCTACGTAAAACAAAAAAGAACTGGAAAAAAGTCAAAAAGACAGCAGAAGATCTCAAGAAAATAATAGAACAAAAGTTCTCAGATGAAGTACTACATGCTTTATTCGTTTCAAATATAATTGACGAACCAGAAACAATTGATTGGATGAATTGGCAAGAAGATCAACAGGAAGCGCAAGATTTTGACTAAACTAATAGTATTTATAGCAGATTTCTTTTTGGAACAGGGTATCAACGGTGGAGCAGAAGCTTTTAATGACGAATTAATCAATATGCTAAAACTCAAAGGATATGATGTTCGAAAAATAAACTCAAACAAATTCCAGCCATCGATGGTGTCTGATGATCACTTTTATATCGTGTCTAATTTTATGAATTTAAGAGAGGAGAGCAAATCAGCACTAGTCTCTAAAAGTTATGTAATCTTGGAACATGATCACAAATACGTTTCCACAAATGATCCTTCTAAGTTTGTGAACATGATAGCTCCTTTTAAAGAAATAATAAACAAAAGTTTCTTTGAGGGAGCTATTTGTGTTTTTTGCCAAAGCAAAATACATGCGGAAGTGTTACAAAAAAATCTTTTGCTGGATAATATTGTTAATATTGGCTGCAATTTATGGTCAGAAGAGAGACTAGATTTTCTAGAAACCTTAGTTGGAACAGAGAAAACTAAAAAAAATGTCATACTTTATTCTGATAATAAAAACAAAGGTATGCCATATGCAGTTCAATATTGTGAGAGCAATGGTATTGAATATGAGTTTATAATGCCTTGTGAATATCAAGAGTTTATCAAACAACTGGCACAATCTGAGAGAGTGTTCTTTTTTCCTCAGTGGCTTGAATCTTTTAACCGTGTCATAATAGAGGCTAGAATTCTGGGCTGCAAGGTTACATCCAATAAACTAATCGGAGCAACATCAGAGCCTTGGTTTCGCAACTACAAGGGGCTGGAACTAGCCCACTTCCTCAGAGAAAAGAGAGAAGAGATTTGTGAAAAATTTATAAATGTAATTGAGTCACGACCTTTGCAATTTATTCCGCCACTAGTGGCACCTAAGATTTCAATCATTACGTCCTTGTATAAGGGAGGTAAATATATCGAACACTTTATGAATGAAGTTACCAACCAAACCGTATTTAAGAATTGCGAATTTATAATACTGGACGCTAACTCACCTGACGGTGAATATGAAATAATAAAAAAATATATAGAAGAACACGACAATATTATATATGAACGCTTAGAAACCACTCCAACTGTACAAGAGACTATGAATATGGCCATAAAGAAGTGTACCGGTGAATTTATTACACTATGGAACCTTGACGACACCAGAGCCTATGAAGGATTGGAAGTGTTGTCTAAAATATTGATGGTCGATCCGTCCATTAGCTTGGTGTATGGTGAATCTCTCCAAACTACAAAAGAAAATGAAACATTGGGTTTGAACAGTTCAGGTGGTGTCTTATACCAACATTCTAGAATGGAGTTTTCAAAAGAAAACATGATAAAGTGCCTACCGGGCCCAATGCCTCTTTGGAGAAAGTCTATGACAGATGAAGTTGGTCTGTTTGACGAGACATTAAAATATGCTGGTGACTGGGATATGTGGCTTCGTTGCGTTGAAGCGGGTCATAAATTCAAGAGAGTTCCATATGTTCTAGGTTTGTACTATATGAACCCAGATGGTCTATCAACATCAACTAAAAATGCCAAAGAAAGATTTATAGAAGAAAAAAGCATATTCAACAAATACAAACACGTGTTCGGAGAAAAAATGTACAATCGATTCAAAGGATATTTTAATGGATAAGAAAAATTTAATTATAGACTCACGACCATATGGATTTTTTTCCATATTTTTGCACACAATTGATAATTTAAAGTGGGCTGACGACAATGGCTACGAACCGCATATCCGCTGGGGTCCGGGTAGAGTCGATGTCAACGAAGGCAGACCGGGAGCCGAAGAAGCTTCTAGAAAGGGGCACCCATCTTTTGTAGGGAATAGTCCTAATTTTTTTGAAGATAGTCATGCTGGGGAAGTAAAGAAGAGTCTTTATTATTCTCCATCGGGCTATAATGGATCCGATAATGTATGGGAAT
>MDTD01136809.1_pt1 | contig 12675 bp, 17 predicted proteins | sample 811221 | NCBI WGS metagenome assembly MDTD01 (sample SAMN05326646, study PRJNA326480) | marine metagenome | isolation source: seawater | place: Pacific Ocean: South West | collected 2011 | reverse complement strand
GGGAAAAGAAGCACTGCAAGAAGTACTAGATAGCGCTCATCAAGGTCCGTTGTTCTTAGGTTCGATTATGACTACCCAAAGCACATGGAGAATTGGTCACTGGTGCGATGTCCTCCCTTGGAAACCTATCCACGATGGTATCGATTATCATAGAGAGTAATTATTGAAGATACTTCCTTATCTCTTCCCTAGCATTCTCATCCTCAATTCCTTTGGGAGATAGTAACCACGCGATATATCTTGGATCAGTATTCTGAATTTCGGTTAAGTGTCTACCTTTATGCCTTCCAAAGGCTAATACATAGTGTCCATCATCGATTCTAATTTTCCCCAGAGTATCTAACATTTCTAGGTCTTCCAACCCACGTCCTAAATCAGAATCTTCGTTTCTTGAGTCACCGTGTATCAACCACCTTTCCAGTTCTACCAGTGATTTTCTGAAGTAAGGTGCATGGTCGACCGTAAGTCTCCAAAATAATAGAAGTGATGCAGCGGCGTCAGCAGCAGCGGTATGCGCATTCTCTAGAGAAATTCCGTGTTTCGCACACAGCGAGCCAAGTTTATGTGGCCTCGGTAGCTTAATTCGCCGGACAACTTCTAAAGTGTCCATTATCGCCTTTGGCGTCGGTGGCAATTTGCCCAATCTCCTGAATTCATTGTTTAGCAGTGGTAAATCAAATTGTCTTACATTGTGACCTACTATTACTGAGCCTTCAATCAGTTGGAAAATTTCATCGGCGAATTTTGCAAAGTCTTCTAATGACTTGACATCGTTATCATATATCCCATGAACTTCACTAGCCTGAATCGGTATCGGTCTACGTGGGTTGATAAGAGTTTCATATGAAATTTCGGTTCCATCGAAAGAAGAACCAATCAATGCAATTTGGACAATTTTATCGCTGTTGGTTGAAATTCCCGTGGTCTCTAAATCGAAGGCTAAGACCCGTTCACCATCGAGAAAATCCTGAGCCATAATTAGAGCAACAGTTGCCACTCTTTGAACATCACTATTCAAATCATACCAATATTGAAATGAATATTTTCCATAGCGTTGAATATGGGGTTGTTCGATAAGTTCAGAAATCGATTTATTAAACAGAATCTTGATGATATCCCAGTTGATGATTCTGATTCGGTTGAAAGCGAAGATGATATCAAGAAATTTCATGAAAATAATCATAACATTACGGAGGAAGTAATGGATATTCTACTATCTAAAGAGCAACTCAGTAATATGAAAGCATCAGAAGTGGTCATTTCTGAATATGATGCAGGCGATGTTGATTTATTGGAACTAGACAATGAAAATTTAGAGAATAATTCAACAAAAAATGTAGTAGTTCATGATTCTCTCGATGGTATTGATGAGCCACTCAGGCGTGCAAAAATAATCGGCGATATACCGGAAGAAGTATCTTTTGATGTGGAAAAAAACGAGTAGTAAAAGAATCGAACATTTTTAACTCCAGATATACATACTATTAGAAGGGTGAAGAATATCCGAGGGGTGTGAGGAATATGGTTAGCGCGACAAAAACCAAATCATTTTCTCTGGCCAGTATAATGTTTCTCTCTATTTTTTGACAGGCTGTATCGGACTCGATTCGTCAGTCGACCCGAGGGCATCGCTCCTGGCATATCCTCTTTCAATACAAGAGGGAGAGACTGTTACATTAGACGCTACAGATTCAGAAGCCGTAGATGGCGTGATTACAGATTTTGAATGGGATTTTGGCGATGGACAAAAAGCGGAGACAGTTATTGGATTTACCACTTATACATACGAAACATTCGGAGTTTACATTGTAACCCTAATCGTTAGAAACAGTGTTGGAGGCCAAGACGAGATTTCAACATCTATTTCTGTAAACGGGGCACCAGTGTTAAATCTAACCGTTCCTGAACAGGTAAAGAGTGGAGAAGCAGCCTTCTTAGACGCCTCAAACAGTTATGATCCGGAAGGCAAAGAACTGTTCTATTCTTGGGATTTAGATTGGTCTGAAGACAGCGACTCAGACGGAGATCAAAGGAACGATATCGATGCAACAACTCCTACGGTATTGTTGCCAACCAATGATTCAGGAAAGATAAGGGGGAGTCTTGTCGTTTCTGACGGCGATGGTGCATTAGCCACTGAGACATTTACCATTGAAATAGTAACTAGAAGTTTTGAAGTTGAATGGGTTACTGAAGAATTAACATTCACTTGGAATGACTATCTTGAACAAGGAAAACAATGGGAAGATAGTATCACACCTGGCGAAGATGGAAGGATTATTGAATTCATAGCAACACTTCAATTAGAGCAAGAATTAGGCCCGCAAGATAATTTTACTCTTTCACTTCTTATCGAGAATGATAATTACAAGAAAACCGTTCAAACCGAGGGTGGGAACATTACTGCAAATGAAACTGCAAAGGGGATAATGGAGCGCGATTCGATTAATCCCGAAGGAGAAAATGGGATTTATACCGCTGATTCAGAAGAAGAACTTGTCAGCATACTACTTGGTCAAGCCGGCTCAAGAACCGCACAAGGGGTCTGGACATGGACGGTCTTCGCACAGCAAGCGGACCCCGACTCTCTTATTGACACCCTACCTGACCCCGATCCTGGTAATAACTGGGACTTGGAAGTAGTAGTTACCATAATGAGGCCTAAACTTACTGAGATTGCTTTCGGCTGAAGCCAGTCAATGCAAGAAGTAATTTAGCCGGACTATTTCGGAGGTATGAAGGCCATGGTAGATAGTGTTGAGATAAACAAAGTCAACATCAGAGGAACACTTTCCTTTGATATCTCAGTTTGGATGAACCATCCCGACGATTGGGAATTTCGACCCAGTTTATCTGTTGACGGTCAAAATTTTATAATTTCAGATATTAATGACGGCACACCCATGGCTAGTATTGAACTGGATGATGAGCAGATGGAGACCGTTCAACGAGACCGAGTTGCGGAGTTAAGAGTTAAATTCCAAGTTCACGGAATGCACGGCAGGCTGAAAAAGATCCAACCAATTATTGCAGATGGTAAAGCCAAGAAGTTGGCTACAGCAAATTGGAAGACCACCCAAGCAGTGAAATTTATCTAACACTAGGTCTATCTTACGATGGGAGTTCCACCATATCTTTGATATGGGTTAGATGTGATTTTCCTGTTATGGTTCCAAGAAGAGTTGGCAAGGGTTCACAAAAAAGAGCGAGATTTGAAAGACTAAAGTCTGAGGTTGAGAAATTTGTATTTGCCAATCCGGGCTGTTCAGCGCAATCAATTGTCGCCAACCTAGCTCACGATAAATCAATGCGTAATCATGGACTTACTCCGAGGAAGATTGGATTTTTTATCTCACGAAATCTTGCTAAATCCTTAACTTGGTGGCAAGATCACAAGGCTGGGAGAAGAGTGTATGGACAATTAGGCGCCCATTCTGAACAGGAAAAACCCAATTAAAATCGAAATACTTAGCGTTTAACTCATGTATAATTGAATGTTAGAGTAAATTATGGCAGGCAAGATTGCAGCCTATTTTGACCTCGACGGGACTTTACTAGATGCCTCGAGTGAAAAGACGTTGACCGCCCATCTAGGTTTTCGGAGGCCATGGAGAATACCGTTGGGCGCCACGATGTGGACTTTGGGATTCTTTGGCAATTTACTCAGAGGTCGTTCAGTATATGACTCAGCGCGAAACAGGGGGCATTTTTGCCTATCATCATGGGAAGTCTTAGCGAGATATTCTGATAAACTGGCTTCTAAAGATCTGGTCCATAAGGTGCCCCGAGAAGCCTTAGATTGCATTGCTTGGCATCGCGAACAAGGGCATAGACTTGTCTTGGTTACCGCAACCATTGCACCAATGGCCGAGGCAATGGGTAAACAATTAGGGATGGACACGATATATGGCTGTGGTCCAAGCAAACGTAAAGGAATTCTTTCAGGTTCTGAACAAGGTTGGAGCGTTCCGCGTCGTAAAGGAAAAGTTCCGGTCGTCGAGAGGGATGCATTAGAGAACGGTCATGATTTATCGCTCTGTTATGGCTATGGCAACACCATGGCGGATACTTGGTTTATGTCCATCACAGGCAATCCAGTTGCCGTTAACCCTGGTAAGAAAATGTCAGAGTTAGCGATTAAAAATGAATGGCCAATTAAGTCATGGAAAATATGAATTTTAAATAGTCTCGATTTTGTTTCCAAATATGGATAAGCAAACCGTAGTGCCTTTATCAGCAGGAGTTCAAAGTCAAAGGAAATCTGATTTAATGAGAGAACTGTCGACAATCACGGCATCTCACAACAGGGCTTTTGAATTTCTTAACGAAATCATAGAATCTGAGCCAGAGAAAATTATGCTCGATGACGACTGTATTGTTGTTGTAGGTCATTTAGCTACCTACAGAATTAAAATTAATCATCTGCTCAAAAGACTGAGCAATCCTATTGTTTACGGATTGGGTTTTGATACGATTTCAGTTCACGCTAAAGGTAAACTGGACAGAGAAAAATCAACTTACGCTTGTATTCAGTCCATAGCAGGAACCAACGTTCCTTTTGCCGATAGTATTGCAGCCATGATTTTTGGCTTACTAAATGATGAGAATTTCTTTCACAGTAAAGATGGTGACACATTGAGTCAAGCATTAGTGGAATTGTACGGCGCTAATCCTTACAGCCCAATTGGTGGCAAGCTGAAACAATATATCTCCGATAAATATAATGCGAATTATGACCCAGATGAGATGTCAATTTCCTTCCATGGGACTCATGGTTACAAATGGAAACTAGGTTTTAGTAACCCATTAGCAGTTGGATATAGTCTAGAATATAAGAAACCTAGACAGAGACTTTGGCGCGTTTTAACTAGAGATACTTCGACTGCACTAAACCATGGCGATGATATTTTCCCTCTTGTTCACAGACTTCTACGAAGTCCAGCGAATGTAATTCCAAAAAGCATGGACTGGACAACATCTTTAGAACTGTGCAAACTTATTCTGCCCGTAGTTGACGGTTTTGATAATTTAGATGAAGAATCTGTCCGCCAAGCTTGCCTCAACATGGAGTATGAAGAGTGGTAATTGGCGGCCCCGCCGCGATTCGAACACGGGTTACTGGTTCCGCAAACCAGTGTGATATCCAAGCTACACTATGGGGCCTTAATCCTCCCAATTATGCGCGGGATATAAGCGCGACGGGTTTCGCTGTTAGGAGGAAAGCAAGGTTTCATGGTTATATGCCAATTGGAATATGTATGGCGGTAAACCTCCAACGTCGTGTTGATTATCCTATGTTAGATAGTGCAAACATTGCATATTTCCCAAGGATTTACGATTTAGCACACCGATTTTTCGAAGAATGTTGGGACGAGATGTGCGAGATATCATATCCCGAAATGATCGAACAACGGAGAGTAGGATTTCCCGTCGTTCACATCGAAACCGACTTCATTTCACCTTTGAGATATGGTGATACTGTTCATGCCCATATTTGGATTGAAAAAGTTGGAACAAAGTCATGCACTTGGGCCTATCGATTTTACAATCAAGACCGAGAGTTAGTTTGGTCTTCCTCACAAGTTACTGTTTGTGTAAATATGGATAATTTAGAACCAATTAGGATTCCTGATTGGCTAAGGAGTGGACTAGAGAACCACTTGGAGTCGGGTGAATAGATGTCAGAAAAACAGTTTGATTTTTCCATCAGGATGGATAAGGATAATTCCACACCTGAACCGGAGCCGTTCGATATTGCGGTAACTCCTGATACCAAAGGTCCCAAATCAGTTGCGGTATTGATGTTTTTTGGCGGCCTGATACTAATTCTACTGGCTTTTGGAGATTATCAGTTGAGTCAACAAGAGGATTTAACTGAACAGGAGATTGACATTATTTTAGAAACCCCAAATAGTGATATCGATACAGAAATTTCCAATGAAGATTATCAAAAATTTCACGATTCTGCCAGACAGGGATATATCATTCGTGCAGCAGGACTAGCGATTTCTGGTTCTCTGATTGTCTTAGGGGCACCATTCCTATATTCATTGAACAAGAAAGGAGCCTACCTCGGTATAGAAGGCGCCGCTATTGGTTTAGTTACCGGAGTAATTGGTAGTATGTTGATCAATGATGCTGCTGGTGAATATCTTTCAGGCCCTCTATTGCTTACATACAAGCTATTGACCTATTCTTGTGGTATCTGTATGTTGGTTTGTGGGGCCCTGACTTCTCTACCGCTGGTTAATGCGCGTGCAAGAATGGCGCTAAATAGTAGTAAAAAGGTAAGAATAAAAACTGAATTTGAAGGCGAAGAATAGTCTAATTCTCTGGCTTAGGCCACTTTTTCATCAACGTTTTTTTCAAGTCATCATCGAGGGTTGCATTCCACCAGTCACTGCCTCTCCATATTGCATACTTTCCTCTAATGCCTCTCAAATCAGCGCCTTTGAATTTACAGTTGTTGAAGTTAGAAAGGTTTAGTCTCGCTTTTTTAAGATCAGCACCTCTAAAATCAGTATTATCAAATGCTGATTTCATCAAATCAGCCCCAACCATCGACGCTCTTCTAAAATCACAGTTAGAGAAATCACCCTCCGTTAAATCAGCTCCATCTAGAACGGCTCTTCTAAAATTTGACCCAGAATGTCTTCCTTTACGCAGTAAGGAATTGGAACGATTTTGGTAAGACCAATCTAAAATCTCTCCCTTCTCACCAGTATTGTCTCGTGGATCATCGCCACTCCCCGACATTACCATGCTAAAGCCTCATTGTGAAGTGGACTTTTCTTCTAAATGTTGACGTCCCTCGTCAGTTAATTCAGCATACCGATTTTTATCACCGTATTTGCTAGGAATTTGAATAAAATTTCGTTCCTTCAATCTGTTGATATACAGGGAAAGGTTACCAGGAGGTTCGATTTTAGCATCTTCGAACAGGGAATTTATAGTTCGAGGAGGACAATCACTTAACTTTTCAATTTCTCTAAGAAAATGTAACGCCCCCAGTACTTGTTCAGGCTTTCCATCTAGCGAATAGTTTTCTAATAATGAACGGAAGTTTGCCCCTCTAGAAGGGATAGATTCTAATTCTGAGTTATTGGAGGTTGACTCCTTAGACAATTCAACAGTTTCCTGAATTCTTTCAATCATTGCCCCCCAGAAACCTTCCTCTTTGTACTGATTTATCCGCTCTTCAACCTCGAATTGCCCACCTTCGGCTTCAAAATCGAATTCTCCGGAATGAATAGAAATTTTACTAATCTTACCGCTCATATGATGCCTCATATGTACCCAATATTCCGGTATAGATAATAGTTTACAATTGACAAAATTTACTTGAGTCAAATAGTAGGTCTTTTGATTGTAATTCAACCCGCAAGGACTAGGGGGCACTATGGAACACGAATTCCGAGGTTATGCTTTGGTACTTCACGACGGTGCCGATCCAAGTACAGGGGGGGTAGCTATTGCTGGTTTTACTACTGCCGGGATGGTCGGGGTTATCGCAGCCTCCCACATCATCAAATCATTGAAACTAAGACAACTCGGGACAGTTCTAAATGCTGAATTCCCAGCAGTTGCCTTGATACACGACGAGATTCCGAAACATCCGGTTAGGGTTTATCAAGGCGATAAAATTGGGGTTTTCACATCTGAAATAAGATTCAAAGACAAGCAAGATATTATGTTTGCTTCAACAGTTTTGGAATGGTTCACTAAGGGTGGTTTTGATAATCTGATTATTATTGACGGTATTATCTCAAATGATAAGCAGTTAACCCATGGTGAGTTATACGGAGTAGGGTCCTCTTCAGCCGCTAGAATGAGACTAAAGCAAGCAGGTATAGAGCCTATTCAGCAAGGCATTGTCGCAGGTATTACTGGCTTCTTACTCGGCGAGGGTGACAGATTGGGGATAGATGTCACCGCCTTATTAGCCGAGGCCAGTCCGATGTATCCAGATGCGCGAGCCGCAGCCTTGGCAATTGAAGCCGTCTGTGATTTAACTGGATTAGAAATCCCACTAACAGAATTGTTGGAGAACGCTAGGGAAATAGAAAATAGCGTCAGAGAAGTTTTCGAGAAATCAATGACGATGCTTCCTGGGCCAGATGATGAAGATGGTTCCTATTCTGATCCATCATTTAGTTAGTCATTCTTTAATGCCTGGACTATTGCTATTAAATCGTCAAAAGCAATGTCGGTAGCAATTAATGGTTCTAAATCGGGTACCCTAGCAGCATAAAATCCGCTGCCCTTGATCGCTTCAATCAGGTCATCCATCTTAGGGGCGCCTGATGTTTTAGACCATCTCGGAAGCGAATCTAAATTAATTAAAAGGTGCTCTCGACTCATTATTTCCGCAGCATTTGAGATATGTTTGACACTCCTAATCAATTCTCGTTTAGCGTATTCTAAATCATTTTCATCCCAGTCTAGTCCACAATCTTTAGCTAACTGAAAATCATCTTCGTTCGGGTAGCATAATTCCAGTGCCCGCTGTTCAGTGATTCTTTCAGTGATTTCTTTATTCCAAAGCGGACCAATCCACATCGGACCACTCGCTCTCTCGAGTTCATTTTCATTTGGATGATTTTTGAATCGATATGGAATGTCCTCACAACGAATTCTCCATCCAAGATTTGTATGTACGTCACTTGCTAGTTCCTTACTCGATTTTAGTACAACACTTATTCTGACATGGTGCCCGTCGAATAGAGCTAAAACTGGAATTATGGTTTTGTCATGTTTAGCGGCTGTAGTTGCTATAACCCCCATTAGGGTCCTTACCGCATCATCATGTGCGTATAGATCAACAATACCTTTGGCACCATATCTGCGCTTTTGAGAACTTAGTGACGAACCGGTTAACGCGGCAGTATCGGTGGCAGTTACTTCCAAAAATCCAATCCTCGAAAGACTTTGAATCGCAGCATCTAGAAAAGGAATTGGGGAACCGAACGGGTCGATATCAATCCATTGAAATGAAGCTTCAGACAACGCAACACGCGCATCTAAGTTTTGAAAATAGATTCCATTATCAAATACCCCATCGGGAATTTTCCCATATCTATCTGCTTCTACGGAATGGTCAATCTTGGTTATTGGTGGATGTTCTATATGCGATGCTTTAGCCCAATTTATAGCAAATAAATCTAAGTCATTGGCTGTAATTCTCATTCTATTTTGATGATTTATTGGAATTTCATTTCTCCATCTTCTTACCCTTACTCCAGTCGAGCATAATGCATCTAGAATCCTAATACTTTTATCACTCTTAATCAACCAACCATGCTCTAATGCATCCGCTAAGAGCAAGACTGACCTAGTTCTTGCTGGAGCCATAGCGGGATTTAAGAAGCCTTCACCTGTTTTCTTGGCAGGCCCTCTCGGCATGTGAGAAGGCCTTTCCTGTTCTTTTTTCAGATGAATAATGGTTTTTCCTTCCAACCAAACATTGCCCGGCCAATCCGCTGGCGAATCGCTCCTGTTCTGCTCCGCCATGAATAGCCGATGGATTACCTATTGAAAATCCACCCTTGGGCATCTGGAGTAACTTTGACCGTAAAATCACAAGAAATAAATAAGTATTCATCATAATAAAATCCTCAAAGAGACTTTAGGCGGTCTTCAAAACCGGTAACTATGGGCGAAGGATTTTCAGTTGCAGGCCAGTCTATGTCAAGAATAACAATTGGCTACGGGATATTTTTGATAGCATGGGGAGTTGTCATCTCAGTTGTGTCAAAATCTAATTCTCCAACCTCATTCTTTCCCTCTTTTTTAGGAGCGCCAATATTATTCTCGGGAGTAATGGCCCAAAAGAATCCAGAAAAGCGTAAATTTTGGATGCATATAGCAGTAGTCTTCGGTTTGCTGTGCGCATTAGGTGGAATGAGATTTTTCATGGTGATGTCTAATGGGATTACTTTTGCGACTGGTTCAATGTTAATGCTGTTAGTGACCGGATCAATTTACACATATTTTTGCATTCAATCTTTCTCATATGCTCGTAGAAACCCTGTAATCGAATCGACATCAGATGCTTCAGTCAATCAAGGTAGCGAAACTACGCAGATAGTCCAAAACATAACATACAATATTTCCGATAGTGTAGTCTCTGGCGATATGGACAACTCTATTGAAAAGAATTGAGGTGGAAAGATGACCACACCGCTAGTTATTGATGTTGTAGATAATGGTGGTCAGTGGACACATCGGGAATGGCGAATGCTACGTTATCTAAAAGTTGACACTCAAATAATTGATAACACAACCCCGGTTAATGAACTCAGAGCCTTGGATGGTATAATCTTGTCAGGGGGCGCTGCTCGGGTCGGCCTCACTGGAGAGCTAGGTAACTGTGCTGCATATTTAGAATTAGATATTCCAATACTCGGTATCTGCGCTGGACATCAATTTATGGCAAGGCATTATGGTGGCGATGCCCGAGAATCTCCGATTCCAGAGTTTGGGGCAATGGAAATTGAATTACAAAATGGCGGCGGTAAAATTTTCGACAGAACGAATCAAAAACAAACAGTTTGGGAATCACATAACGACGAAGTCCACATCGTCCCGGAAGGATTTTTTGTCACCGCAAGCAGTCCTTCATGCCAAGTACAGGGGATGGAAAATGAAGCGGGTAACAGATTCGGATTACAGTTTCATCCAGAGGTTAATGATTCGGAATTCGGTAAAGAAATGTTTGAGAACTTCGTTGAAATTTGCCGCAAACATAGAGATAAGTGAAAACACGCATATAAAAATCAATCAATATTAAACCGGCCATGACAGGCTCAGTTTTGATTGTAGGTGGCGGTAGTGATATAGCCAGTAAATTGTCACAAAAATTATTAGAAAGTGGATATAAAGTAACCTTACTGGTTAGAAATCCAGATAGTTTAGAACAAGAAATTTCAGATCAGGTTTCGGTAGTTACTGGTGACGCATTATCCGCCACCGATTTGGCATCTGCTATCGAAGTGGCTAATGCTCAAGGAGATGGGTCAATTTTGGGCATGGCTCACTTAGTAGGTTCGATTCTAATCAGACCACCTCATGCAGTTAAGCAGGAAGCGTTTGAAGAGGTTATTCAAACAAATCTTGTTAGTGCTTTTCTAGCACTATCACTAACCTGCAAATCGATGCTAAGGTCTGGCGGTGGCAGAGTTGTATTTTCATCGAGTGTTGCCGCAAGTCTGGGCCTGGTTAACCATGAAGCAATAGCCGCTGCCAAAGGCGGAATTGAAGCCATGGTCCGTTCTGCAGCAGCTACATATGCACAAAGGAAAATTAGAGTCAATGCTGTAGCACCTGGTCTTACTGATACCAAAATGTCTGGTAACATTACTAAGTCAGAGACATTACTAGAAGCAGCAGTATCGATGATACCGATGAAGAGGATAAATCAACCTGAAGAAATCGCAGAAGCAATATTCTGGTTATTGACTGGCGCTCCAGATAACCTAACCGGCCAAATACTCCATCTAGACGGAGGGATGAAGCATGTCAGAAATTGAATTTCACGAAGAAAAGTGGTTTGATGCGACCAAGACTTCCAAACTCCGTTTGGGTAAAAAGAAAATGCTTTCAGTCGGAAAGAAATTAGTTCTGTTAATTAATTTCGAGGGCGATTTCATCGCAACAGAAGCACTCTGCCGACATATGCGCTGGCCGTTAGCATGGGGGGCCAAAGTGAGTGATGATTGCATTCGTTGCCCCCTTCACCAGACCACCCATGAAATAGGAGATGGAAGTTTAGTCGAATGGTCGCCATTTCCACTATTTCCGCCGTATGGTAAAGTGGTCGGAAAATTCTCTAAACAAAAGGATTTGAGAACCTATCCAACTAGAGTTTTAGAAGATATGATACAGGTCTATATCGCTTAGATTTTGTGATTAGGCTAATTTTGTTGGAACAGAATCGGCAAACTAGAAAATCTTGTTGTTCATCCGAAGTGCTAGCAGATAACGATTAATCAAACCTTCAAATTCGCTTGTCTAGCGAGCAATACCACTTTCATACTATGCTCTAACATTGCTGCATTTGCCCACGCTTGGTCAAGGTCCGCACCAACTGCATAAGCCCCCTTGCCGCGAATCACGACACAACGCATACCGCCTTGCTGCAATGCTTCAGCGACTTGTCTAAGGAATTCTTCGGGATTTTCATCGTCAGGGTCGACAATGATTATTTTACCAATATGCTTTTTTCCTATTTCGTCAATGGGTTGTACTAAAACAAGGTCTTTTTCACAACTCGCAGCAGTTGTGAACGGTCCATGAGAATGAATTACTGCCGCTGGGCCACCAGTAATCAAACTGACCGATGCAAGAACTACTTCTAGAACTCGCCAGTCCTCGGGCGCTCCACGTGGAGGATCAACTCCTAGTTTTGCTGCGCAGATATCCCGTTCATCCATTCTCGGTAGTAATGACATATGCTTTGTCGAGATGATGATTTCCAGTTGCTCTGGGTGCAGCATTGCAATGGTTCCCATAGATGCGCGAATCAACTGTTCACGATCCAATTGTCTTGCTAAGCGAGCCATATCTCCTACAATGTGTGCGCCGATTACCAAATCCTCCATTATCGCTGGGGGCATAGGAGGGTTTTCTAGTTCCTCAATCACTTCGGCAGCACCTGCCATAGATTTTCTTAATCTT
>MDTD01033744.1_pt1 | contig 12677 bp, 10 predicted proteins | sample 811221 | NCBI WGS metagenome assembly MDTD01 (sample SAMN05326646, study PRJNA326480) | marine metagenome | isolation source: seawater | place: Pacific Ocean: South West | collected 2011 | reverse complement strand
TATATTAATAATGATTAATAATAACTTGTTGCTTACTCATAAAGTGTTATGTCTTTTTTTTAAGACTATCCATTGCATTTTTTCATTGCAAAATGAACATTAGAAATTCTTTCCGTTTTAGAGAATAGTAAACAAGTTAACTTTTATGATAATAGAGTTACTGATCTAAGACAAGATAATGGATATTTTATAATTAAATAAAACATTATGAGTTTTCATTCATCAGAATTATCTTCTATCTTACAAGATAGAATTACTAATGCATACCAGGAAATTAATATTGAAGAAGTAGGTAAGGTTATTTCTATTGGAGACGGTATTGCACGTATTTATGGTTTAAATAACGTACAAGCTGGAGAAATGGTTGAATTTGCAGATGGTACAAAAGGAATGGCATTAAATTTAGAAACTGACAATGTTGGAGTTGTAGTTTTTGGTAGCGATCAAGCTATTAAAGAAGGAGATATTGTAAAAAGAACAGGAGAAATTGTAGACGTTCCCGTTGGAAAAGAATTACTGGGAAGAGTCGTTGATTCTTTAGGTAATCCAATTGATGGAAAAGGTCCTATTAATTCATCACAAAGATCTCGAATTGAAGTTAAAGCTCCTGGTATTATTGGGCGAAGATCTGTCTATGAACCAATGCAATCAGGGTTAAAAGCTATCGATTCATTAGTTCCAATTGGAAGAGGACAGCGTGAACTAATCATTGGTGATCGTCAAACAGGAAAAACAGCAGTAGCATTAGATACAATGTTAAATCAAAAAAATATCAATGAATCTACCGATAATGAATCTGAAAGATTATATACTGTTTATGTAGCTGTTGGACAAAAAAGATCTACTGTGGCACAATTAGTTAAGAAACTGGAAGAGCAAGATGCACTAAAATATAGTGTTATCGTTGCTTCTACTGCATCTGAAGCTGCACCACTACAATTCATTGCTCCTTATACTGGATGTACAATTGGAGAATATTTCAGAGATAATGGTATGCATGCACTAGCAGTTTATGATGATTTATCTAAACAAGCTGTTGCTTACAGACAAATGTCTCTTTTACTAAGACGTCCACCAGGAAGAGAAGCCTTCCCAGGAGATGTTTTCTATTTACACTCTAGATTATTAGAAAGAGCTGCTAAAATGTCAGACGATTTAGGAGGTGGTTCTTTAACTGCTTTACCTATTATTGAGACTCAAGCAGGAGATGTTTCTGCTTATATCCCAACAAACGTAATTTCTATTACTGATGGGCAAATTTTCCTTGAAACTGAATTATTTTACCAAGGATTAAGACCAGCTATTAGTGTAGGTTTATCTGTTAGTCGTGTAGGATCAGCTGCCCAAATTAAAGCAATGAAACAGGTAGCAGGAACTATGAAACTAGAATTGGCTCAATATCGTGAAGTAGCAGCATTTGCACAATTTGGATCTGATTTAGATGCTTCTACAAGATTTACTCTAAATAGAGGATCTAAATTAACTGAATTACTAAAACAACCTCAATATATGCCAATGCCTTCAGAAATTCAAGTAGTAGTACTATTCTCTGGAGTAAGAGGATACCTAGATAAAGTTGACGTAAGTCAAGTTGCACAGTATGAAAAAGGATTAATCGAAACATTCAAATCAAGTCATAAAGATATTTTAGAGGAAATTCGTCTGAAAAAACAAATTTCTTCTGAATTAAATGATAAAATTGCTTCGGTTATCGATACTTATACTAAAAGCTTTATCTCTTAATCATTTTTATAATGGTATGAGAAGATCAAGCTGATCTTTTTATATTTTTTGTGAAAGATAAACTTTTCTAAATGGTTTCATGTATATCTTGTTATTCTTAGCAAGAAATCATTAACTAATTTAGAGAAGTTTATCTTTATATTTTCATTTTAATTATATTATTTATAATATCATTCTTTCATATGGCATCAGGAAAAGATTTAAAAAATAGAATAAAAAGTATTACCTCTATTAAAAAAATTACTAAAGCCATGAAAATGGTAGCGGCATCTAAACTAAGACAAGTTCAAAATGCTTTAGAAGCTGTTCGTCCTATATCAGGATTAACAACATCTGTTGTCTCTGAAATTCAAAATACTTTATTAAATATGGAGACTGAGAATCAATCCAAAGAATCCATCAAAAAATTAGTAATTGTTATTTCTTCAGACCGTGGATTATGTGGAGGAATTAATTCTAGTGTTGTTAAAGATACTAGGCTAAATATCAAATCATCACAGAAAAACAATGAATTAATTGAGTTATATACAATTGGGGACAAAGCTAAAGACGTTTTAGTTCGATCTCATGCTCACCATATGAACACTGCCATTAGCGAAACTGCAAAAAGAAAACTATCTTTTGCTATTGCTTCTATTATATCAGAAGATATATTAAAATCTCAGTTTGACGTATGTGAAATTGTATATAATCAATTTAAGTCAGTCATTAGTCAAAATTTAGTAAGATCACAATTATATTCAAGAAATAACTTAAACAAAGCATTTTTTGATTGGAATACCTATGAATTCGATTCAGAAAAATCTTCTGTTTTATATGACTTATACGAATATAATTTAGCTATTGCTATTTATAATGCAATGTTAGAAAATGCTACTAGTGAACAAGGAGCACGAATGAACGCTATGGATAGTGCATCTAGAAATGCTAGTGAGATGATTGATAAATTAACTTTAACTTATAATAAGGCTCGTCAAGCTGCTATTACAAGTGAATTAATTGAAATTATTTCATGTGCTAGTGCTGTAGCTAAATAAAATAATAGTATTTAATATTTATATTTACTTAAGAGAATTCTCTATGTAGTAACACACACCAGTTGGTATCATACTTAACATGGAGAATTCATCATTATTTTCATACTAGTTAATATTAAAAATATTTTATGGAACTTATTTTATTTGATCTTTTTGGTCTCATCTTAATTTCATCATCTGTTTGCGTTGTTGCTTCCAGAAATCCCGTTCACTCAGTTCTATTTATGATATTAACTTTTGCAGCTTCTAGTGGATTATTTTTATTAATCGAAGTAGAATTTTTAGCCATGATGTTTATTATGGTATATGTAGGAGCTATTGCAGTACTCTTCTTATTTGTAGTCATGATGCTTAATACTCGTTTAGCTGAATATTATGTATCTTTACTAAGATATTTGCCGCTGGGTGCTATCATAGGGTTAATCTTTATTATTGAAATTTATTTTCTTTTAAACACAGAACTTAACCCTTCTCCTATTCATTCTTTGGAGGTAATAAATCAATATCACGATTGGACTCATCATATTAATGCAATAACAAATGTAGCCGCATTAGGGAATATCATCTACACCTATTATTTCTTTTTATTTTTGATGGCTGGAATTATACTTTTAGTATCTATGATTGCCGCAATCGTTTTAACTATGTATAGACGAGAAGGAGTACGTCGCCAGGATATTTATGACCAAGTTTCAACAGATTTTAAGAAAACAATATATTTAACAAACCATTATTAATATATATCTATATATATTTTCATAGGGGGAGTAACTCAGCTGGTTAGAGTGTTGGCTTGTCACGCCAGAAGTCGCGGGTTCAAGTCCCGTCTCTCTCAAATGAAGTGCCCGGATAGCTCAGTTGGTAGAGCATAAGATTGAAAATCTTTGTGTCAGTGGTTCAATTCCACTTTCGGGCATGAAGATAAATATTTCTCCCTGTAGTTTAACTGGTCAAAACATGTGGCTGTTAACCACGAGAGAATCGGTTCAAGTCCGGTCGGGGAGGGAAAAAAGAAAATGATATGATATATACATTATACATCATACATTAAAATATTCATGATATTAATAGTTATTTTCAAATTATATTTATATTTTTATATGAAAAACAGTCATTTTCATAGTAAAACATTATAGAAAAGATGTAATTAGGATAAAAATTATCACCAGAATTTCATATAAAACTATATCAAAAAATGATGACTTTATCAATAAATGAAAGGAAAATACCACATTAGGGGGGTGTAGTCAATACACCTATACAAAGTATATGCAGGAATTTGAAATACAAAAAATATTTACTTAAAATAAAATTTAAAAATGTTTTATTTGGTCCCATTCGTCTAGCTGGCCTAGGACATTGCTTTTTCGTGGCAGCAACACGGGTTCAAATCCCGTATGGGGCAAAGCATACTATATATAATTAATATCTCATTAAATAATGAAAATAAAATACTTTTATTCTACTACTTTCTTTTTTATATTTGTCATTTTCTCTACTTATCTAATAAGTATATTACAAATAAATACAAACGTAACAGATATTTCTTTGTACAATCAATATTTTGATAGATACCATCATGTTACAGATTATATATTGTTCATGGACTCCAAGGAAATAATAAAAGATAATATTTTCATTTCGAATGACAATAATCTTTCTTCTTCATTTCATTTAAATGAAATGGTAAATATCTTAAGTCGAACTATGAATCTATCTAATATAATAGAAATGGAAATAAAAGAAATAATTCAAGACTATTTGCATTTATTAGAAGTAAATCTTTTGATTCATGAAAATTATCTAGAAGAAATTGAAAGAAATATTCAAAATTCTTCAAACCAATGGGAAGAAGAAATGAAAGATTGTAATTTAGACATTTTAAATATCGAAAAGTGGACACATCAATATATGATAAATATTTTAACAAATTAAAATATACTCATCAATTTATTCATAACTTATTATATTTTATCCGTAGTTTTATGGTATAGGATGATCCATGGGAACCCATTCTGAACTCCACGCATGAAAGCTTATACGCTAATCTCTACTGTCATATTTTTGATGGAAAGCGATAGTAACTACGGAAACACATTTAATCAAATGATTATGTATACATGATACAATTTTTTAGACTGAGTAGCATAATGGTCATGCATGAGATTGCAAATCTTTGTTAAGGCGGTTCGATTCCGCTCTCAGTCTCTATAAATAATTAAGATTTAAACTAAAACAACACACATATATATAATAATATAATTATACCATGAAAAAGAACGTACATATTAAACTACAAATGAATTGGACTGTCAATCCAGATGGAAGTGCAATACTAAGTCCCAAATTTTTAAGGGGAAATGCAATAACATTTTTAGAAGTGGATACAGTAATTCATCCAGCTTGGACGAAAGATTTTACTCAATCAAAATTAAGATCAACTAGAAAAGACAATTTTAATATTAAATTTGATTTGCCAAAGATTGACTAATTCTTTGAAAACAATTTTACTATATAAACATTAAGGGATAATTTTAATAATTCTTATCATAAGAATCGATAGAACCGAAGAGTTTGATTCTGGCTCAGAATGAACGCTAGCGGCACACTTAACACATGCAAGTCGAATGCTTTAATTGAAAGTTTCCATTTCAAAAGAAGCATGGCGAACGGGTGCGTAATACGTGAGAACCTACCTTTTAAGCAGGGATAATTATACATGCATCATCAGATGTGTGGAATCTGTTAATTTTAATTAACAGAGTAAAAATACCTGATATAACTTACCTCTCATGGTAAGAAAAAGATTACTATTCAATTAGAAGAAATTTATAAATAATATTTAAATTTACTTAGTAACATCTTGTTAACTATCCAGATGATTCTTTTTAAGAATCATTAGATGAAGTGAAATAAATATTATCTTTTAAATTTTAATCCTTTAAAGATGGTCTCACGGAGGACTATGGTAGTTGGTAGGGTAATAGCTTACCAAGCCTACAATCCTTAGCTGATCTGAAAGGATGATCAGCCACACTGGAACTGAGACACGGTCCAGACTTCTACGGAAGGCAGCAGTGAGGAATCTTGGACAATGGGCGAAAGCCTGATCCAGTGATGTCGCGTGAGTGATGAAGGCGCTTTTGTTGTAAAACTCTTTTGTCGGGGAAAATAATGATGGTACCCGGAGAATAAGTCCTGGCTAATTCCGTGCCAGCAGCCGCGGTAATACGGGAAGGACTAGTGTTATTCCTATTAATTTGGCGTAAAGGGTGTGTAGGCTGTTAATTAAGTTAATGGTGAAATCCCCAAGATAACTTGGGAAGAGCTATTAAAACTGGTTAACTAGAGTACAAGAGAGGTTGGTAGAATTTCTAGTGTAAGGATAAAATCTGAAGATATTAGAAGGAATCTCAAAAGCGAAAGCAACCAACCGGATTGTAACTGACGCTGAGACACGAAAGTGTGGGGAGCAAACAGGATTAGATACCCTGGTAGTCCACACTGTAAACGATGAATATTAAATGTTGGGGTATAGATCAATAATATTTCGATGTTCTGTTTTCAGAACATCATATTGTTTAACAATCATTTGTTATCATAACAATATCATTATTGTATCTATCTCTCAGTGTTGTAGCTAACGCGTTAAATATTCCGCCTGGGAAGTAGGATCGCAAGATTGAAACTCAAAGAAATTGGCGGGAGCTTGAACAAGCGGCGGAGCATGTGGTTTAATTCGAAACAACGCGCAAAACCTTACCAATTCTTGACTCTCTAACTAGAAATCTTAATTCATGTTTTGCTTTAAGTCGGTTAGAAACAGGTGTTGCATGGCTGTCGTCAGCTCGTGTTGTGAAATGTAGCGTTAAGTCGTATCTAACGAGCGCAACCCTCATCATTTGTTTCCTATTTGTTATTTAACAATGTAAGATTGTTTATGACAAAGGACTCTAATGAAACTGCCAGTGATAAATTGGAGGAAGGAGAGGATGACGTCAAGTCCTCATGACCCTAATGAATTGGGCTACACATGTGCTACAATGGTGAATACAAAAGGAAGCAATAGTGAAAACTGGAGCAAATCCTCAAAATTCATCTCAGTTCAGATTGTTCTCTGCAACTCGAGAACATGAAGTCGGAGTCGCTAGTAATCGTAGATCAGCACGCTACGGTGAATACGTTCTCAAGCTTTGTACACACTGCCCGTCATACCCTGAAAACAGGTTCTATCTGAAGTTGATTATTTAACTCCAGTAGTGATAGTGAAAATCCATGAAGCCATATAGTTCATTGATTCCTATCATCAAGGAGGGAATATCAGCTAGGGTACGATCTGTAATTAGGGTGAAGTCGTAACAAGGTAGCCGTACGGGAACGTGTGGCTGGATCAATTTCCTTTTTAAAAATCATAAAAATATATGATAATATAATATAAATTATTTTATTAAAATGATGGTATTTGCCCTCATTTAGTAATTTAATATATTCATGTTGCTAGACATGCGTAAGAAAAAGTACGTATGAAAAAAAAATCGAAGAAAGAATTCGAATCAACTAAAAAATAGTTAAAGTATTTCATGGATGCCTTGAAATCTAATCAAAGGACGTTTAGCGCTGCGATAAGTCATGGCGAGATGCGTAAATTCTGTGACCCATGAATTTCCGAAGAGGAAACTTTTTTTCTTAGAAATTAATAAACGTAGTGAAGTGAAACATCTCAGTAACTATAGGAAAAGAAATCAAAAGAGATTCCGTTAGTAGTGGCGAATGAAAGCGGATTTAGACCATTCTTGATGAAGTGAGAATTAGGAGACTTTTAGTCTACTATTTCTTTCATTCAAATAGAAGCTTTTCATAAAAAATATTTGAATTGTTTGGAAAAACAAACCTTAGAAGGTAACAGTCCTGTACAATAAACTATATGAAAAGTTAGAGAGTAAGACGGGACACGAGAAATCTTGTCTGAAGATAGGGAGACCACTCTCTAAGTCTAAATATGATTAGATTATCGATAGTGCACAAGTACTGTGAAGGAAAGGTGAAAAGAGTTCTTGGCAAGAACAGTGAAAGAGACCCTGAAATGGAATACGTCAAATCAGTTGGATGAAAAGAGTAAATCTTTTTGCCAACGTACCTTTTGCATAATGGGTCAGCGAGTTTTAATAAAGTGCAAGCTTAAATCGATAGATGTAGGCCAAGCGAAAGCGAGTCTTAAAAATGGCGTAGTAATTTATTAAAAACCCGAAACTGAATGATCTAGCCATGATCAAGTTGAAAACATGGTAATACATGTTGGAGGACTGAACCAGTGGTTGTGGAAATAACCTTGGATGAATTGTGGCTAGGGGTGAAAGGCTAATCAAATTCAGTGATAGCTGGTTTTCTGCGAAATCTATGTAAGTAGAGCGCGTTTGGAGAAATCATTCTGGGTAGAGCACTCAATGAATACTGGGGGTCGTAAAGATACTTCAGGTTCAAGGAAACTCCGAATAAGAATGATTAGCCCGACGTAGACAGACTTAAGGTGATAAGATCTTAGGTCAAGAGAGAAACAGCTCAGATCGTAGGTTAAGGTCTTTAAGTGGTTATTAAGTGAGAAAGGCAGTAAAAGAGCTAAGACAACCAGGAGGTGTGCTTGGAGGCAGCAATCCTTTAAAGAAATCGTAACAGATCACTGGTCGATTGCTTTTTTGCGCCGAAAATGTAACGGGACTAAATCACCCACCGAAACCACGAACATGATATTATCCATTAAAAAAGATAATATGATGTGGTAGCAGAATGTTCTGTCCATCGAAGAAGAAATTAAGTAATTAATTTTGGAGATTTCAGAAGTAAGAATGCTGACATGAGTAACGATAAACTATGTAAAATCATAGTCGCCGCAAGCTCAAGGTTTTCACCGATAGGATCGACCTCGGTGAGTTCAATGGCCTCTTAGAGGAAAACGAAAGTTTTACTTGATGAGATAAAATGATCATTCAATGATCAGACATTTTAGATGACGGATTTCGATGGTGAACCTCAGTTTTCTAATTGGATTGAAAACTTCATCATCCAGATTCCAGGAAATAACTAAAATGGTTAGAACCATACCGGAAACCGACACAGGTGAGCGAGCTGAATATGCAAAGGCGCGTGAGTGAAGCATCCTAAAGGAACTCGGCAAAATAACTTCGTAACTTCGGGAGAAGAAGTACCTAAGAATTAGGAAATCTTAGGTGGCACAAAATTGAGGATGGCGACTGCTTAATAAAAGCACAGCTTTTCGCTAATTCGTAAGAAGATGTATGAGAAGTGAGACCTGCCCGGTGCCATAAAGTTAAGAGGAGTTGTCATTTGGCAATCAATCGAAGCCATGGTAAACGGCGGTCCTATTTTGAGGATCCAAAGGTAGCGTAATCCACTGTCGGGTAAGTTCCGACCTGCATGAATGGTAGAACGACTGTCCTACTGTCTCTAGGATGCACTCAGTGAAATTGAATTCTCTGTGCAGATGCAGAGTACACTCAGCAAGACGTGAAGACCCTATACACCTTTACTGGATTTTTACATGGAAAATATGAATTTTCTCTGCAGGATAGATACGAGTCTAGAATGTGATTGGCGCCAGCTAATCACGGAGACGACCTTGAGATAGTATCGTGAAAATTCCTGTTTTCTAACTTGATTACATCTAGACACTTAGAGACTAGATCATTCATTTCATTATGAATGAAAAGAGTAATAAGGACAATGTATGATTGCCAGTTTAACTGGGGCGGTTTCCTCCCAAATAGTAACGGAGGAGTGCGAAGGTTGGCTCAGGTTGGACGGAAACCAACTGATAGAGTATAATAGCATAAGCCAGCCTGACTGTGACACTTACAAGTGAAACAGAGGCGCAAGCCGGCTATAGTGATCCTGTAGTATTGTGTGGAATAACTACAGCTCAACGGATAAAAGGTACGTTAGGGATAACAGGCTTATGACTCCTGAGAGCTCATATCGAGGGAGTTGTTTGGCACCTCGATGTCGACTCATCATATCCTGAGGCTGCAGAAGGTCTCAAGGGTTCGGCTGTTCGCCGATTAAAATGGTACGTGAGTTGGGTTTAGAACGTCGTGAGACAGTTTGGTCCCTATCTGCTGAGTGTGTAAGAAGAACTGAAAGGATCTGGGCCTCGTACGAAAGGAACGGCTTGGACATACCAATAGTGTACCAGTTGTTATGCCAATAGCATCGCTGGGTAGCCACGTATGGAATGGATAATTGCTGAAAGCATCTAAGCAAGAAACCAGCCTTGAAAAGATAGTTCTTATAGAATTGTTAAACAATTTAACGTCAATAGGTTAGATGTGTAAGTACGGCAACGTATTTAGCTAACTAATACTAACATATAATCAATATTTTTTCTTTCTTTCTTTTTCTTTCTTCCTCATAACGATACTTTTTGTATGTCTGGCAATATTTTTTCGGCAATCATAGATCTCTTTTTTCTATTTTTGCCTCCTTCATCACTATTTTCTTGATCTTTTTTCTATCTTCAGGGAGTGTAGCTCAGTAGGTAGAGCAACTGGCTTTTAACCAGTTGGCCGGGGGTTCAACTCCCTCCACTCTCAATTCATTTCCTTCTTTCTATCTCTATACACCTTTTCTATTTCTTTTTCTATCCACTTTTTATGAAATCTTCTTTTGTCTTTTTTCAAATGCATACATTAGAATTAAAATATCGATTTTACTCCTTACTATTTAGTTTCTTCCTTTCTTTACTTCTCATTTTTCATTGCAGTTATGATTTTCTCTTTTTATTTATTTCTTATATACATCCCATTGTTCAAGGAAATACTTTCCATTTAATTTATACTTCTCCTATGGAAGCTTTTATTTCATCCCTCTCTCTGGGATTCTCTTTAAGCTTCTATTTCCTCATTCCAAACTTTTTGATTCATATCTACTTATTTTTTCTACAGGGCCTACATTTAAATGAAAAGAAGCATATGAGAAAGCTTTTACTCTTGACTTACTTCTTTTACCTATCAACTATTTTCATGACTATTCTCTACATCATTCCTCTCATTATTTCCTTTTCTTCTCAGTATGAGAATATTGATGGTACTTATATTATTTCTATGATGGGTAAACTCGAAGATTATCAATCCTTTTTCATACGTATTTTATATTTAACTTTATTCATCAACTTATTTCCTGTTACTTTAATCATTTTACTCAAATTAAATTGGGTTTCTATTCATTTTTTAATGAAATATAGACGTTGGTTTTATTTTGTCACTTTAATTATTGGAGCATTAATTACACCACCCGATTTAATTTATCAAATTATGGTTGCTTTATTTCTCATTTTCATATATGAAATCTTTCTTTTCTTCCATTTATTTTTCCATCCTAATGAGCCACATCAATTGACAAACTCCTTTTCTTAATACTCTCTCTATCGTTTATTATATTCTGTCGTCATTATTATTCTCATTTTGCTATGCATTTTCTGAAAATCATTCCAACCATTAAATCTTTTTTAATTTATTTATTTGTCATCAATCTTTTCATCAAGACATATTATTTATTCAGAGATTCCCATCATTCATTTCAACTTCATTTCATCCACAGAATATGGTCTCAGGATTTTCCATTTCCCTCTATTCCCAAATTTATCCATCCATTATTTAATCAAACCACTTTATCTACATCACAAATTCATGATTCCATGAAAACATCCCAAACTTTATCTTCTAATCCCAATGATCTACTCAATTTCAAAGATTTCACTCATCATCTAAATATCATCACTGAAAAAATCAATTGTTTATCTTTTAAGCTAGACTCTTTAGAAAATAAATTACATCATACTTCCATTTCCAATCATTCTCCTGAGTTAATAGAATCTTCCTTCTCTTCTTCTCACAATGAAACAAGTTCTGTGATTCCCATTTTATTAATCGTCACCTCACTTGCTCTTTGTAGTTATTTTATTTATCAGTATTTCTTTACTTCTCCTGTCTTAACCATGGAAGATCATTTAACCTCACAGATGACTGACTTAATCAAAATACAATCAGACTACATTCATTTTGGTATGCATCAAAATTTACAGGGAACAAATTTAACACAAGAAACTATTTTAGATGCTCACAGAGAATGTTCTGAACAAATCTTGTCATTAAATGACCAAATTCATTACCAATCATACCATCAGAAAGAGAACTTAACAGAAATCAAAGAAATACTTCAATTATTCTTAAAACATTTACAACAACAAGAAATGCCCACCGATACTATATTGGCCATTGAAAATGATTCAATACAAATTCTATCTTTCATTAAATTAATGATCCAAACATTAGAATTAGATCCACAAATTTATCTTCAATCAGATACTAAAGAACTAATTAGATCCTTTTTTCATTCCCATGCATCATAATATCGTCATGTAAATCTTGGCTGCATTTACTAACCGTCCTAGAATTTCAAATGGAATAGCCATGGAAAATCAAATGACGATCATGATCAGTCATCCATCCATCATCAAACGGGAAATAACTCAGCCAGGAGGAGTGTCTGCTTTGGGAGCAGAAAGTCATGAGTTCGAATCTCATTTTCCCGAGAAGAGGTGTCCGAGCGGTTAAGGAGATAGACTGTAAATCTATTGGCGTCGTCCGTCACAGGTTCGAATCCTGTTCTCTTCAATTGTGGGGTAGAGCAATGGTAGCTTGCCAGTTTCATAAGCTGGAGATTGGAGGTTCGAGTCCTCCTCCCACATGAATACATTTAGCCGGAATGGAGAAATAGGCAGACTCGTTGGTTTTAGGAACCAGTATGGAGACATGTGTGGGTTCAAGTCCCACTTCCGGCAGGGCAGATGTCCGAGGGGTCAAAGGAGGCGGTTTTGAAAACCGT
>MDTD01061079.1_pt1 | contig 12678 bp, 12 predicted proteins | sample 811221 | NCBI WGS metagenome assembly MDTD01 (sample SAMN05326646, study PRJNA326480) | marine metagenome | isolation source: seawater | place: Pacific Ocean: South West | collected 2011 | reverse complement strand
TGTAAGAGAAATAACAGATAAAAATTCTAAATAATATCTAGGCACCATTTGCAGAATTAACATTTTTGTTGATATATTAGCGCATCTACTCACATGGAAATCAAAATAATTTAAAAATTCTTTTTCATTACCAGCAATTTTAATTGCTTTTATTCCATCAATTCCCTGCTGTAAGTTTTTAATGCTTAAAGTTTCGCTTCTTAGCCTTAAGTCTCCGAAGTTTTTTACTCTTTTTTTTGTATAAAATACAAATAAAATTGAACAAAAACCAAAAAGTATCATTGACATTAAAAAGCCAAACGGTTCCACAATGATCAGAATAATTGAAATACCTAAAACCACAAATATTTCACTGATGAATGTTATAAAAGAAAGAAAGAAAACATTAACCATCGACTCAATTTCATTTACAATATTTTGAATTAATTTTGAAGAGTTCCTTTGTAAATGAAATGTATAATCTTGAAATATGTATTTTTTAAATAATCTCAATTTTAACTCAGCTACTAAATTATTTGTAAAACTAGATTGATACCATGCGAGAATATGTAAAAAAATTGTTTTTAAAAAATATATTATTACTAATCCAATAATTGAAAATTTTATTACAGCATTTCGATCTGGAATTTCTTTAAGATTAAAAAGGTTTAATATTATTTTGATATCGAAAATGCTATTTTGATAATCCTCACTTAAAGTTGTGAGTATTGGTAATAATAAACCAACCCCTAACATTTCAAACAATGCACCAAACAAAATTAATATAAAACATATAAAAGATTGAACTTTATTTTTTTTAGAAAAAATATAAATAAATTGCTTAAAAGTTTTCATAAACCCTTTTCTGTTTGCTCTTTGAGAGCTTCATACCAAGGAATATTTTTAGACAAATCGTGTTTTAAAAAATTCTTAAGATAACTTTGATATTTTTTTTTATTATAAGAAAATATTTGATTTTTGTTTGATAAAAAATGAAAATTATTTTTATCTATATTGATTTTTTTGCTTCCCACAAAAGGTATATATCTCTCATTATCGTGGATATATCTTATTTTTTCTAAATTATCTGTAGTAAGATAAATTATTGGTTTCTTATAAATTACCGCATAACTTTGGGCAGTACTTCCATGATGGAATACTAATTTTGAGTTTTTAATAAGACTGGAAATTTTTCCTGAAACTATTTTTAGTTTCTTAAATTCACTTGGATATTTGTCTAAATCTGCTTTTGGGTACAGAGCTACTAAAATTTCTAAACCAGTTGTTTTTTTAAAATTTTGAAAAAAATCTAATAGTGAGTCAAAATATTTTTTTGGATTTATAAATTCATTCATATGACTTTCATGTTCAGGATGAAAAGGAATATACCCGTCAATAAAAACTGCATATTCTTTATTGAAGGAAAATTTCTCATCTTTTCTTTTTAAGTAAGAACCATAATCTAAACTTGAACAAAAAATTTTTTTTTTAATATTTTGATTATTTTGATAACCCGTGTATGCATTTCCTCCAATTAGAGCAATATCGGCTCTTCTTTGTACATATTTACGTAATTCTGCTAGAAAAGCGAAATATAATCTGTCTAAAAATGTTAATGGGTTTTTAAATAATAATTGAAGCCTCCATTTGAATTTTTTAATAAAAATATTTTTTAATTTTGGTGTTGGTTGGCTTGCAATACCATCAATTGAAATTATTTTAATATTATATCTCTTTAATAAATAAAAGATTCTTAGAGAATTAAAGGAGAATCCGGTTTCTATACACATTGCATGCATGTTTTTTTTAAATAAGTTTTCTAATTCTTTAAAATTTTGAATAATTCTAAAATTGTAATTTCTTTTATATTTGTAATGAGATGAGTTAATTAATGGCCCAATTTCAACTATTGAAAGATTGAAATTTTTTTTTAAAAAAGAAATTCCAAATGTTTCACACTCTCTTATAGAGAGAGGTCCATGCAATAATATAATTAATTTTTTTTTCAATTTGATTTATTTAATAAAGATTAAACACTTAAAAAAAGTAAGTATAATATTTATATTTACTAAAAATCCATCTCCGAACCTGGAGGTATCTTTTCGGGATTTGTTTTTTATTTCAAGATGTTTAATAGAACGTGTGCGTCTTCCTTTAATAATAAGTTCAGTATTGATAGAGTCAAATTTCGGTTTTGAGTAATTTTTTTTTATAAAATCATAAGAAAAACCTTTTAGACCACAAAGAGGGTCTTTTAAACCCCATATTAAATTTGAAAAAAATATAAAAAATTTTTCTCCTAATCTATTAACTCTGTGTCTAACCCCGCACACTATATTTGTTCCCTCATTCAACTTTTTTATGAATTTTTTTATATAATGAGCTGGTAGTTGATTATCGGCATCAATAGTTATTACGTTTCTATATTTTTTTTTTAAAAAATAACGATATCCACTATTTAAAGCTTGATTATATCCAAGATTTTTTTTATGGCTTAAAACTTTAGCTCCAATTTTTTTTGAAATATATTTTGTTTTGTCATTTGAGCCATCGTCTACAACTAAGACATGACCAAATTTTTTTAATTTAATGATAATTTTTTTTATTGTTTTATCCTCGTTTAGCGCAGGAACAATTATTAACAAGTTTTTTTTATTTAACATCTTTCACGCAAATAAGATCGTGACGTTTGAGGCTTCGTTTTAATTTTTTATTTAATATCAGTTTTTTTTCACTCGGTCTTAATGCGTTTTTGGGACAGGGTCTTAAGTATTCTAAATCTCTCTCTTTTATTATTGTGTTTGCTTTTAGATTTTTTCTTACTCTAATGCTTCTTCTTTGAACTACAATTGTGCTTAACTCATTTTTCTCAACTTTTTTGACACCGTCTCCTAATGCCAATTCTAATTCCCTTGTTATATCCACCATTTTTTTCCATGTTTTTGGATTCATAGCAAAATAATGATCGGGTCCCAATCTTTTGTTGTTATCTGTAAAATGTTTCTCAATTACTCTAGCTCCAAGGGTGACGGCCCCTAAAACTGCTGTATGACCAAAAGTGTGATCGCTTAGTCCTAGAATTACTCTTGGAAATAACTTTCTGTATTTTTTTAAAACATTTAAGTTCACGTATTTTATATTTTTTTCATCTCCGGTATAATTAGTGTTACATTGCATTAAAACTAAACTTTTATTGTGTTTTTGATATGCTTTTACTGCTAATTTTACCTCTGAAATTGATGATGCCCCTGTAGCTAAAATACCAACCTTTTTTTTTCTTGCTATCTTTTTAATTATATCTAACCAAGTGATATCACCAGATCCGATTTTAATTGCTTTTACAAATTTGTTTATTTCATCAACAATGTTTAATGAATATGGACTAGTCATAAATTCAATTTTTAATTTATCTGAATACTTTTTTAAAATTTGAGTCCAATTTTTGTTAATTGATGCTTTTTGATAAACAGAAAAAACTGATTTTTTCCATTTACTTTGATGTGATTTTAATTTTGATATTTTTTTAAAACCATAATCACTTACTATTGTTTTAGCTTCAAAATGTTGAAATTTTACAGCATCTGCACCTGATAGTTTAGCGAGTCTAATAAGTTTTTTTGCTCTAGATAAACTTCCATCGTGATTTGCACCTACATCTGCAATAAAGTAAGTTGGATAATTAAGTCCTATTTTTGTTTTTCCAATTTTAATCTGCTTCATTTATATTCTAATAATAATTTGTTTATTTCATTTTCTATTTTTGGTAATTTAAAGTTTAACTTTTTTTCAAATTTATCTACTTTCATACTCATATTATAGGGTCTCTTTGCATACAAACTACTTCTTTTATAGTTTATCTTATTTATTAAACTTTTATCGAATCCTAGTCCAAAAGCAAATTTTTCAATTAAATTTGCTTTTGAAATTCTGTTTTTGGCTCCAATATTAAAAGTACCTGAGATTCTTTTACTAATAATTTTTTCAATTAATTTTGAAAGTGTTGAAGTGTGTACAGGAGAAAAAAAAATGTTTTTATAAGCATTTATTTTTTTTTTGTTTTTGAGATTAGTATAAATCCAATTACAGAAATTTTTGTTGTTTTGAGTCTTTCCTATAAAATTTGTCCTTAGGATTGTTGAAGTAACTTTGGTCGCATGTTTTTCCCCTAGAAGTTTACTATATCCATAATAATTTCGAGGTTTTGTTGTTTTTTCTGAATGATTGCCTTTACCGCTATAAACCTGATCTGTAGATATGTGAATTAAATGAATATTATACTTTTTATTTATTATCTCAACTAAATTTTTAACAAACAGATTGTTAGATTTATCAGCCAGATCTTTTTTCTTTTCACACAAATCAACATTAGTTAAAGCAACAAGGTTTATAATAAAATTTGGTTTCGAATTATCAATTATTTTTTTTATCAATTTAGTATTATTTTTTCTTTTTAATCTATTTTTAAATTTTTTATCTGTGAATACCTCAAATTTTTTTTTTTTTTAAATATGAATTTAATATTGTTCCTAAAGATCCAGATGATCCAAAAATGAGTATTGATTTCATTCAGTTTAATCTTTTAAATGTGTTTTCTGAGAGAGGAGTCTCTAATAGTTCATCGATATTTCTACCGTTTTCACAATCTCCAATAATTTTAAATATTTTTTTTAAATTAAAATAATATTTTTCCAAAATTAAATCAGAATGTTTTGTTGATAAATAAATTGAATTACTTGCTAATATTTTTTTTTTAAGCATTTCCTGTGATATTAAAGTTTTATACTTTTGGTTGTTTAAACTTCGAAATTGAAAGACAGGCATCGCATCTAAACCAAAAATATCTATTTTTAAATTATTTTTTTTTGCCTCTGTTGCCCAAAATTTTTTAATTTTTTTTCCTTGATTTGAAATAAATTTCCATGATTTGTTTTTTTCCATTACACTTAGAGTTTTTAAAGCTGCGGCAGGACCTATTCTCTCTGTCCAAAAAGTACTGCTTATAAAACTACTTTGTGCATATTTCATAATTTTTTTTTTTCCAATTACAGCATTAATTGCATATCCATTTCCTAAAGCTTTACCAAAGATAGCGATATCTGGAATAACATTATATTTTAAGTGTAATCCTCCCAGGTTTTCCCTAAATCCTGAAGTGCATTCATCAAATATTAAAACTATTCCTTTTGATTTAGTAATTTTTCTAACCTTTTTAAGAAAATTATTTTTAGGCTTTATATTTCTTGATACTTCCATCTTAACTATTCCAATGTCATGATTTTTTATAATCTGTTTTAGTTGATTAAAATTATTATACTCGAAAGAAAAAGTAGAATTTTTTAAAAATTTTGGTACACCGTCAATTTCTAGATCAGGTAGAAGATGAGATTGTAGGTTTTTTTTGCTTTTTAAATTAGCTGCTAAGTACCAATCATGCCATCCATGGTAACCGCAAACAGCAACTTTATTTCTTTTTTTACTAAACGACCTTGCGATTCTAATAGCTACAGCATTAGCCTCTCCGCCAGTTCTAGTAAGTTTTACCATTTCTGCCCAGGGATGCATTTTTATTAATCTTTCTGATAAAGAGACTTCTTCTGGACAATTAAGTGTAGACATGTTTCCGTCTCGAACCACTTTCTTTACAGCCTCATCCACCTCGGGGTGGCCGTAACCTAAAATATTTGTCCCAACACCCATTAAAGAACAATCCAGATAATTGACTTTATCATAACCTAAAATTTTGCAACCTTTAGCTTTTTTGAAATAAGTTGGCCATTTATAAGGTAAATATAATTGGGGTCTTTTTGACAATAACATGTTCCCACCTGGAATAATTTGTTTTGCTCTTTTCCATAGCTTTTGACCAGGATTTATTTCTACTTTTATTGACCCTTCATCTCTTAAAATATTAGAATTACTCCAAAAAATTTCAGGTTTTTTTATTTTTAAATTAATAACCTCTTTCCAGCCAAAATTTATATTTTTAAAATTTTTAATAATATTCTTTATCACATCAAAATCTTCTGGCTCATCAATTGTCCATCTTTCGTTGGAGTAATTTTTTGGATTTGTAAAATTAAATTTTTTAAATTTTTTTGATTTTTGAATATACGTTACTACATGTTCTTTATCAAAATTTGAACTAGCTTTTAACCATGTTTCTAAAAGACATTCAAATGTGAATGCTGATACATCCAATCCATCTGGAAAAGTTGGAGGCTGAATGTTTGTTACGTAATCAAAATTTCCTTTAATTAGAATATTTGACAATTTATCAATTATTCGGAAATCAATTAAAGGGCAGTCGCCTGTGATACGAATAATATATTTTGGTTTATATTTTAGAGCTGTTTTATAATATCGATCAAGCACATTCTTTTCGCTACCTTCAAAAAAATCAATTTTTTTTCTTTTTAAAATTGATCTGAGTTTATTTTGTTGCTTATTTTTTGGAATTGCTACAATAATTTTATCAATTTTTTTGCTTAGTTTTAACCTTTTTATAAGTATTTCGATAAGTGTATCTTTTCCAATTTTTTCTAAAACTTTATTAGGATATCTACTCGAGGTTTGACGAGCTTGAACTATTGCCATTATATTTATATTTGTTAACGCCATCTTCTTGGATCTATCAAATTCAAATGAATATTATTAATTTGAAAATTGGTTTTTTTATTTTTTTTTATTTCTTTGTAAACTCTTACAATTTCTTCAAGCTGTTTTTTGTTTTCAAACCCAATAATAATTTTGTCTACTTCTTTGAGTTGCTTCACATATGCAATGCATGCTTGTAATTTAGTTACTCCTTTTTTTTTGACCCATTTTTGCCATTCTCTAAATTCATTTTTCCATATTTTAAATTTTTTGGGCATTTTGTTCTTTAACAAAAATCCTTGTAAAAAAATTGATCTAGCTTGTATCTCAATTTTGTTTTTTTTAAATTTTTTCAAATATCCCAAATTTTCAAATCTTCTATCAAAAACATTCACTGGAAGCTGAATTATATCAATTTTAAAATTTTTTAATATAAGTTCTGCTTCAACAGGATCATAAATTGAAAAACCAATTTTTTTTATTACTTTATTTTTTTTTAATACTAAAAGAGATTTAAATAATTTCTTTAAATTTTTACTTTTAAAATCGTTTAAGTTGCTTATGTGAATAAGTGTTGCATAGAGACTTTTTATTTTTAATTTTTTTTTAAGTTCAGTTAAGTAATTTTTTCCTTTTTTCCAATTATTTTGATCTTTAGCATAATTTTTGATGTCGATTTTTGTCGTTATATTCCATTTTTTTGATCTTAATAACCTTAACTGTTTTTCATTGTGATAATTTAAGGCTGTATCAAGCTCGAAAATTTTATTTTTTTCTAAAAAAAGAAAAATATTTTTTATTTCTTTATTTTTTATCTTAAGATTTGTAAAAAAATTATATTTTTTTCCGAAATTAGCTGTCCCCAGCGAAAGACTTTTAGTCATTCAAAAAATTTAAGATTTTTTAATTTTTCCTACTAATCTTTTTCCTAGTATTAACTTAATAAAATTTTTAATAATTATTGTAATAGTTTTAGAAGGATTTATTACTTTGAGATAATTTATAATTGAAAAGCTGTCAATTTTACTATCTCCATATTTTTTTCTTGTGTAAATAGTATTTTTTGAAATCGCAAAATTGCTGAGTCCTTTTAACTTAAAGTATGCTATACAATAAATTATGTGTCTTAGTATACTATTAGGCGCTCTACCAAAAAATTTAAAAAATTCATGAAGAAATTTATTATTTTCTTTATTCTCACTTGCAATTTTCTTGTTATTATAATTTCTCATTCTTCCAATTGGATCTTTTGTTGGATAATTTGAATTTCCTAAATGACACATCAAAATTGTTGTTTCCTTATCATTTAGATTTTCATTTCTACCGTGCCAACAATCTGGAAACCAAAAAAATGTATCACCTAATTTCCCTGTAATTGAAACTGGATGTACACTATTTTTTTTAAAATCTACAAAAGGTGGAGGTGGAAGCTTATGAGATCTAGGATAAAAAAAAGTCTCTCCCTCATTTTCTTTAATATCATCTAAAAGAATAGAAAAACTTAATCCTCCTTGATAATCAATGTGTGGATTTAATTTTTCATTAATTCTTGGTGTTTTTCTAATATAAAAAGACGCAACATTATAATTAGCTCCTAGTACTCGGGTAGAAATTTTTTTTATATTTTCATTGTCTAAAATTTTGGAAAAAATGGGACTTCTATCAATTAAATCCCAAATCATATGGCTACCTGGTCTAACAAAATCTGATGAGTTTTTTTTATTTAGTTGGTCGTCTTGACCGTAAGGAAATTCTTTAAATAATTCATTTTTTATTTTTTGTAATTGTTCTAAATAATTATTATTAAACAAATTTCCTACACCCACTGATCCCTTTTCGTATAACAGTTTAATTTTTTCTTCTGTAATCATAATATTTGATAATATTGGATTTATTTTTTGATACTAACATGTTTAACCAATAATTCTCTAATTTCTTTTTTAGAAAGAAACTCTTCATTTTTGCCAGAGTTGTAACTAAAGCCTCTTGGAACTCTTTTCACTTTGAATTTTTTTTCATAGTAATTTACAAACTCCTTTTCATTTGATGGTAAAATTAAGAAATATTTTCCAATATCAATTGTTGAAAAACTATCGCTGACTGTTATCATTTCTTCGTGGATCTTTTCTCCAGGTCTTATTCCAATATTTATAATTTTGCATGATGGACAAATAGCTTTTGCTAAATCTGAAATCCTATACGAAGGTATCTTTGGAACAAACACTTCACCACCAATAGAGTTTTTTATTGTAAACAAAACCATGTCGATACTTTCCTCCAAGGTGATATTAAATCTAGTCATTGAATTATCTGTAATAGTAAGTTTTCCCGTTTTGGCTTGATTAATAAAAAACGGTATAACTGATCCTCTTGATCCCATTACATTTCCGTATCTTACAACGCTAAAAGATAAATCTTTCAATCCAGCATAATTATTTGCGGCAACAAAAAGCTTGTCGCTACATAATTTTGTTGCTCCATATAAATTGATTGGTGCTGCAGCTTTATCTGTTGATAATGCAATAACTTTTTTAACCTTTTTTTCTATCGAAGCTTCGATAATATTTTGCGCTCCAATAACATTTGTTTGGATAAATTCCATAGGGTTATATTCAGCAAGAGGAACTTGTTTTAATGCAGCAGCATGAATAACTAAATCAATATCTTCTAAGGCTCTTTGTAATCTAAATCTATCTCTAACATCTCCAATAAAGTATCTAATAAACGGATATTTATTTTCAGAAAATTGCTTTGACATTTCAAATTGTTTAAGCTCGTCTCTACTAAATATTACTAATCTTTTAATTTTTGGAAAATTTTTTAGAATTCTTTTAACAAATGCTTTTCCAAACGAACCTGTTCCACCAGTTATTAATATTGATTTATTATTCAACATGGTATTTAGCCAACGCTCCGCACTTCACTAATATGATATATTTTAATAGTGGTCATTTATATTAATATTATTTACTTACTCAAAAAATGAATAGAATTTTCCTTTTTAAAAACTATTTTTTTATTCATAGTTTCTGCAAAAATTTTATTTTTTTTAATGTCGCGAATTTTGAATAAAATATTTTTAAGCGGGCCATTTATAAATTCATATTTTTTTGTTGTGATGCTAAGAAAAAAACTAGACATAAGCACCCCTCTTTTATCTTCAAAAGATTTACAAAACTTCACAAAAGTTTTAATTTCTTTCTGATTTAAAAGAGAATTTTCTAAAAAGTAATTTAATCCCTTAGTATATTTAAGGGTTCTAATATTATTTGAGTTGAAATTTTTATTAAAACAAAAAATATAATTCCCCAATAAATTTTTAAATATTTTTGAATTATTTTTAAAGTTGATTTTTGGAAAGTATATTTCAGTATTACTCTGAACAGTTTTTTTGATTGATTTTTTGAAAAGTTCGAACTGGTTAATATTAGCTATGATCCACATTTTTATGTTCCGTTTTAATTTGCTCAAGTTCTTTAGACAATTCATCATACTCTTTCATTTTTAGTTTCATGAAGTTAATTGTTAGCTTTGTTTTTTCTGCAATACCCTTGGGTGTTAAAAGATATACGTACCCTAATTTATTTTTATTATTACTAAAATTTTGAACTTTTATAAGACCTTTTTTTTTCAAGGCAGCTAAACAATAATTTAATTTACCTAAACTGAATCCTAGTTTGTGTGCCAATTCTCTCTGTGAGTCTTTTGGGTTTAAATTGAGTTTTCTTAGTACGTTGAGCTCATCTATTTTTAATTTCATAGTTTAAATATAATATATTGTTCAATTATTGTACATTAAAATGTTCATATTTTGAACAATAAATTCACCCTGATTTTTCTAATTAATCTCAATTATTTTGTACTAATTTTATTGTTTTTTAAAAAATTTTTTACTTTTGAATTATTTTTGTCAAAAAAGAATCTTTTCGTCTTAAAGAAAGATATTTCTTTAGCCCATGCTACATCATCAATATTTATTAAATTATTAATAATTCTTGTAACTTCATTAATCTCATTAGAATTTGAAAAGAAAATACCCTTTTTATTTTCTGTAGTTGGCCAATTAAAATTTGATCCTTCAATAAAGTCTCCTGAAAAAAAACATACTTTTTTATTCCTTGCTAAAGCTTCATAACCAAAGGTTGACATTGGATTGATTAATATTTCGAAACGATCGACTTTACGATAACTACTGTAAAGATCTTTTTTTGGATAGAAAACAAAGTTTTTATTTGGAATCAAACTTTCAAATAAACGATATTCTTGATCTGGTTTAGGGCTTGAGCCAAGAATATTTAAGGTAATATTTTTTTTTTCACAAAATAAATAAACATTTTTAATAAGCTGAATTACATATTTTAAAAGTTCGTTTTCCCAATTTTTGTAATTTTTTTTAATCATTTCGAAATCTGAATGTCTTGAATACTCTAAAAACATATCTGACATTCTTGAAATAAAACATATTGTACCTTTTTCATATTTACTTGATATAGGAAAAGAATTATTTTTAAAAGATCCAATTGTAATATATTTTCCCTTAATATATTTTTGCATATGATTTGAATAGTTTTCATCAAAAGAAAAAAAATAATCAATTTCGTAAGTTTCATTATCTTCTTTTAATTTTTCTAAGATATCTCCTGTAACGAATCTAATACCGTTTTGAATTGATACAAATTTAATATTTCTCAATTTTTTTTTAAGTTTGTAAAATAATAAATCATTATCAATAAAAGTAAAAATATAATTTGGATTTACAGTTCTGATAATTTCTTCATAATAGTTAATTGGATTGATTTTTTTAAATTTTATAAACAAAATTATTAAAATATATAGATTAATTTTTTTATAAGAAGTATCTAAACAAAAATAATCCTCTTTGCTAAAAAGATTAGATATAAAGATTTCACTTTTTTCATTAAAGATTAATGTTTTTTTTTTTGGTGGTTTTTTAAAAATAAATTTAGTGGTTTTTAAAATTCTAATTATTTTGAAAATAAACTTCATTTAGTAGCTTTTTATAGTAATTGTTTGTTATTTAAATATATTCCATAATTTATACTGTACAATATTTGAACAATAATATACAAATTAGTCAATGAATTTTAATTATCGAGAGTCTTTAATAAGGCAATTAAAGGTACTTAAAAATAAATACAACTTATATGGTATTAAATCTGAATTTGAAGCGGAGGGAAGTGCTTATATAGACATTTCGAGATTAAGAAGTCTAACAAGAAAACTTAATATTAAATTGTTTGTAAAAATAGGTGGTGTTGAAGCTTTGAATGACATTTACAATTGTCTCGAAATGGATGTAGATGGAATAATTGCTCCAATGGTGGAAACAAAATTTGGTGTAAAGAAATTTGTTGATATATTTGAAAAATTAAAATTAAAAAAAAATCCTCATTTAACAATTAATGTTGAAACTAAAAGTGCTATAGACAATTTAAATGAGATATTAAAATTTTCTGCTGGTAAAATTAAAAATATAACTATTGGCAGAAGTGATTTAGCAGCAAGTTATTTCAATAAAAAAATAAATCCGAATAGCGATTTTATTTTAAATAAGATTAAATATGTTGGAAAAACAGCAAAAAAATATAATCTGTCTACAACTGTGGGTGGTAGTGTAAATTCAGAAACGATAAAAAAATACTCAAAAGATAAAGAAGTTTTGAATCTTTTGGAAAAAATTGAAACTAGAAAAGTTATGCTGCCTACCAGAGTTTTTTTAAAGAAAAAATTTGCTCTCAACAATGCTTTAAAATTTGAGGAAATTTATATAATGCAAAAAAAGGAACTATACGATATGAAACTTTCTCCAGAAATTATAAGATTATCTAACCTAAATACAAGAAAATGAAAAAATTAATTTGTGTTATTCCTGCTCTAGAAAAAAACAATTACTCTGTTAAAGGAGACTTAATTGAATGGGGTGGAACAACTTTAATAGAATGGAAAATCTCACAAGCCTTAAAAGTTAACAATTTAGAAAAAATTGTTATCACTACACCAAGTTTGAAAATCAATTCAATTGTTAAGTCTTATCCGGTGGATATTCTTTTAAGAAAAAAAAGTTTATCTTTAGGAAATATGTAT
>MDTD01179275.1_pt1 | contig 12679 bp, 12 predicted proteins | sample 811221 | NCBI WGS metagenome assembly MDTD01 (sample SAMN05326646, study PRJNA326480) | marine metagenome | isolation source: seawater | place: Pacific Ocean: South West | collected 2011 | reverse complement strand
GGCGCCCACTGTAGACATTTACGTTACTGCCCCGGATGCGGCACTGGCTGATGAGCAACCCCTGGTCACTGCTGAATTTACCGATGCCACTGACTTAGTACAGGTGCCCGCCGGTGAATACCGTATTCGCATCACTCCGGCAGGAAGTATGGATGTCGTCTTTGACTCCGGTACCGTGGCGCTGGCCGACGGTGCTGATTTGCTGGTAGCCGCCACCAACAATACCGGCAGCGGTGATTCACCGGTAACCTTACTGGTTGCTGATGGCGAGAGTGCAGTTAAGTTGTGGGACGCAAATACCACTGCTGATATTCGTGTGGTGCATGGCATAAGTGATGCCCCGGCGGTTGACGTGATTGCCAATAACGAACTGGTATTGGTTGATGCCCTGGCATTTCCTATGGCCACGGATTATTTGTCGGTGATGCCAGCAGATTACCTGATTGATGTAGTGGCAGACGCCGATAACAGTATTGTGGCCATCGATGATGCTGCAGTCACTCTGGAAACAGGTATGTCTTATACGGCCATTGCAAACAATGAACTGGCGGCACCGGAGCTCGATCTGCTTATGGACATGCCGCGTCGCGTGGCGACTGAAGCGAAAGTTCGTATTATCCATGCCTCACCTGCAGCAGGCAGTGTGGATATTTATGTCACCGGCGACGGTGAGATTGCGGATGTCGACCCGGCGTTTGCTGGCGTTGATTATTCAACCGACGCACTGGCTGAAACCGGCTATGTAAGCCTGGCAGCCGGGGAATATTTTGTAACCGTGACAGCAGCGGGAACCAAAGAGGCTGCGATTGCTACCGGTTCATTAATGCTTGATGCCGGCAATGTGTATACTGCCATTGCAGTAAACGGTGCAATCGAAGGTGCATTGCCACAGCTGATACTGCTGGATGACTTTGTTGCGACACCTTAAAGCCGTCAGTCCATAGGCGCCCCGGTTTGCAAGCCCGGAAAGCTTAGTTTTTTAATAGAGCCCGATGGATTTCGTCTGTCGGGCTTTATTTTGTGAATGAAGCTTTCCCCCGGAGCAAAAATCGCGGAAAATAAGGTTTTCTAATTCGGCATATGCCAGCAGGCAGGCCATTAAGAGCGGAAGTGAACATGCCAAAGGCGAGTGAAATTAAAAAAAATAACACCATCGTATTTAACGGAAAAACCTGCATTGTGCGGGACATTGACCGTTCTGTGCCCCAGGGACGAGCAGGTGGCAGTATCTATCGGATGCGTATGTACGACGTGGTGAGTGGTGCTAAGTTCGATGAAACCTTCAAAGATTCTGACATGCTCGAAATGGCTGATTTGGTTCGCCGGCCAGCTATGTTTTCCTACATTGATGGCGAGGAATATGTGTTTCTGGATAAGGAAGACTACACGCCGTATCACCTCAATAAAGAAAGCATTGCAGATGAGGTACTGTTTATCAACGAAGATACCGATGGTCTGCTGGTCGTAATAGTCAGCGATGTGCCGGTAGCCCTCGATTTACCGATGAGTGTAGAACTGGAAGTTACCGAAACCGATCCGTCAATCAAAGGGGCTTCAGCCACTTCCCGTACCAAACCGGCCACGTTATCGACCGGGCTGGTTGTGCAGGTTCCGGAATACATCAGCACCGGTGAATGGATAAAAATCAATACCGAAGAGCGCAAATTTCAAAGTCGCGCCGATAAACACTAGGCCGGGCTTAACATGACTCGTGAAGTGAAGATTGAAGACCTGGTGGTTGGTGACGGCAAAGCCGCGGAAAAAGGCGCGTTAATTACGGCCCACTACCGGGGCTGGCTGGACACTGGCAGTGAGTTTGACTCGTCGCATAAAAAGGGGCGTCCATTTCAGACCGTGCTATCAAAAAACAAGGTAATACAGGGCTGGTTTATGGGCTTGCAGGGCATGAAAGTGGGCGGCAAGCGCAAGCTTTGGGTACCATCAGAACTGGCCTATGGGGAGCGCCAGATTGGTGAAATTATTCCGCCGAACAGCGATTTAACCTTTGAAATTGAGTTGTTAGAAGTCCTTACCCGCGACGACTAAGTCTTTTCCGCTATACCCGCTGCGGCGGTTGTTACGCCGCAGCTACCCATCTGTACTAAATTGATTTATAAATTGCTCGCAATCACCGCCGTGCACGTTGTCGATTAAATAGTGAATCTTCCAGTCCGGGCCCGTTCTGACCAGTTGGAAGCTATTTACCCCGCAATGACTGAGCTTGCCATCAAGATAAAACACATAGGGCGTCCATATTGCGGCCAGATTATCGCTTTGCTGCACGGTAACCGCTAACAGCTTTTCATCCAGGTGTTTGTCGGTCTGACTAACAAATCCAGCAAACTGGCTGATATCGTTGCTTTTTATGTTACCGCCTGGTTCAGCACGTTGCAGTAGCGCGCCGTTAGTGAACTGCGCTGCCAGTTGCTCGCCATCATGTGCACGCATGGCGTTAAACAGCGCTTCAACGGGCGCTTCCAGAGACTGGGCAAGCCCCTCCCCACTCGTTGAAAACAACGCCAGAGTAAATAACAGTGAAATAGACTTGGGCATGAGACTTGTTGCTTTTAAGTTATAGAGTAAGCACATTATGAAAATTTCAGTGAGGCGTCAAACTGGTAATTTTTTCGCCAGGCGGATAAATTAAAGGCATCTGCGTAGTGGTTGTATAAACAAGTGGTAGTGTTTTCTGAGAGAGCAGAGGCACATTCGCGGTTGTCAATATCACACGCAGGGGGACGAATGACCACTGAATTGACGTTATCGAAAAAAGGCCGGCGGTTATACTTTCTGAACAGCCATACGCATACCATTACAGCGGCTGGCGACAGCACTAAATGTACAATCAGCCAGCCATAGCTACCGCTCATGAAACCACTTTCATCAAGCGCCGCACCAGGTGAAAACAAAGCAAAGAAAACAAGCTTTTCTACGATAACCAATGCCGGCCAGGCCCGGTAAGGGCAAACTAAAAAGGCGGCAAGCCTGATGCCGGCGGGAAGATACCAACTGACGGTTGCGGTTACGGTTTCAAATTCGCTGCTCACCAGCCAGAAGGCATGAAATACACAGGTATAGACCAGTCCCATCAACAAATAGCGACAGCTGAACAGGCTTTGTAAGGATGAAGTAAAAGACGAAATCCTGGACAATGGCGCTGGTACCACAAAGGTCCTGGTGAAAAGTTTATGCGCCGGGTGCATGAATAAAATCATCCAGGCTCAGAATACCTTCATTCAGCGCGATCCGCAGTAGTTCGAACTGTGATGTCACTCCCAGCTTGTGATAAATGTTTGTCCGGTGCACCATGATGGTTTTTGGCATAGTATTAAGCTGACTGGAAATTCGTTTAGGTTGCAACCCCCTGGCTAGCAATAAAAACACTTCTCTTTCCCGTTCAGTGAGTTCCGAAAAGGCGTTGTTGTGGCCAAAAGCAAGCTTGTTACTTAAATCGGAGCTGAGATAATTATCGCCGTTTTCCAGTGCATCCAACGCGCACATCAGCTCTTTGGTTGCCGCAGTTTTAGTGACGTAGCCGTCGGCACCAAGTTCCAGCGCTTTAGAAATATAGCCGACGTGTTCATACATGCTTACCATCAGGCAGCGAACATCAGGGTAGTTGGTTTTAATGGTATTCAGCACGTCAAAACCGGAGGCTTCCTGCAGTGAAATATCAATGATTGCTACGTCCACATCTGCCAGAACATCTGCATTCGGCAGCTCTTCTATCGCTGCAACATCAAACAAAACATGCCAGCCAAATTCCTGCTCAACCAGGTTTTTAATGCCGTCCCTGACTAATTCGTGATCATCAATAATTATAATATGCATCAGCAAGTCCTTTTTTCACCGCACCAGTGTAACGCGACTTGGGATTACCTCAAATAAGCCAATGGCTTAGAAGGGGGCTTTTTGTGAGCCTATCAAAAACAGCCTGACCATAAACTTCATCTATGCTCTAAAGCTTGATTTATGATGTGCAGCAGAGGGGAATGTGACTAATGTTTAAATTGCCTCTAGTCAGATACTTCAAGGCCGTTCGGACTCAAATGCTTCCTTCAAGAGTATATCGGCGCATTTATAGGGAATAAAATGAGCTTGCCGTGCTTTGGGGGGCAGTTACTTTTCCTTAAATTCTCATATCGCTGGTTAATTAACTAAAGCAGTTTTACGCGGGTTATCAGCATTGTATTTGTAATATTCAATTTAAAAGAATGTGATGAGCGTTTTTCTAAACGGTTCAGGAATAGCTCAAATGATAAGCCGGTAGACCTGGTTTTTCTCGAAGAAACATGGGCTTGCACTGTTTCATCGGATTAGAAGAAGAAAAAAGCCCCTTTTGATAAAAACAAAAGGAGCTTTAGATTTTATTAATGGTGATGGCAGTTAGAAGCTAACCGTTACCGGCGCTGAACAAGCCGTCGTCTCATCACACACGGTGTAAGTAAACACTGAAGACGTGACACCACGGCTTCTGTCGCGATACTTGCCAGTGTTGTCTACTTCCTCGAGCAATTCACCGTTACGATAGATCATTACCGTGTCGGCAAATGAACCGCTGTAAGACAGGTCAACACGTAGCGCACCGAAGCGCGAGAGCATAGCGCGGTCGACCTCAGCAACAATGGTGCTGCTGGATACGGATACCGTTTGCGTAGTGGTATCGGTCTGGCCTTCAGAATCGGTCACTACCAGGGTGACTTCATAGGCACCTGTCGCCGCATAAATGTGGCTTGGGCTTTCCTCTGTTGACGTTGTGCCGTCACCAAAGTCCCAGCTGTAGCTAACGATATCATCGTTAACATCTCCACTTTCGTTGGTGAAGGATACAGCCAGCCCTTCGGCTTCAAAACTAAAGCCAGCAGACGGTGGTGTAGGCCCTACTTCGCCGATACCGGTAATAACCAGACCCCAGTCATTAATGGTGCCGTTGTCGCCGTTATAGATATCCAGCACATTTAAGGTCCAGTCGCCGGTAGCAACTTCGCCGTTAAAGGCTGCAAGATCGTAACTTTCAACAATATCATCCGTGCTACCGCCCTGATTTTCGCGCAGCACCACTGAGGTACCAGCCGGTGACGTCAGTGTCAGTACCAGATCGCCACTATAGGTGTGCGAAATATCAACAGATGCTTCAACACCAAAAATGGTCAGCTCATCCGGTACGTTAATCCCCACATCTACCCCAACGTTTTCAGGATCCTCCTCGTTAGGTAATGTTGGTACAGCTTCGCCGGTGTAAGCATAAGGGAAGTCGTTTAATCCGACAGGATAAACATAGAGGCTCGCTGAGCGGCTTCTGTCTTCCGCATCGCCACTGCTGCCATCAACCGTAAAGGTATAAGAACCCCATGGCGTGTCTTCGAGGGTTTCCACATTCAGCGTGACAACTTCGCCCGGGAATGCTGTGGTGCTGCTTAATGAGGCGATGCCCGCTTCATCGGTCAGAGTAAGGGTGACTTCTTCATCGTAACCGGCAACAGAGTCTACCTCGATATCATAGCTATAACTTTCGCCAGCGGTGATTGTGGCCGAGCCCGGCGTGATGTCTAATCGGAAGCCTGGAGTTGGATCGGCGGCTTCCAGAGCGTTTAACACGTTCAGACGTTTACCCGAAACAGTGCGGCCGTCGGCCCACAGACTGTCTTCACCGGTAGACATTAACAGCTCTTTCATTTCTGACGGTGAAAGGTCAGGGTTGATAGCCCAGACCAACGCAGCTGCACCGGTCACATGTGGCGTCGCCATGGATGTACCAGAATAAGCACCATAGTTGTCGCCCGGAAGGGTAGATAAAATCGCCGTGCCTGGCGCGGCAAGATCAACGCTCTCGTCACCGTAAGAATAACCACTGTCGCCATCGTTACGGTTGATACTGGCAACCGCAATCAGACTGTTGGTTGACGTTTCATAGTTCGACGGATAAGAGTTATTCAGATCGTTATCAATACCGGCATTACCAGCCGCCGCTGCAAATAAAATACCTGCGTCGCCAGCAGCCTCAATCGCCATTTCAAGCGATTGGCTGTAACCGCCGCCGCCCCAGCTGTTGTTAGTGGCTTTAACGTTAATACCGCGGTTAAGTTTTAAGTCGGTGAAGTAGTCAATACAGGCGATGGCATCCGCTGTTGAACCGGTACCAGATGACGACAGGAATTTACATCCGGCAATGGACACCGAGTGGTTAACGCCCACCACACCGATACCGTTGTCGCCTACTGCGCCGATAGTCCCCGCAACGTGAGTACCGTGACCGTCATCGTCCATGGGATCAGTGGTACCGTAGGCCGGGTTGATGCCGTAAATATCATCAATGTAGCCATTGCCATCATCATCGATGCCGTTACCCGCGATTTCGCCGGGGTTAACCCACATGTTGGCAGCCAGATCTTCATGCTCGTAGTCAACACCAGAGTCAATCACACCAATAACGATGTCGCTGTCGCCAGTCGTAATGTTCCACGCTTCGGGGGCATCGATATCAACATCCGCGGTACCGCCGCTTTGTCCGGTGTTATTCAGGCCCCATAGATCGCCAAAGTCCGGGTCGTTGGGCTCTACCGCAGCGCGATAAAGATAGTTAGGCTCAACAACTTTAATTGCCGGGTTACGGCTCAGAATTTCAATCGCGTCTTTTACTGACTTACCGCGTAAACTCAGTTTCGCAATACGCCCGTTAAGAACTGTTTTGAGGTGATCGTCGATTTCATCCCGGTTGGCATCGCTGATCCGCGCGCCGACCGACATACGCGCCCGCGTTTTCTCGACCTTGCTAACGTTTTCCTTGTATACCACGATGATACTGTCGTCGGCATACTCTGCCTGAGATGCTTGAGCCGTCCCGGCTGCCAGAACAGGCAATAATGCCAGGGTTACAGCAGATAATTTTGCTTTCATATTATTAGATTCCACAATTAACGCTCTAATTTTAATTCCGGAATCTGCTCTTTCGGTCTGTCTAACTAACGACTGAAATCATATAACCAAATAATAAAAAATCGCTATGTTCCGGCTCAAAAATACAACTTATCAGTGAGAAATAAGCAGGCCACAGGGTAAAAACTAATACTTAACTACTATTTTGTGGCAAGAAATATGGCCAGGAGCGGGTATCTGTTTCGGCCTGTGAATGGCCTCTTTTCTGATAATAAAGTTGTAGGGTGATCGTCTTAACTCATTGTTTTTTTTAATGGTTAGTGTTTGAGCGGTAATGAAAAATACAACTTTAGGGTGATAGATTCCTGACGCCGTAAAAGGTGTTATAAGGCGGTCAGTTTTTATCAGGTCATGGAAGTCATGTTGTTTACAGATAAGACAAATAAAGGATTAAGCAGTCTGGTTGCTCGAATTGCCGCAATAGCAATTTTCGGCGGCCTGCTTAGCACAGTCTTAACTGCCCGGGCTCAGCAGTCTGACTTGATTACAGGTTCTGATATGGTGGAATCTCCTCTTTCTATAAGTCTGAATACCCAAGCGATTACCGTTAACGATGAGCTGGTGCTCATTGCGGTTAATCAATTTGGTGTAAGCAACATAACTAACATCGCTCAAGCCGGTGACGGCGCAAATCTGACTAATGTCACTCAAAATGGCAATGATAATACGGCTCTCATTACGCAACTTGGCGAGGGAAATGTCGTAAATTTATTGCAGCAAAACGACAGTAACTACTTTGAGATCATTCAGGATGGATTTGACAACGTCGCCAACGTCAATCAACTGGGTGAACAAAGCTTCATTGTTCATCAAATAGGGAATGAAATGGTCATTAACATCACACAGTACAAACAATAACTGTGAGTTAATTGTCATTGGGAGAAATCTGTGAAAATGAGAAAAACTAAAATAGCTAGCGCAGTATTACTGTTAGCAACGGCAGGGTGGGCTTCTGCACAGGAAGTACCAGCATCTAAAAGCATCGACTTTAACGCCACTGCAGATCTGGTCGCCGCCGCAGAGGGCAATTCAATCACGCTTACTCAAACAGCGCCGGAAGGCAACGAAGTGGGTAACGTGTCGATTTTAAGCCAGGCTGGCGACGATAACACCATCATCGTAGATGTGGTGGGTGACGCGAATGAAGTTGAAGTAACACAAAACATGACCGACAACATATTTGTTGCGAGCCTGGAAGGTACCGGCAACCTGATTTACGCAGAACAGTACAGCATCGGTAGCGTTGGCGATTTCATCGTAGTTGGTGACGACAATATCATCGAGCTGGTGCAACTGGGTGATGGCGGTCCGCTGGGCTTGTTCTTCAATCGTTCGATCAACGATGTTATCGGTAGCGGTAATACGCTGTCTATTTATCAGGGCGATGGTGGTAACTGGGCCAATAACGTTATCACTGGCTCCAACAACGCGGTTATCGTAGAGCAAACCGGTGACTGGCACGAATCTTATGTGCGTAATCTTGAGGGTAGCGGTAACTATATTGAGATTATTCAGGATGACTTTTACAACGTTGCCGATCTGGCCAATGTCATTGGTTCTGACAACGAAATTTATATCGAGCAAAACGGCGAAGGCAACAACATTAGCTGGGATATGGAAGGTGATCTAAACCTGATCGAATTCGAACAGGACGGTGACGGTAACGCGATTACCACCGGTGTATTTCAAGGCGTTGGTAATGAACTATCCATTGACCAACTGGGTGACGATAACCTGGCTACCGTAGAGACAATTAGCGGCCTGCTGAACGTCTTTGATATCGAACAGGCGGGTGAGGGTAACACAGCCTATGCGGGTGTGATCGGTGGTCTGAATGAGTTTACCCTGGTCCAACTGGGGGATTTCAACGAAATCAGCACGGTTAACTTTGACGGCTATAGCAATATTGTCGAGATTTCTCAGGACGGTGATTACAACCTGGCGTTAGCGCAAGCCGGTATTGGTGATGAAAGCTTCATCGCTGATGGAAACGATATCATCATGGAGCAGGAAGGGGTTGATAACATTGCCTCGGTTGAATTGGCGCAATCCGCCCAGTCTGATTTCAACATCATTGACGTTGAACAATCCGGTGAGCTTAACTTACTGGATCTGTTAGTAGATGGTAGTGATAACATGGTCAGCGTTATGCAGGAAGGCGTTGGTAACTGGGTTACCGATGAAACCGGTGGCCAGTTTGTTATCTCTGGTGATATGAATACATTTACTGTTTCACAGACTGGTAATGACAACCTGGTATCAGGTAGCATGACCGGTAATGGTGGCGTAATCAGTGTAACGCAGGTAGGCGACTACAACGTTGCAACTGTCTCGCAAATGTAAGTCAGTAGGGTCGAAGCATCGTCGTTTCGGCCCATTCTCTGCAATATGAAGTTTTCTTTTATTCTGCTTTTATCCGGTATTGTTGCGTTTAGCGCCCCTTTTTTTACCCACTCCAAAGAGATTGAGCTTGGGGGGCTGCTGCTGGATAACTCTATCAGCCGACAGGGTCATGAGTTCGCCTCCAAAATAAGCCAGTATTGGCGAGAAGTGCCTGACAGTTCAGGGAAAAACCTGCTTGTTAAAGAAGTGATTGTGCCCCAGGCCGGTACACTTTTAACCTTGCTATATGATAACAAAGTTGTTTACAGTACCTACATGGGAAGACGGCAGGTGCCTATCGATCAGAAAGTCCAGCAAGCCATGTTTATCGTGCTGGATGCTGTGGCAAACGCCAGTATCGAAGAGCAGAGCCCCGATTTAGCTAAGGATGAGTGGTAATGAAAAATAGAATCCGATTAACCGGCGGGATCCTCCTCGCTATGAGTTCGTCTGTATTGGCAACGGAGCTGGTTTATGAACCGCTCAACCCCAGTTTTGGCGGCAACCCACTCAATGGCTCTTTTCTATTAAGCAAGGCTAACGCGCAAAACTCGCATTCAGCGCCACTTAATGAACGGGATTACGATGAACGCCTGCAGGACTCCCTTGAGCGCGCCTACATCAACCGGATTGTCAGAGAAATTACTGATATCGCCTTCGGCGAACAGCAAGTTGATGAAAACGGTAATCCCGTTGATAGCATTTTTGATCAGGATAGTTTGTTTGTGAGCGGTGATTTTCAGGTGGAGTTAATCACCAGCAACCCCGATAGTATTGTGGTGAATATCACCAACCTGTTAACCGGTGAAATTACCGTTGTTGAAATTCCTCGGTTTGGGTAACAAAAGTATGAGATATTTAGTTGTTATTGCCCTGATGCTGGCAATAGTCGGGTGTCAGTCCATCACGGATATGGTGCCGCCGGATACCACCGAAGCAGAACTGGTTACTGATGGTGAAACCCTTTCTGAGCTTCGGGACCTGCCTCCACCGGCCGGGCAGATACCCGTTTCCGTGTATGCATTTCGTGACCAAACCGGTCAGTATAAACCCTCTTCAGGAGCGAGTTCATTCTCCACAGCGGTAACGCAGGGAGCGACGTCAATTTTAGTGCAAACCCTGGCTGAAACAGCCTGGTTTTTGCCGGTAGAACGTGAAGGACTGCAGAATATTCTGACTGAACGTAAGATTATTCGTGCTGCCAGTGAAGAGAAAAACTTGCCCGATTTACCTCCTCTGACAACGGCCAGGATCATCATTGAAGGCGGTATAATAAGTTATGACACCAATATCAGAACCGGTGGTATCGGCGCAGAGTATTTTGGTATCAGTGCTAGTCAGCTGTACCGGGAAGACCAAATCTCTATCTATATGCGGGCCGTTGACGTGCGCACCGGACAGGTACTGGTGTCAGTATCGACGTCTAAAAAAGTCCTCAGCCAGGAAGTGCGGGCCGGATTATTCCGTTACGTGTCGCTGCGTCGCTTACTCGAAGCTGAGACGGGGTATACTACCAATGAGCCGATGTTTCAGTGCGTTAAACAAAGCATCGAAAAAGCGGTGTCGCAGTTAATTACGCAGGGCATGGAAAAAGGTGTATGGCGGTCGCGGGAGGTTTAAATAACATCCCATAATAGTTGATAGACACGACTTATAGGGCAGGCTGTTCGGTACATCAGGTTCCGAACAGCCTACGACATTCATTAAGAAATCAGATTTTGTGGCGGGCTGACTTTCAAATTAAACCACTTAATGAGTTCAACCCGGTTACGACACTCCGTTTTTCTGAAGATGCTGTAAATGTGGGTTTTAACCGTATTTACGCTAATATGAAAACTGTCGGCAATTTCCTGATTTTGCGCCCCTTCAACGATCTTCTCAGTAATGGATAGCTCACGTTTAGTGAGCACGGAATCCGGCTTGCTGTCTACCCGGGCTGGTTTCTGACTCGCTGCTAAGTTAGCGTTGATAAACCGACTCATGATTTCGCGACTAAACCATTTATTACCAGTCTGTACCTGCTGGATGCCTTTCACGATCAGATCCAGACTATCTTCCTTATGAAAAATACCATTAATGCCCGATTGTAACGCAGCATAATGCAGCTCGTGGTCGGTCTCGTTGGCATTAAAAATCACTTTATTCACATTCGGGTAGAACTTGATCAGCGGCATATTGAACATCGCATGGGGGTAGCAAAAATTGGCATCGATAAAGCACGTGTGAATTTTGCTTAAAAATTGCTGATTGGGTTGAGTGTGGCCTGTGACCACCGAATAATTACAAGTCTCAAGCAGATCGACAAACAGTTTGCTTGAAATAGTCCCGCGTTGATTCGATGGCGCGTCACAGCGGGTAAGTACATACGCTTTATTGGTCATGAATGCTCCTTTTTCTTTTAATAGTGTGTAGCATCTTTAACACTTTAAATGGCGCTTACCGTTTGAAGGCCGAGACATCTGAGACAATCAGATAAAGCAGGTTATTAAGCGCAATGATAAAACTGCGAAATAACCACTAACCTATGGCCTTCATCAGATGAAAACGTTAAGCGAACGCTGTTGACTTGCAAAATCCTTTTTAGCAGGTACTTCTATTGCAATGTCAGTGATACAAATATCACCAGTGATAAAATATACCAGCACCAGTAAAAAAAGCATAACAAAAGTTTAACTTTTGGTCGCGAAGTCACTGCCCGAATTAGTGATGTATGAATCTGATTTAATTTGATTTTAAGTGCTTTAGGACCGTTGTTTACGAATGCTGACCGGGCCAGGCAAACCGCCAATCAATAAGTCAGTACCAATATTACTTTACCAGTGAGCATAACTGCGACCATACTGTGGTGAAGATGAGTTTATACAGGTCATTTATGGAAGCTTTTATTACCCAGATTGAACAGTCACTGCTGAGTGTAAAACAGGCAGTGATGAGTCCAACATTCTTTTACCAGGTTATTGTTATTGTATCTATTTATGCGGTTGCCTGGCTGATATCCTCAAGCTTGCGTCGGCAATTTAGCTGGACGCGGGAAGCTCCGGCTAACGGTACACACATAATTCGACTCAAAATGTACCGTCTGGGTGGTACGCTGTTTCCCATTTTCACTATTACCTTGCTCAAGCTTACCTCCATTCTGGGTAAACAGTATCAGTTAGATGCCTGGCTGCTGGAAGTCGCGGTAGTGGTAGCGATTATGATTTTCCTCAACTCTTTCATTCGGGCATTTGTTGAAAGTCGTGGCATAGCGAACTTTCTGCGCTGGGTAGGGTTACCCATTGTCTTTCTGCACATGATTGATGTGCTGCCTGCTGTTATTGCAGCTCTGGAGTCAATCTCGATAAATGTGGGTAACGTCAGC